>Ga0308171_1001870_pt1 | contig 25252 bp, 18 predicted proteins | sample PhyGR1_FD_202135 | JGI IMG/M metagenome (GOLD analysis project Ga0308171, IMG submission 202135) | Phyllosphere microbial communities from UC Gill Tract Community Farm, Albany, California, United States - DLSLSG.R1 | ecosystem: Host-associated > Plants > Phyllosphere > Unclassified | place: USA...
TGGAGATGACGCCGAAGCCCGTCACCGACATCATCGAGGCCAAGCCGCTCGCCATCCTGGGCGACTCGATCACCACCGACCACATCAGCCCGGCCGGTTCGATCAAGGCCGACAGCCCCGCAGGCATCTTCCTGCAAGAGCATCAGGTCGCCAAGAAGGACTTCAACTCCTATGGCGCGCGTCGCGGCAACCATGACGTGATGATGCGCGGCACCTTCGCCAATATCCGCATCAAGAACGAGATGGTGCCGGGTGTCGAAGGCGGCATGACCCAATATGAAGGCGAAGTGATGCCGATCTATGACGCAGCGATGCGTCACAAGGCCGACGGCACGCCGCTCGTCATCGTCGCGGGCAAGGAATATGGCACCGGATCGTCGCGCGACTGGGCGGCGAAGGGCACCAACCTGCTCGGCGTGCGCGCGGTCATCACCGAGAGCTTCGAGCGTATCCACCGCTCGAACCTGGTCGGCATGGGCGTATTGCCGCTTCAGTTCGCCGAGGGCGTGACCCGCGAGACGCTGAAGCTCGACGGCAGCGAGAGCTTCACCATCCAAGGCGTGGCGAACTTGCGTCCGCGTCAGGATGTCGAAGTGATCCTGGCCCGCAAGGACGGCTCGACCGAGACCTTCCTCACCAAGTGCCGCATCGATACCGTCAACGAACTGGAATATTTCCTGAACGGCGGCATCCTGCAGTACGTGCTGCGCAACCTGGCGGCGTAAGCCGCTTTCCCGAGGGCGGGCCCGATGGTCCGCCCTTTCGGGATGCGAAAAGCCCGCCCGGAGCGATCCGGGCGGGCTTTGTCATGCGTTGAAACAGGAGACATGCGCTTGATCCCCCCCCTCCCCTTCAGAAGAGGGATCGGAGGTGGGCGCCTCCGCCAGCGCACGGCTCTTGGACAGGCCCCACCCCAACCCCTCCCCTGAAGGGGAGGGTCGCGGTCTGGATTTCCCGCTTCGGATCCGTGATGCCCTCCAATCCTCCCCAAGCCATGCTTGGGGAGGGGGACCGCGCCCGTCAGGACATGGTGGTGGGGCAGGCCGCCCCGCCCCTCCACCACCGCGTCGCGGCGGCTCCCTCCCCGCACTGTCGCGCAGGGAGGACTGGGTCAGTCGGCGACCTTCTGCGCCTCGACGATCCGGGCGTCGCTGCCGAGAGTATAGAGATAGGTCTTTCGCTCCTCCGATCCCGGACGGAGCCGTTTGAGAATGCGTTCCTGATCCCTGGTCAACGCGAAGCGGATATAGCCCGACCGGACCAGACAGCCATTCACCTCATCCTGAAGCTGGGCCTGCAAAGCATCGACATGCTGGTCGGGACGGTACATGCGCCGCAGCATGACCTGCCGCTCGCTCTTGTCGAATATGGTATCGTTTCCCACCGCCGGCATGTTGTTCTCGCGTTCGAGCACCTCGAAGCCGCGAACATATTTCTTGGCCTCATCGTCCCCGGCCACATCCCGCCGCGCCGCCTTCAGCATGCATTCGCGGCTGCCGCTGTCGAACCGTTCGCGCGACGATCCGGGCTTGCCCCAGCTATAGCTTTGGGGGGATTTGGCCGCCGCGGCGGAACCGGACGACAGCGCGATCGCCGCACCCAGCGGAATGATGGCTCGCAACATGATCTCTCCCACGGCTTGCCACGGCGATGCCCGCCGGGTCGGCCTCGTCGTTCCGACGGGCACGGGGATCATAGCCGTGCAGGACGCCCCGGCTCAATGCGGGCGTTGCGACTTTCGCAGCGCGGTCTCGCGCTCCAGCCGTTCGAGCATCGCCTCGATCGACTCCTCCGCCCGGTCGGGACGCGGCAGGGCGGCGCCCTGATCGACGGCCTCGGGCTCGCGCATCGGCGGGATCGGCATGGGTTCGGGTTCGGACGGCGCCGCGTCCAGCGGCGCGAACGGGCGGACCGGTTCGCGCGGCGTCGTCAGGATGGCATCGGGATCATAGGCGGCCAGCGGCTGGTCGAGATCGGCGGGCAGCGTCCGCTCGATCACCTCGTCCTCCACCGGGGGGGGCGGCGCTCCCAGTTCGGCGGCATGGAGCGGGCGGCGCGGCGGCGCGTCGGGATGCCGGTCGGAGCGGCGGACCGAGGGCACATAATCCTCGTCATCCTCGCGCTCGACCGGGGCCTTGCGCGCCAGCAGCCCCCCCGGCCCCCAGAGCAGATAGGCGATCGCCCAGACCACCGCACCGCCGCCGATCCCGGCGAAACCCACCAGCAGCAACCGGGCCTTGGTCCCCAGCGGCGGCTGCGCGGCGGAGACGAGGTCGGCCAGCCCCAGTTGCGCCACCAGCATCTCCAGCCGCCAGCCCGGCGCGATCAGCACCAGAAGGGCGAGGAACACACCGACCGCCCCACCGATCAGGGCGGGGGCGAAGCGATAGGGAGAGGGCGTGGCGGTGAAGGTCATAGGCTGTTCGTCGACGCCCTGTGTAATAGCCGCTGGTAAACAGGTTCGTAACGGCGAATATTCGACGCCCAATCGCGTTCCTTCTCGACAAATGCCCGCCCCGCCGCCCGCCGGACGTCCCAGATCGCGCGATCCGCCAGCAGATCCGCCAGCGCATCGGCCAGCGCCGCCGGGTCGTCGGGCGGGAACAGCGTGCCCGTCACCCCGTCGCGGATCAGCTCGCGATGGCCGCCGACATCCGACGCCGCCACGAGTCGCCCCTGCGCCATCGCCTCCAGCGGCTTGAGCGGGGTGACCAGATCGGTCAGCCGCATCTTCTTGCGCGGATAGGCGAGCACATCGACCAGGCCGTAATAACGCTCGACCTCCTGATGCGGCACGCGGCCGACGAAGCGGATCGCGTCGGCCACCGGCGAGGCTTCCGCCTGTGCACGCAACGCCGCCTCCATCGGGCCGCCGCCGACCAGCAGCAATCGTGCCTTCGGCCGCGCCGCGACCAGGCGCGGCATGGCGGCGATCAGGTCGTCCAGCCCCTCATAATCATAGAAGCTGCCGATGAAGCCGATCACCTCGGCCCCCTCCAGCCCCCATTTCGCCGCCAGCGCTGCATCGCGCGGCACCGGCTGGCCGAACAGGGTCAGGTCGACGCCGTTGGGCGAGACGATGATCTTGTCCGCCCCGATCCCCCGGGCGATCAGGTCGCCGCGAAGCCCCTCGCAGATCACCGCCACGGCATCGGCGCGGGCACAGGCCCAGCTTTCCACGGCGCGGGTGACGCGGTAGCGCGCGCTCCCTTCCACCCCGGTGCCGTTGCCGACCGCCGCATCCTCCCAAAAGGCGCGAATCTCATAGACCAGCGGCAGGCCGCGCCGCCGCGCCACCGCCCATCCGGCCAGCGCGTCGAGGACCGGCGAATGCGCATGGAGGATGTCGGGGCGAAACGCCTTCACCGCCGCATCGATCGCGCGGACCTGCGCCGCCAGCCCGGCGCCCTCGCCGATCACCCCGCGCCGCCCCGCGCCGCCGCCCTGGACCGGCGTGCGATGGAAGGTCAGGCCGTCGACCGTCTCGACACCGCCCTTCCCCACCCCCTGACGCGGCCCGGTGACGGCGGCGACGGTCATCCCCGCCGCCTCCTGGGCCTTCAGGATCGCGCGGGTGCGAAAGCTGTACCCGCTTTGCAGCGGCAGGCCATGATCGAGAATATGCAGGATACGCATGACGTTGTGCCTGTCATGCCACCCCTTAACGCCGCGTCAACCGCCGGCTTATAAGCGTCTGGGGACGTTGACGGCTTTGGGACGGAAAGAAGGGCGATGATCGACAGTTTTGCCCTTTTGCTCACCCATGGCCTGATGCTGATCGCGGCATGGCGGCTGCTCGGTCGACGCGATCTGGACCAAGAGGGGGAGGAGCGCCCTTCCCGCGCCGATCGGCTCCGCACCCAGGGGCGGCGCCCCGATGCGTGACCTGTTCCTGATCGGATTCCTGTTCAGCCTGTTCGCCATGGGGCTGCGACGGCCGTTCCTGATGGTGCTGGCCTATATCTATATCGATATCGTCTCGCCCCAGCGGCTGACCTATTATCTGCTCAACACGGTGCCGATCTCGCTGATCGCGGTGGTCGCCGCGCTAGGGGGATGGGCGCTGGCGGACGACAAGCGCGACAGCCGCTTCACCGCGCGGCAGGGGGCGATCCTGTTGCTGCTGATCTATTGCGCGATCACCACCTACTTCGGCGCGGATTTTCCGGTCGAGGCCAAGGACAAATGGGACTGGGTGTGGAAGGCGCTGGCCTTCGCCGTCTTCCTGCCGCTGACCCTGCGAACGCGATTGCGGGTCGAGGCGCTGCTGCTGTTCATGATCCTGTCGTTGTCCTCGATCGTCATCGTCGGGGGGATCAAGACGCTGTTCTCCGGGGGCGGCTATGGCGAGCTGAACCTGATGGTGAACAACAATACCGGGCTGTACGAGGGCAGCATCATCTCGGCGGTCGCGGTGGCGGCCATTCCGGTCATCCTGTGGCTGATGAAGCATGGCACCATCTTCCCGCCCGACTGGCGGGTGCGGGCGTTCGGCCTGGGGCTGATCTTCGCCTGCCTGCTGATCCCGGTCGGCACCTCGGCACGGACGGGGTTGTTGTGCATCGGCCTGCTGGCGGTCCTGATGCTGCGCGATGTGAAGCGCCGCCTGCTCTATATCGGCGCGCTGGCGGTGGCGGGGATGGCGGTGGTGCCGCTGCTCCCCGCCTCCTATACCGAACGGATGAACACCATCCGCACCTATCAGGGGGACGAGTCCGCCTCGACCCGGCTGGCGGTGTGGAAATGGACGCTCGACTATGTCAGTTCCAATCCGTTCGGCGGCGGGTTCAACGCCTATCTCCAGAACAGCCTGCGCTACGACATTACGACCGTCCGGGGATCGGCGCATGACAGCAAGGTGGAGCAGAAGGTCACCACCGACCGTGCCCGCGCCTATCACTCCAGCTATTTCGAGATGCTGGGCGAGCAGGGTTGGCCGGGGCTGTTCCTGTGGCTGGGCATCAATATCGCCGGGCTGTTGCGGATGGAGTCGCTGCGCCGTCGCTATCGCAAGGCGGACGATCCGCTACACTGGGGCGGGCAACTGGCGGGCGCGCTCCAGCATGCGCATCTGATCTACCTGCTGGGCGGGGCGTTCGTCGGGATCGCGTTCAATCCCTTCCTCTATCAGCTGATGGCGGCGCAGATCGGCCTCGACACCTATCTGGCGCGACGCACCCGCGAGGGACGGCAGAAGGCGGTGCCCGGCAACCGCCCCCTCAGACCGAGCACTATTCCTTCCCTGTAAGGGGAGATGGCAGGGCGAAGCCCTGACGGAGGGGTGTCCCCGTTGGCGAGGTCGGCCAAGCTCACGGCTGGCTATACCCCTCCACCCTGCTTCGCATGGTCCCCCTCCCGTTGCAGAGGAGGAATAGAGTGAATGTCGATCCGCCCTAAAATCGCCGCGCCGTCGGCGTGATCCCGGCGCCCAGGATATTGCCCCGGATCACCAGCGGCTCGCCCGACCAGTTGCCGACGAAGACCGGCTTGAAATCCACGCCGGGCGCCAACCGCGCGCGGTTGTTCTCGATCACCAGGCCGGACGAGTCGTTCTTCGCCCCCTCCGGCGCGATGGTGATCAGGGTCGAGTGATTGTCCTTGTCGCGACCGAAGACGAACTCGTTGCCCGCGATCCGCCCCTTCGCGCCGTTGGACAGGTCGATCATGTAATTGGTCGAATGGCCGTGGCTGTCGTCGAAACTGCTGTCGAGCACCTCGACATAAGGCGCACGCGTTTTGACATAATGGCCGCCCTGCCCCCGCTCGAACCGGCAGGCGACGACCCGCAAACTCTTGTAGCGGCCCAGATAGATGCCATGCGCGCCATTGCCGGTGGGATCGTTGCCCAGTCCGGAAAAGGTCGAATGATCGACCACCACGGTGCCGTTCGGGTCCTCGGCGGACAATATGCCCGACTGGCTGTCGAGGAACATCGCGTTGCTGACCGTCAGCGGCCCCTTTTCGATCCGAATGCCCGCACCATTGCCGTCACCGACCTCGATATGACTGAACACGATGCCCTCGACCGTCGCGCCGCGCCCCCGCAGGACCAGCGCCGCCTTCCCCTCGCAGGCGATCCGGGTGAAGATCACCTTGCCCGGTTCGGCGGCGACATAGGCGATGCGCCCCGCCCCCTGCACCGCGCATTCGCGGTAGGTGCCCGGTGCGATGCGGATCGTGCCATCGCCATCGCCGATCGCCGCGACCGCCGCCTGGAGCGTCGGAAAGCCGCGCCCGCCGACCGTGAAGGGCTGCGCGCTTCCCTGAGCCAGCGCGACGCCGGAGGTCAGACCGATCAGCAGCAGCGGAAGCAGACGCATCGACATATCCTGAAATAACAAGCGGACGCCGCGTCCTGCCACGCCTTGGGCAGCGATGCGACGCCCGGCTGTGTCCCGTCGTGGGATAGAGCGAAATCCTCCCCAAGCGAGCTTGGGGAGGGGGACCGCCGCGAAGCGGTGGTGGAGGGGCGGGTCGGTCGCCTACCTTCCCGCCTTCGCCGGAAGGCCCCTCCACCACGCTCTTCGAGCGCGGTCCCCCTCCCCATCAAAGATGGGGAGGATTTGGGTGTCAGGCTTCCTCGGTTTCGTCCTCCTCGGCCAGTTCCTCTTCCAGCGCGGTCAGGATGGCCTGGTTGAAGGCGGGGATGTCGTCGGGCTTGCGGCTGGTGATCAGGTTGCCGTCGACCACGACCTCCTCATCCACCACGTCCGCGCCCGCATTGGACAGGTCGGTGCGGATCGAGGGATAGCTGGTCAGGCGGCGGCCATCGATCACGTCCGCCTCGGCCAGCAACCACGGGCCGTGGCAGATGGCGGCGACGATCTTGTCGTCCTCCATGAACTCGGTGACGATCTCGACCGCGCGCTCGTTCAGGCGCAGCTTGTCGGGGTTGCAGGTGCCGCCGGGAATGACCAGCGCGTCGTAATCGTCGGTATCGACCTCATCGACGGTCAGGTCGGGCGTCGCGGTCTCGGCCTTGTTGATGTCGCCTTCCATGCCCTGAATCGGATCGGACTTGAGCGAGGCGAGCGTCACCGTCGCACCCGCTTCCTCCAGTGCCTGGCGGGGCTTGAACAGTTCGACGGTCTCGAAACCATCGGCGGCGAGCATCAGGACACGTGCCTGGGAAAGATCGGCCATGGGAAAACTCCTGTCGGGAAACGCCTCGGGGGAAAGGCTCCTCCAGAACCCGCGACCGCATCGGCCGTTCCGGAACGAAGCGACCGGCGGCGCATTTGCAAAGGTGACCCGAGAGAGAGCGATGGCGACCCGATTAGTCTATTGCGACGACAGCAAGCCCGGCATCACCCGGACCAAGGTCCGCGGGCATTGGGCCTATTGGAGCCCCAAGGGCGAGCGGATCACCGACGCGCAAGAAATCGACCGGCTGAACCGCATTGGCCTGCCCCCCGCGTACAAAAACGCCTGGTTCTGTCCGCGCGCCAATGGCCATATCCAGGCGGTCGGCTGGGACGAGAAGGGCCGCAAGCAATATCGCTATCACGCCGATTTTCGCGAGGCGCAGGAAGCGGCCAAGTATGAACGCTGCGCCGCGTTCGGCCATGCGCTGCCCCGGCTCCGCAAGCGCGTCGAGGCGGATCTGAAGAAGCGCGGGCTGTGCAAGGAACGCGCGGTCGCCGCCGTCGTCCGGCTGCTCGACAACGGCCATATCCGCGTCGGGAACGAGGCCTATGCCGCGACCAACAAGAGTTTCGGCGCGACCACCCTGCGCAAGCGCCACGGCCAGGTGAAGGGCGCCACCCTGCGTCTCCGCTACCGGGGCAAGTCGGGCAAGATGCGCGACATGACCCTGACCGACCGATCGCTGGCCAGCTTCGTCAAGCGGTGCCAGGACCTGGACGAACAGCATCTCTTCGCCTGGGTGGACGAGGAGGGCGAGGCCAATCCAGTCACCTCCTCCGACGTGAATTGCTACATCCGCGAGGCGACCGGCTGCGACTTCACCGCCAAGCATTTCCGTACCTGGGCCGCCAGCGTCGCCGCGTTCGAGGCGCTGGCGCTGGCCGAGGCGGACCTCAGCCTGAAGGCGATGCTGGAGCCCGTCGTGGAGAAGCTGGGCAACACCCCCGCCATCGCGCGCAAATCCTATGTCCACCCCTCGCTGATCGCGCTGGTGAAGGAGGGGCAGGCCGATTTCCGCCAGGCGCTCCGCCTGCCGCGTGCCCGTGCCGGGCTGTCCCGCGTCGAATGCGGGCTGATCGCGTTTCTCGAAGCCGGAACCCCGGCCAGCAAGGCGGCCTGACCGCCCATCCATTCAGGAGTCCCCATGGCGACGAACAATACCTCGCCCGAGGCACCGATCTTCGACGGCTCCCGCATCCCCGATCAGGTCGAGGGCATCGTCAACGCGACCTATCAATGGGTGCAGGATTACTGGCTCAAGGTGCTGATCGCGATCGGCTTCGGCGCGGTCATCGTGCTGGCGCTGCTCTGGGTGCGCAAGCTGGGCGACAGGCTTTGCAGCCGTCCGGGTTTCGCGGGCGGCTGGGGCGTGATTCTGGGCCATGCGATCGCGCGGACCAACATGTTCTTCATCGTCACGCTCGCCGCCCAACTCGTGTCGGGCTATGCGGGCGCACCGGGCGAAGTCGCCAAGACGATCAACTTTCTGTTCACCGTCGCCAGTGTCTTCCAGGCGGCGATCTGGGCGCGCGAACTGATCCTCGGCACCATCGAGCACCGCACCCAGTCAGAGCATTATTCGGGCGAGGCGCTGCTCTCCGCCATGGGGCTGATCCGGCTACTGGTGACGGCGGTGCTGTTCGCCATCGCGCTGGTCGTGGTGCTCGACAATCTGGGCGTCAACGTCACCGGCCTGGTCGCCGGTCTGGGCGTCGGCGGCATCGCCATCGGTCTGGCGGCGCAGGGCATCTTCGGCGACCTGTTCGCCGCGCTCGCCATCATCTTCGACCGACCGTTCCGGCGCGGGGACAAAATCAGCTATGGCACCACCAGCGGCGTGATCGAGTCGATCGGCCTGAAATCCACCCGCATCCGCGCCTTTACCGGCGAGTTGCGGATCATCTCCAACCGCCAACTGCTCGACAAGGAAATCCAGAACACCACGGTGCGCGACCATGTCCGCCTGTCGTTCATGATCGGCGTCGCCTACGAGACCCCGCCCGATACGCTCGCCCGGGTGCCCCAGCTCCTAACTGAGATCGTCGAGGGCGAAGGCGGCAAGGTCGCGCGTGCCGGGTTCGAGAATTTCGGCGCGTCAAGCCTGGACTTCGCGCTGCAATTCGACGTGCCGGGCGACGACTGGGCGACCGCGCACGACCTGCGCAACCGGGTGCTGGTGACACTGATGAAGCGGTTCGCGGCGGAGGGGATTTCCATCCCCTACCCCACGCAAACCACCTTCACCGCCGCGCCGGACGGCACACTGGTCATGCCCTATCCGCAGGTCCAGCCGGTCGAGGTACATTACACCGCCGGGGGCTGATCCCCGGCGGGCTTGGGCTCCGCAGGCGCGACCGGTGCGGGTTCCACCCCCTGCTCGGGCTCGGTCGCATAAGCGGGCTCCGCCTCGACGTCCGGCTCCGCATCCTTGCGACCCAGCAGGCGCTTGCCCCAGCGGACCACGGCCAGCCCGGCCACGACGATCAGCGCGATGAACTTCTTGCCGAAGCCCAGCATGATGGCGAGCAGGCCCAGCTTCTTGGCCGCCGCCACGCCCGCGCCCGCCGCGACCAGCCCCGCCAGGCCATATTCGGCGGTCTTGTCGGTCGAGGCGTCGTAATCGGCATAGGTCTCGCCCCGGTCAAAGCTGGCCGCGCGACCGAATTGCGCCGCCGCCGCGCGTACTTCGTCCAGATGCGCCATGTCGGACACCATGTTGAGGCTCAGCACCCCGCGTCGCCCGAGCAACCGCACGTCGTAGTTGAGCGAATCCGGCCCCTTGCTGTCGTCGAACTTCAGCTGCCGTGCCCAGACCAGCGAATGGTCCTGCGCATTATAGGAGGGCGGCTGCGCCCAGCCGACGATCTGGACCGTCGGAAAGCCCTGCTTCCGGCGCTCCTCATTCCGTTCCGCCGCACCCTCGCGCATGTCGGACAGGACCTTGTCGTAATCCTGCTCGTGCGCGTCCTTGTCGCTGACATAGCCGGTGTCCTCATAGGTCACCACCGCGCCCCAGACATTGTCCGACGCCGTGGTCCCGGTCGGCAGGACGAGACCCAGCACATCGCTGACCGCATCGGCCGGGTTGCCCCAAATCTGGGTCAGCACCTTCTTCGCATCTTCGGCGGGCAGGAAATAATAACGGTCGCTCAGATGCAGCGTCGCCTTGGCCGGGCCGATCACCACATCGCCGGTCTGCTTGTGCAGCCCCTGTTCGAAGGCGCGGATCTGCGCCTCGGCATTGTTTGCCGTCGGTGTCGGATCGGCGGCGATGGCCCCGCCCGACCAGCACCCGACCGTCAGCATCAGCGCCACCGCAATGGCGCGCGTTCCCCGCAAATTCATCATTCCCCCCTCGCCCGCCCTCCCGTGGCGGACGAGGAAGGATAATCGTCAGATCCCGCCTTCGTCCAGCGACAACAGCGTGGCATTGCCACCCGCCGACGTCGTGTCCACCGACACCGCCCGTTCCGCGCAGAATCGGTAGAGGTAATGCGGCCCGCCCGCCTTGGGCCCGGTGCCCGACAGGCCTTCGCCCCCGAAAGGCTGACTGCCCACCACCGCGCCGATCATCGAGCGGTTGATATAGAGGTTGCCGACCGCCGCCTCGCTCTCCGCGACTTCACCCGCGCGGGCGATACGGCTGTGCAGGCCCATGGTCAGGCCGTAACCCTTGGCATTCACCTTCGCGATCGTCTCGGACAGCGTCCCCGCTTCCCAGGTCGCAACGTGCAGGATCGGACCGAACCATTCCTGGGTCAGATCCTCGACGCGGTCGAGCCGGATCAGCGTCGGCGGCACGAACAGGCCGTCAGCGGGCGCGTCGAGCGTCTTGATCGTCTTGCCCGCCATCGACGCGCGGTACGCCATCAGCTTGTCATAGGCCGCGCGGTCGATCACCGGCCCGACATCGGTCGCCGGGTTGCCGGTGGCCCCCAGCACCAGCGTTTCCATCGCGCCCTTCAGCATTTCGATGACATTGTCGGCGACATCCGCCTGCACCAGCAGGAGGCGCAACGCCGAGCAACGCTGCCCCGCGGAGCGGAAGGACGAGGTGATGACGTCCGCCACCACCTGTTCGGGCAGCGCGGTCGAATCGACGATCATCGCGTTGATGCCGCCCGTCTCCGCGATCAGCGGCACGATCGGACGGTCGTCATCCGCCACCAGCGTCCGCGCGATCCGCTTGGCGGTGGCGGTCGATCCGGTGAAGGCGACGCCCGCGATCCGGTGATCCTCGGTCAGTTTCTGGCCCACGTCCGGCCCGCCGACCGCGAGCAGCAGCGCGTCGCGCGGCACGCCCGCGCGGTAGGCCAGTTCGACCGCCGCCGCCGCGATGGCGGGCGTCTGCGGCGCGGGCTTGGCGACGACGGTGTTGCCGGTGACGAGCGCCGCGACCGTCTGGCCCAGGAAGATCGCCAGCGGGAAGTTCCACGGCGCGACCGTCGCCCATACGCCGCGCCCTTCCAGGTGCAGCGTGTTGCGCTCACCCGTCGGCCCGGGCAGTTCGACCGACCCGAGCCGCGCGCGCGCCTGTTGCGCATAATAACGGCAGAAATCGGCGGCTTCGCGGACTTCGCCGATCGCGTCGGGGATAGTCTTGAACGCCTCCTGCACCAGGATCGCCATCAGCCGCTCGCGGTCCGCCTCCAGCAGGTCGGCCAGCTTTTCCAGCACGCCCGCACGGGTATCGAGCGGCGTCGCGTTCCAGGCCGGGAAGGCGGCGTGGGCGCGCGTGACCAGCGAAGCGACATCAGCGGTGGCAGCGACCGGCTTCACGGCCGGCGCGTTCACCGCCTTCACCGTGGCGTCGAGCGTCGCAATGTCGCTGAGGTCGATGCCGGTCGAGTTGCGATGGCCCGGCGCGAACAGGTCGATGGGCAGCGGGATGCTGGGGTGCCGTGCGCCACCCACGGCGGCGATCTTGGCGACCGGATCGGCGAGGATCTCCGCCTCGGTCAGCCGCGCATCGGCGAGCTGGTGCACGAAGCTGGAATTCGCGCCATTCTCCAGCAGGCGGCGGACCAGATAGGCCAGCAGGTCGCGATGCCCGCCGACCGGCGCGTAGATGCGGCACTTATGGCCATGCTCACGCACCAGCCGCTCGTACAGGCCGTCGCCCATGCCGTGCAGCCGCTGGAACTCGAAGTCGTGGGAATTGCCCGCCCATTCCAGGATCGTTGCAACGGTCAGCGCATTGTGGCTGGCAAAGGCGGGGCGGATATTCTCGGCCGCCAGCATGTCCTTGGCGACCGCCAGATAGGACACGTCGGTCGCCGCCTTGCGGGTGAAGAGCGGATAGTCGGCCAGCCCCTCGACCTGGGTGCGCTTGATCTCGCTGTCCCAGTACGCGCCCTTGACCAGCCGGACATTCATGATGCGGTCGAGGCCATTGGCCCAGCCAATGACCGCGCGCGCGCGCTTGCCGTAAGCCTGCACCGCCATGCCGAAGCCGTCCCAGCCCTTCAGCGCCGGAAGCGCCGCGACGCCGCCGATGATGTCCAGGCTCATCTCCAGCCGCTCGGACTCCTCGGCATCGACGGTCAGCGCGATGCCCTTGTCCGCCGCCTGCCGTGCCAGTTGCGCCAGCATGTCGGTGAGCGCGGGGACACACTCATAGGCCCGCGGCAGCTCGTAGCGCGGGTGGAGCGCCGACAGCTTGACCGACACCGAATGGCCCGCCGCCGGGTCCGAGCCCACCGCGTCGATCGCCTTCACATAGGCCTGGAAATAGCGCTCGGCATCCTCATGGGTGCGCGCCGCCTCGCCCAGCATGTCGAAGCTGGCGGTGAAACCCTTGTTCTCGGGCTTCTTCATGCGGCGCATCGCTTCCTCGATGGTGCGGCCCATCACGAAGATCTCGCCCATCATCCGCATCGCGGCGCCGACCGCCTGGCGGACGAACGGCTCGCCCGCGCGCGACAGCAGCCGCTTGAGCGGCCCCGCCTCGCCCTCGCCTACCAGCGCGCGGCCGACGACCAGGCCCCAGGTGGCCGAGTTGACCAGCTTCGACGCCGAACGCCCGGTATGCGCGCGCCAGTCCGCCTCGCCCAGCTTGTCGGCGATCAGCAGGTCGGCCGTCTCGGGATCGGGCACGCGCAGAAACGCCTCGGCCAAGCTGAGCAACGCCACGCCCTCGGAAGAGTTGAGCCGATATTCCTGGAGGAATTGGTTCACCCAGCCGCGATTCTGCGCCGCGCGCAAATCGGCGAGCAGGCCGGAGGCATGGCCCATGATCCGCTCGCGCATCTCCGGCGTGGCGGCGGCACGGTCGAGCAGCGGCTTCAGGACATCGGGCTCGGGCGCACGATACAGCGATTTCATGGTCTTGCGCGCGTCGGCGGTAACGGCAGAGGTCATAGGTCTTCAGGTCCGGTCGGGCGGCCCGGCGCGCTGGAGACGCACCGTAGGCCGCATGGCGATGCTGTGATGGACCTGCGCTTAGCGGGAAATCGTAGGGATGGGTATCGTTTGATACGATACGAAGCGTCGTTCGCTGATCCCATCAGAATTGAATTTTTGATGGTTTATGCGTATGTGCATATTAGGCGAAGGACATCCGCCTTTCCGTAGAGCCCCGGCTGCGGCAACAGCCGGGGCTCAAATCCTTTGGGGCTCGGACGGCAATCCGAGCCCCGCCGGGCACCTTACCTGTTGCGAACGTCAATAATCTTCACGACCAAGGTCGCGAAGGCGATGATGACGCCCAGGATCAGGCACAGATCGGCAACGGACATCCGTGGCCCTTTCTGTGAGTGACGGCGGAACTGCCGTCATGCTCCTTCTTTCAACAAGCACCGCGTTTGTCAGCGGGAAAGTCTTGCGTGATTTTCCGCAACCATCCCCGCCCCCGCATCGTTCTCCCGCCAAACCCTCAGGACAGGAGAGCCAAGATGGCCGACGACAGCCCCCAGGAAATCGCCGCCAAGTTCCTCGACAAGCTGAAGGACAGCCCGTTCGTGATGATCGGCCTGGAAGACGGCCAGCATTCCGAACCGATGACCGCACAGATCGACGACGATCAGCCCAACACGCTGTTCTTCTTCGCCGGTCGCGACAACCGCATCGCGGGTGGCGGCGAAGCGATGGCGCAGTTCGTCGGCAAGGGGCACGACTTCTTCGCCTGCCTGTCGGGCCATGTCTCGGTCGACAACGACCGGCAGCAGATCGACAAGCTGTGGAATAACCATGTTGAGGCATGGTTTCCGCAAGGCAAGTCGGACCCGAACCTGACGCTGCTCCGCTTCGACATCAATTCGGCGGAGCTGTGGGAAACCGACATCTCGCTGTCGGGCCGGGTAAAGATGCTGTTCGGCGGCACCATCCGTTCGGACGAGTCGTCCAGCCATGCGGTGGTGGGTTCGGTCGCGTAACCGACCCGACCGGAATGCGAAACGCCCGGAGGCCACACGGCTTCCGGGCGTTTTCGTTACCTACGTCCGTTCGGTCTGAGCGAGGTCGAAAGCTAAGGTAGACGCCCAGCCAAACGCGCCGAGAGAAGCCCACCCTTGGCCTTCGACTTCGCTCAGGCTGAACGGAGGTTAGGATTGGCCTCCTGGCTTCAGGCGTTCGCCTTGATCCATTCCTCGACCACCGGCGCGATGCGGTTGCGCCATTTCGAGCCGTTGAAGATGCCGTAATGGCCGACCTGCTCGGCCATGTAATAGCGCTTCTTCTCGTCCGGGAGGTTGGTCGCTAGCGTCAACGATGCGCGGGTCTGGCCCAGCCCCGAGATATCGTCCCGCTCGCCCTCGATCGCCAGGATGCCGATATCGGTGATCGCACCCGGATCGACAGGCTTGCCACGGTGCAGCATCTCGCCCTTGGGCAGCGCGTGCCGCTGGAACACCAGTTCGACGGTCTGGAGATAGAATTCCGCCGTCATGTCGCACACCGCGCGATATTCGTCGTAGAAGCGCTTGGTCGCCTCGGCGCTCTCGTCGTCGCCCTGGACCAGATGCTTGAACATCTCCCAGTGCGAGATCATGTGGTTGCCGAGATTCATCGACATGAACCCGGCGAGTTGCAGAAAGCCCGGATAGACCCGCCGCCCGGCGCCTGGATAGGTCATCGGCACGGTTGCGATCGCATTCTGCTCGAACCAGGCATGGGGCCGCTCGGTCGCCAGCAGGTTGACCGCGGTCGGTGCCTCGCGCGTGTCGACCGGACCGCCCATCAGGGTCAAGGTGCGCGGGGTGCAGGGATGCTTGTCCGCGCTCATCACGCAAGCCGCGACATAGCAGGGAACCGAGGGCTGGCAGACCGCCAGCATATGCGCATTGGGGCCGATCTCCGTCAGGAAGTCGATGATGTAATCGACATAATCGTCGAAATCGAACCGCCCCTCGGACAGGGGCACCAGCTTCGCATCGCGCCAGTCGGTGATATAGACTTCGCAGGTCGGCAGCATCCGCTCGACCGTACCGCGCAGCAGCGTGGCGTAATGGCCCGACATCGGCGCGACGATCAGCAACTTGGGGCTGTCCTCGACGCCCTCGCGGCGGAACCGCTTGAGCTGGCCGAAGGGCTTGCGCGCCACGATCTCCTCATGGACCACCACCTCGCGCCCGTCGATCTCGGTCTTGGTCAGGCCGAAGGCGGGCTTGCCACGCGGCGCGGAGGCATGAGCGAAGACCTCCAGCGCCGATCCCATGATCGCACCGCCGCCGAAATAGGCGAAGGGGTTGGCCGGGTTCTGGAGCAGCCCCGCGCCGAAATTGGCCAAGGCGCTCGCCCCCGCCAGCATCGAGCGTTGCATTTCATAGGCGTCGTACAGCATGGTCGAGTCCCTCGCGCTCCGCGAAGCGGAGCCATGATCGCATCTCATCTATCACGAAACCGTTTGCGCAAGATGACCATAATATGGCCGTCCCGTCATATTGCCCGTGATCACTTCCCCAAGATAACGCATGAAGGTGCATGAACGATGCGTGGAGGGCCGGCGCGCCGTTGAGCCCGTGCCCGCACGCTGCTAGGCGAGCGCGATCATGGCCAAATCCGCCGCTTCCCCCAAGCCCGCCATTCCGCCCAGCCGCCGGTTGAGCAATCTCAAGATGGTATGGCGCTTTACGCTGCGATATCCGGCCCATCTGGCCGCCGCCGCGCTGTCGCTGCTGGTCGCGGCGGGGGCGACGCTGTTCATCCCGCGCACCTTCCAGAAGGTGATCGATCATGGCTTCGGCCATGCGGTCGATACGGACAATATCGCCCCCTATTTTCAGGGGCTGCTGGCGGTGGTGCTGGTGCTGGCCTTCGCCACGGCGTTCCGATTCTATTTCGTGTCCTGGCTGGGCGAGCGGACCGTCGCGGATATCCGAGTCGCGGTGCAGGCCAATCTGCTCCGCCTCGCCCCCCGCTATTTCGAGGAAAACCGCCCCTCGGAGATCGCCAGCCGCCTGACCGCCGATACCGCGATCATCGAGCAGGTGGTCGGCTCGACCGTCTCGATCGCGTTGCGCAACGTCGTGATCGGGATCGGCGGCACCATCTATCTCTTCGCGCTGTCGCCCAAGCTGACCCTGTCGCTGCTGGTCTGCATTCCGCTGGTCGTGCTGCCCATCGTGCTGCTCGGCAAGAAGGTGCGCAGCTATTCGCGCGACAGCCAGGATCGGCTGGCCGATATCGGATCGACCGCCGTCGAGACGCTGGGCGCGATGAAGGTCGTGCAGGCGTTCGGCCAGGAGCGGCGCGAGGCCGAGCGGTTCGAACTCGCGGTCAGCAACGGCTTCGCTACGTCGCGCAAGCGCTTCCTGCTGCGCGCCGTGATGACGGCGATGGTGATCGGCCTGTTCTTCGGCGGGCTGACGCTGCTGCTGTGGGAAGCGGTGGCGGACGTCGCCAGCGGGCGGCTGTCGGGCGGATCGCTGACCGCGTTCGTCGTGACGGGGATGCTGGTCGCGGGCTCGTTCCAGGCCCTGACCGAGGTGTGGGGCGATATCCTGCGCGCATCGGGGGCGGCGCAGCGGCTGGCCGAATTGCTCGCCGAACAACCCGAAATCGCGCCGCCCCCCGCCCCCGCCGTCCTGCCGGTCGTGCCGATGGGCGCGCTTCGGTTCGAGGATGTCGTGTTCCACTACCCCACCCGGCCCGAGGTTGCGGCGCTGAACGGCTTTTCGCTCGACATTCGCCCCGGCGAGACGGTGGCGGTGGTCGGCCCCTCCGGCGCGGGCAAGTCGACGCTGTTCCAGTTGGCGGAGCGGTTCTACGATCCTCAGGGCGGGCGGATCTCGCTCGACGGCGTCGATCTGCGCGATGCCGATCCGGCGGCGATCCGGGCGCGCATCGCCATGGTGCCGCAGGAGACGGTGATCTTCGGCGCATCGGCGCGCGACAATCTGCGCTATGGCCGGTGGGAGGCGGGCGACGACGAACTCTGGGCCGCCGCCGAGGCCGCCAACGCCGCCGACTTCCTGCGCGCGCTGCCGCAGGGGCTGGACACGTTCCTGGGCGAAGGCGGGGCGCGGCTGTCGGGTGGCCAGCGGCAGCGGATCACCATCGCCCGCGCGCTGCTTCGCGATGCGCCGATCCTGTTGCTCGACGAGGCGACCAGCGCGCTCGATGCCGAGAGCGAGCAATTGGTGCAGCAGGCGCTGGAACGGCTGATGGCGCACCGGACCACCCTGGTCATCGCGCACCGCCTCGCCACCGTGCGCGCGGCGGAACGGATCGTGGTGATGGACGGCGGGCGTATCGTCGAACAGGGGCGCCACGGGGAATTGATGGCACGCGGCGGGCTTTATGCCCGGTTGGCGAGCCTGCAATTTCACGATTGATGGGGCCGGTTTAGTACCAGTTTTGGCTTGCCTATCCCGGTGGAATCCAGGGTTTGGGGGGCGGGGTGGGACGTGGCCTTCGACTTCGCTCAGGCTGAACGGGGGCTGGGTATTGTGTTCCCTGCCCTTCTCCTTCCTATCTTCTTCCCTTCATCCCATCCTCCGTTCGCGCTGAGCGAAGCCAAATCCCAAGGGACACCCTCTCCCAACGCCCTGAAATCCCGTCACTTCCCCAATTATCAAAGCCGCTTGCGACCCCGGCCCCACTCCCCTAGGCTCCGACAATACCATTGTAATACCGGGAGTGAGGATGATGCAGCGAGTGGCCAAATGGAAGGGCAGCCTGATCGCCGCCGTCGCGCTGGCCGGAGCCTCGCCCGCCGCGATGGCGCTGCCAGCGACGCGACCCGCCATCTTCCCCGCTCCCACCGCCCTAACGCTGGGCGACGGCACGGTGACGCTGGGCCGCTCGGTCGTGCTGATCGCCGCGCCGGGTACCGAACCCGCCACCGTCGCGCTCGTCCGCACCATTCTGGCGAAGGCGGGCGTGACCGAGATCATAACTGCTAGCCGCATCCCTGCTGCGCTCGACCGCCCGACCATGGTCATCGGCCCGGACAGCGCCGCGATCGTCCGCGACGCGCTGACCCGAAGCGGGGCGAGCGCCGACGATCAGGCGGAGGGCTATACCCTCGCCACCTTGGCTTCAGGTCAGGGCGGCCTGATCACGCTGGCGGGGCATGACGGCGACGGCCTGTTCCACGCCGCCCAGACGCTGCGTCAACTGGTCGCCCGCCCGCAAATCCCCGCGCTCGTGATCCGCGACCATCCCGCCATGCCGATGCGCGGCACGATCGAGGGCTTCTACGGCAAGCCCTGGTCGATGGAGGACCGGACCAGGCATCTGAATTTCCTGGGGCAGATGAAGGCCAACACCTATGTCTACAGCCCCAAGGACGATCCCTATGCGCGCGACAAGTGGCGGGATCCCTATCCGGCGGCGACGCTGTCGGCGCTGGGGACGCTGGTCGCCACCGCGCGGGCCAATCATGTGAACTTCGTCTACGCGATTTCGCCCGGCCCCTCGATCTGCTTCTCCGATCCGGCGGACGAGCAGACGCTGCTGCGCAAGTTCGACGCGCTGCGCGGGATCGGCGTGCACAGCTTCTATGTCGCGCTGGACGATATCGAATATCAGAAGTGGAATTGCGACGCCGACAAGGCCGCCTTCGGCCCCTCTGGCGCGCAGGCCGCCGGGGTTGCCCAGTCCCAGCTGTTGAACGCGGTGCAGGCCGATCTGGCGAAGCGCGACCCCGCCGCGAAGCCGCTGATCATGGTGCCGACCGAATATTATGACGCCAAGGAAAGCCCCTATAAGGCCGCATTGCGCGCCAAGCTGGACCCGCGCATCGTGGTGCAGTGGACCGGCACCGATGTCGTGCCGCCCGCCATCTCGGTTCCCGATGCCAAGGCGGCGACCAAGGCGTTCGGGCGCAAGACGCTGTTGTGGGACAATTATCCGGTCAACGACTATGCCAGTTCGGCCGGGCGGCTGCTGCTTGCTCCCTATGCCAAGCGCGAGGCGGGGCTGTCGGGCGAGCTGACCGGCATATTGTCCAACCCGATGAACCAGGAGGCCCCAAGCCGCGTCGCGGTGGCGGGGGTGCTGGCCTTCGGGTGGAACGACAAGGGCTATGACGCCGATCGCACCTGGCATTTCGCCGCGCGCGATCTGGCGGGGAACGACGCGCGGGCGACGGCGGCGCTGCTCGAACTCTTCGACACCCAGCATCTCGCCCCCACCTTCGGCAGCCAGCCCTGGCAGGAACAGGCACCCCGGTTGAAGGCGCTGCTCGACCATGTCCGCGAGGCGCTGGCCCATGGTGACGAGGCGGAACGGCGGGCCGCCATTGCCGAACTGACCCGCAAGGCCGATGCGATCGCCGACGCCCCCGACACGATCCGCGCGGGCGTGGTCGATCCCGCCTTTGCCGAACAGTCGCGCCCCTGGCTGGACGCGATGCAGCTTTGGGGCCGCTCGCTGCGACTGACCGCCGTCGGGCTTGACGCCGCCGAACGGGGCAATGCGGCTGCGACCCGCTATTTTGCCGACGCCCAGCGCATCGCCGCCCAGGCCGCCGCCATGCAGAGCATTCCCGGCGCGGTCCGCTTCGACGGGCCGATCAAGATCGCCAATGGCGTGCTCGACCGTTTCATCGCCGACGCCCCCGGCCTGATCGCGGTTACGGCGAGACCGTAACCGTCCGGCTGGCGCGGCGGCCATCGGGGGTGCGGGTCCGCAGGTCCACCGCCCCCGTCACCACGACCGGCCCGTCATAGCGCCGCCAGGCGGTGCCGCCGGTCCGATACTCGATCGGGGTGCCGGGGAATTCGGCATTGGCCTCCAGCCTGCCGCCCGCGATCCGCGCACCCGGCGGGGCCAGGCGATAGGTCACGCCCGCCCGATCAAGCAGTCGCATCTGAACGCCCATCCGGCCCGCGAAATCACCCCAGCCCGCCAGCAGCCGGGCGCGGTCGACGCGGGCGTCGTTCGGCTCATAACCCGTCCCCGCAACATAGGTAGGCTCCCAGTCCGGCTTGGCCCAGGCGCGCTCGGCCAGGGCCAACAGGCGGGGGAAGAGCATGTAATCGACCTGGGAGTCGCGCCGGACCGTCTCGCTCCACAATTGCGCCTGGATGCCCGCGATCGCGCGTCCCGATTGCAACGGCACCGTGTCGGCGATCGGCTTGGGCTGGGCGAGGATATTGGGGATCAGCGCCGCATTGGCCGCCAGATTGCCGGGCATGAAGCCGAACACCTGGAAACTGTCCACCCCGCGCGACGCCCAGTCATAGCCGGTCTCGTTCGGATCGGCGGCATAGGGCATGTCGAAATAGCCGAGATCGGGGATCGACAGCACCGTCTTCCACCCGCGATTGGCCTGGCCATGCGCCTCCGCCACGCCGCCGCCGTGCAGGTTGCTCCAGATATTGGTCTGCACCGCGCTCGGCATCCGCGCCGGGTCGGTATGGCCCAGCCCGTCGCTCCAGCCCGCGACCGCGATGCCACGCTTGGCGAGATCGGCCGCCACCCGTTCGATGAAGCGCGCACCCAGTTGCCGGGGCTGGAGCCCCTCGCGCGCCATCGTCACCTTGCAGGCGGGCGAGTCCTTCCACGCCCCCGCCGTCTCGTCCGCGCCGATATGATAGGTGGTCAGCGGCACCCCCGCCGCCTTGTGGAGCGCGGCGATGGCGTCGATCACCTGGTCGATGAAGCGATAGGTGCTGTCGATACAGACGTTCAGCGTGTTGTCGTCATAATGCTGGACGCTGGAATAGCGGGTGGTGTCGCCCGGCTCGACCAGCCGATAGCGTTCCGCACCCGCCCGGTCGCCCTTGGCGATCAGCCGCTGATAGCGCACCTCCATCGACCGGATCGCCGCGCGCGAATGGCCCGGCATGTCGAAGGAGGGGATCACCTCGATCTGCCGCGCGGCGGCGGCGTGCAATATCTCGCCATAGTCGGCGGCGGTCAGATAGCCGTTGGTGGCCGCGTCCCGCGCCGGGTCCGCGCCGAGTTGCGGCTGGAGACAGGTCTTTTCGGACAGGTCGGCGCAGCGATAGGCCCCCACCTCGGTCAGTTCGGGCAGACCGGCGATCTGCAACCGCCAGCCCTCGTCATCCCCCAGATGCAGATGCAGCCTGTTGAGCTTATAGGCCGCCATCTGCTCGATCAGCTTCAGGATTTCGGTCTTGCTGTGGAAATTGCGGGCGAGATCGATGTGAAGCCCCCGAAAGCCATAGCGCGGCGCGTCCTGGACCATCAGCGGGCGAAGCACCGTCCCCTCCGCCGCAATCTGCTGCGTCAGCGAGCGTAGGGCATAGGACGCCCCGGCCGCATCCGCCGCGTCGATCGCCACCCCGCCCTTTCCCACGGTCAGGCGATAGCCTTCCGGCGACATCCCGGCCTGCCGCCGGATCTTGATCGGCACCGCCCCCTGTCCCACCGCCAAGGCGTTGAGCGCGGGGGTGATGGCGGCGCGGTCGATCCCGCTGGTCGTCACCGCGACGCCCTTCGACAAATCGACGGACGGGCCGCCGGGGCGGGTGGCCGTCATCGGCTTGGGCAGGATCGCCACATCGATCGGGGCCGCCGACACGCCACGCTCGGCATAGAGCGCATAGGCGCGCTCGGGGGTTCGCCAGACGGTCTGGTCGTCCGGCGCGCTGCGGGCGAGCGCGGCCTCATCGGTCATCGGCGCGACGAAGGGCAGGGATTCCAGTCCCGTCTCGGCATCGGTCCCGGTCCGCGTCGCCGCGATCACGCGTGGGCTCAGCCCGGGGGCGGCCAGCGTCGCATGGGGCATCATGTGATTGCGCGAGAAAAAGGCGCCGACCGCCGTCAATCGGATGTGATAGGTCTGGCCGGGCTTGAGGCTCCGACCGGGCTTCACCGTCAGGACGTTCATGTCGCCATTGACGGTCCGGTTGTCGAACAGGTCGCTGTCGATCCTGAGGACCGGATTGACCAGGCTGTAGCGGATTTCGAACGGCACGCCGGGCACCGCATCGGGAATGGTGATCGCGATATCGGCTTCGAAGCAGCGTGGGGTTCCGGTCGGGCACGACGCCGGACGGTTGGTCAGGATGGTGTAGCGATAGCCCATGGTCGCCGCCAGCCGGTCCAGATCGGCCTGGCTCGCCGCCACGGGACTTGCCGCCAGGATCGCGGCCGAAGCCCATAAATTCATCATCCTGCACCTGTCCCGCTATGCTGCAATGGTCCCATATTGGACCATGATAACGCTCCCCACGCAATCCTCCCCGGCACGGGAGGGGGACCAGCGGAGCTGGTGGAGGGGGGCTCCACGCAGCGGGTCATTTGTGGCGCGCCCCCTCCACCACCGCTTCGCGGCGGTCCCCATCCCCGTGCCGGGGAGGATTGCAGGGGTGACGTGGCGGTCCCTACCGCCTATCTCCGACGCATGAAAAAGCCCAAGCCGGGTCTGCCGACCCGTGAGCAAATCCTGTCCTTCATCGAACAATCGGACCAGCCTGCGGGCAAGCGCGAGATCGCGCGCGCTTTCGGCCTGTCCGCGCAGGAGAAGATCGGACTGAAGGCACTGCTCAAGGACATGGCAGACGAAGGGCTGATCGACAGTGCGCCGGGCCGCGCCTTCCACAAGATGGGCGGGCTGCCCAAGGTGACGGTGCTGCGCGTCGTCGATGTCGATGACGGCGGCAATGTCTGGGGCCAGCCAGAACGCTGGGAAGCGGACGGCGTCCCCATCCCCCGCCTGCGCATCCGCGAGCGCAAGCGCGGGAGCCTCGGCATCGGCCAGCGCGTGCTGGCGCGCACCGAGGAAGCGGGCGGCGGCTGGATCGCGCATGTCATGAAGACGATCGCGCCCGCCTCCGAACAAATCCTCGGCGTGTTGCGCGAGGAAGCGGGCCGCTTCTGGCTGACCAGCGTCGACAAGAAGGAGCGGCGCGAGTGGATGGTCTCCGACACCGGCGGCGCGGAATCGGGCGACCTGGTGATGGCGGAGAAGGCGGGCCGCCCGCCCCGCATCACCGCGCGCGTGACCGAGCGGCTGGGCGATCCCTTCGCCCCGCGCAGCTTCTCGCTGATCGCGATCCACAAGTTCGAAATCCCGGACCGCTTCCAGCCCGAAACGCTGGAGGAAGCCGAGCGAGTCGCGCGCCAGCCCTTGGGCGACGACCGCGAGGATTTGCGCGACTTGCCCATCGTCGCGATCGATCCGGTCGACGCGCGCGACCATGACGACGCGGTCTGGGCCGCCCCTGACGACGATCCCGCCAACCCCGAAGGCTGGCGCGCCATCGTCGCGATCGCCGATGTGAGTTTCTATGTCCGCCCAGGCTCGGCCATCGACAAGGATGCGCGGCGGCGCGGCAATTCGGTCTATTTCCCCGACCGGGTCGTGCCGATGCTGCCCGAAATTCTGTCAGCGGATGTCTGTTCGCTGAAGGAGGGCGAGGACCGCGCGGCGCTGGCCTGTCATCTCCAGGTTACGAAGGACGGCAAGCTCAAGGGCTTCCGCTTTACCCGCGCGGTCGTCCGGCTGGCGGCGAACATTGCCTATGAGGACGCGCAGGCCGCGATCGACGGCGAGCTGTCACACCCGCTGACCGAGACGGCGCTGCGTCCGCTCTGGGAGTGCTGGCGCGCGCTCGCCAAGGCGCGGGATGCGCGCGAGCCGCTCGACCTCGACTTGCCCGAACGGCGGGTGGTGCTGGACGAGCGGGGCCGCATCCTGTCGGTCGCGCCGCGCGCACGGCTCGATGCGCATCGGCTGATCGAGGACTATATGATCGCCGCCAATGTCGCCGCTGCCAAGGCGCTGGAGGCGAAGAAGGCCCCCGTCATGTACCGTGTGCATGAGGTGCCCAGCCGGACCAAGCTGGTCGCGCTGAAGGATTATCTGGAAACCTTCGACATCCCCTTCGCCATGGGTCAGGTCATCCGCCCGGCGACCTTCAACCGCATCATCGACCAGATCGGCGATGCGGACTTCCGCCCGCAGGTGATGGAGCAAATCCTGCGCTCGCAGACGCAAGCCTATTATGCGCCGGTCAATCAGGGGCATTTCGGCCTGTCGCTGGGCTCCTATGCGCATTTCACCTCGCCGATCCGGCGTTATGCCGACCTGGTCGTCCACCGCACCTTGGTGGGGGCGTACAAACTGGGTGACGGCGGGCTGCTGCCCGAGGGTGACGAGATGGAGCGGCTTGGCACGTCGATCAGCCAATATGAACGCCGCGCGATGGAGGCGGAGCGCGAGACCATCGACCGCTATGTCGCGGCCTATCTGGCCGAGCATGTCGGCCAGATCGTCGAGACGCGGATCACCGGCGTCACCAATTTCGGTTTCTTCGCGACGGTCGACGGCGTCGGCGGCGACGGCCTGATGCCGATCCGCGACCTAGGCGGCGACTATTTCCATTATGACGAGAGCTCGCAGCAATTGCTCGGCGAGAAGACGCGGGAAATCTACAAGCTGGGCCAGCGCCTGCCGCTGCGCCTGGCGGAGGCGAACCCGGCGTCGGGGGCGCTGCGCTTCGAACTGCCCGATGGCAAGGGCGCCAAGCCCGAGCCGCGCCGGGAGTTGAAGCGACGCGGGCGGCCGGCGAACATCCGCCACAACGGCAAGCGGCGCTGATAATCCTCCCCTGTAAGGCGAGGTTAGAGCGTTTTCAGTGTGATCGGAATCACGGGGGATTCCCATCTGGCAGGTTTTCTGATTCAGCGTTTTGGCTGGATGGGAGGTCAGTAGGAATGCCGAGAGCCTGTTCGAACGATCTTCGGGAGC
>Ga0308171_1001871_pt1 | contig 25211 bp, 19 predicted proteins | sample PhyGR1_FD_202135 | JGI IMG/M metagenome (GOLD analysis project Ga0308171, IMG submission 202135) | Phyllosphere microbial communities from UC Gill Tract Community Farm, Albany, California, United States - DLSLSG.R1 | ecosystem: Host-associated > Plants > Phyllosphere > Unclassified | place: USA...
GCTGAGCGTTGCGGACTTCATCGAGATCGGCGACATGATCGAGATCGACACCCGTGAAGGCGGTTCGTACAAAGGTCGCGCCAAGTAAGCTTCATGCCTGCTTGATAGCGATGCAAAAACCCGACCTCGAGTCGGGTTTTTTTATGCCAGGCAGTCATGCAAGACCAATGATTCCAAGGCGCTGTGCATAAACATACACAAGCCTTTGATGCGGAAAAACATTTACTGAAGTCATCACCTTTTTTCGGCCTGGATTCAACTAGCCTGCTGGGGAGCATGTTGATGTCCGACAACCCGAGTTGAAGGTCAATGACGAAAACAGGGCAGGCGTTTTTTACCTATGGCGTGATCGGCATTGCCAATACGTTGATCCATTGGCAGTTGTTCTTCGTCTTTCGCGAACTGTTCCATACCACGCAAGCGACGGGCAATGTGCTGGCGTTTCTGATCGCGGCGTCCGGGTCGTTTTACCTGAATGCGTTTTTCAACTTCGCCGTGCCGGCGTCTCTGCTTCGCTATGCAACCTTCATGCTGTGCATGGGCGGTCTGAGTTGGGGGGTAGGCAATGTAGCGGACCGGTGGCAGTGGCCTGGTCTGGCGACGGTTTCGCTGTTTTCCATTGTGAGTTTGCTCGTCGGCTTTGCACTGGCCAACTGGCTGGTGTTTCGCAAGGCAACGCCATGAAGATTTCCCTGGTGGTGCCGGTGTACAACGAAGAGCAGGCGCTGGAACTGTTCTATCGCACCGTACGTGCAGAGCCTTCTCTGCGGCCTTACTGTGTGGAAATCGTTTTCGTGAATGACGGCAGCACCGATCGTACCGCTCACTGTGCGGCGCAGATTGCGGCGAGCGACGCCCATGGGCTGTTGATCGATTTTTCCCGCAATTTCGGCAAGGAGGCCGCGTTGTTTGCCGGGCTCGAGTATGCCACCGGCGAGGCCGTGGTGCCGATGGACGTGGACCTGCAAGACCCGGTAGCGGTGGTTGCGCGGTTGATTCAGCCTTGGCGCGAGGGCGCCGACGTGGTCCTGGCCAAACGGCGGGATCGCTCCAGTGACAACTACGTCAAGCGGTACACGGCGTCGCTGTTCTATCACTTGCTCAACCGTATCGCCAGCCCTCACATCGAGGAAAACGTCGGCGATTTCCGCCTCATGGATCGGCGCGTGGTCGATGTGATCAAGGCGCTGCCTGAACAGCAACTGTTCATGAAGGGCGTGTTGTCCTGGGCCGGGTTCGATGTGGCCATCGTCGAATATGACCGAGCGCCGCGGGCCGCTGGCCTGAGCAAGTTCAATGTGTGGAAGTTGTGGAACCTGGCGCTTGAGGGGATCACTTCATTCAGCACGCTGCCGTTGCGCGTATGGAGTTATGTGGGCGCCGTTGCCGCGCTGTTGGGGTTTCTCCACGGTGGCTATCTGTTGCTGGACACGTTGTTGTTCGACGGCCGCGTATCGGCCTGTTATCCATTGATCGCCGTGGCGGCCTTTCTTGGCGGTTTGCAACTGATAGGCATCGGTATATTGGGCGAGTATGTGGGCCGCATGTACATGGAGACGAAGCGTCGACCCCGCTATGTGATCAAGAACGTGGTCAGCCAGCGGCACAAAGCGACTGCCCATGAGCGAGAAAGGCATTTGCAGCCTATCCACGACCCCTCCTTCACGGAGGTCAGTGGTGAAAGGAACCGTTGACGGTGAATTGACCCCGCATCAGATGCTGCTGTTCTTTCTGCTGGCAGTGATGCTGTTCGGATTGCCATTGATCCTCGCCGATCATTATTACATCGATGACAACTGGCGAGCCCAGGTGGCCGGGATGGAATGGAAGGGCAGCGGGCGCATTCTGATCGAGTGGTTCCACCAGGGATTGTCCTTCACCCGTGGTGCGCCCAATCTGTTCCCGTTGCCGCTGCTGATCGCCATGGTCGCCATGGCCTACGCGCTCAGATCGCTTGCCACTCTGTACTTTCCCACGCCCACCATCGCTGCGTGCCTCGTGGTACTGCCACTGTGGTACAGCCCGTTCTTTCTGCAGAACCTTTCCTATCAATACGACGGACCGGCCATGGCACTGGGGGTCGTGGCGATGATCTACGCGACGACCTGGCGTCATCCCTCGTTCATGGTTCAGACCGGTATCGCGGCGTGTTGCATTGCTGCGGGCCTGAGCCTCTATCAGATGGTGATCAATATCTATGTCGGGCTGTGCTGTGTAGAGCTGATCCGCGCTGCCGGCGAGGGTGCCTCGACACGCCAGTTGATGCGCCTGATCGTCGACAAGGCAGTGCATCTTGCCGCCGGGGTGCTGGTGTACGGGCTCACCGCGTATCAATTCCTGACTCAAGAGCGCACGGCGTTGCGAACGCTCGATCCGGGCTGGGTTTCATTGCTTTTATCCGATGCGCAAACGGCAGCGCACCGTGTTGCCGCGTTGTACACCAGTGCCAATGCGTGGCTGTGCTGGGCGGTACTGGCGAGCGCCTTGGCCGGATTCTTTCTGATTGTGTGGCGAACGGTGCGACAGGCGTCCAGTGGCCTGGCGAAGTGGGTGAGGGCGCTGGCTTGTGTGAGTGCAGGGGGTACGGCGGTGGTGTCGATTCCCGGCCTGATGTTCCTTTTCGCCCCCTACCAGGACGGTGCCCGCCTGATGATGGGCCTGTCTTCTGCTCTGGTAATGGTTTTCTATCTGAGCCGTGTGGCGCTGACGACCCTCGATGCCAGACTAGGCCGGCTGCTGATCGTGCCGATCCTGGCCTTGCTCTCGTTTTCCTTCGCCTACGGGCGTGTCCTGAACCTGCACAAGGACTACTCCAACAGTGTGCTTCAGCATGTGGCCTATGACGTGGCTTCCCACACGGGCCTGCGCGGCGTCGAACGGTACTACGCGGTGCAGGCCGATACGCGAGGGTGGCTGCCGGGGGCCGAAGGCACGTTCAGCCTGATGCCAGTGATGAAGTACGTGGTCAACATCGACTTCATCTGGCTGGCTGAAACCTTCCCGCGTGCCGCCGGAATCACCAACGTTTCAGCGGCGTCTGCCGAACAGGCCGAGGCGGTCCGGCACAAGGTGCAGACTGGCATACCGCCTACCGTCGATAGCCTGTTCTATAGCATTTATGTGGACGGTACCCAGGCATACATCCGTCTCAAGCCGGGTACCGACCCCTGATTGCGCGCCTTTGATGTCGTGCGCAAGCATCGATCAATGCGAATGCCGCGGCACCTCGGCCCCTCTGCACCCAACCAGAAAATCGAAGTCGCAGCCCTGGTCGGCCTGCATCACATGGTCGATGTACAGCTGCCGGTAGCCACCCACCAGCAGCGATTGCGCCGGTGCCTGCCAGTCAGCCAGGCGGGCCTGCAGTTCGCTGTCGGGGATGTCCAGGTGCAAGCGCCCGCTGGCGCAATCGAGCTCGATGTAATCGCCTTCGCGGACCACTGCCAACGGCCCGCCGGCGGCAGCTTCCGGCGCCACGTGCAGGACTACCGTGCCGTAGGCGGTACCGCTCATGCGCGCATCGGAAATGCGCACCATGTCGGTGACTCCTTGCGCCAGCAGCTTGGCCGGCAGGCCCATGTTGCCGACCTCGGCCATGCCCGGATAACCCTTGGGCCCACAGTTCTTCATGACCAGGATGGAGCTGGCGTCCACGTCCAGGTCTGGATCGTTGATGCGCGCCTTGTACATGTCGAAGTCTTCGAACACCACCGCGCGACCGCGATGGGTCATCAGTGCGGGTGTGGCGGCCGATGGCTTGAGCACGGCGCCCAGCGGCGCCAGGTTACCGCGCAACACGCAGATGCCACCGTCGGCTACCAAGGGGTTGTCGATGGCGCGGATCACCTCGTCCTCGCCATAGATCGGCGAGTTCTGCACGTTCTGCCACAACGTCTGACCGTTGACCGTTAAGGCATCGGGGTTGGGGATCAGGTTGTTTTCCCCCAGGCGGCGCAGGACGGCCGGCAGACCACCGGCATAGTAGAACTCCTCCATCAGGAAGCGCCCCGACGGCTGCAGGTCGACCAGGGTGGGGGTGCCGCGGCCGATACGCGTCCAGTCGTCGAGCTCCAGGTCCACGCCGATCCGGCCGGCAATGGCCTTGAGGTGGATCACTGCGTTGGTCGAGCCGCCGATGGCCGCGTTGACCCGAATGGCGTTTTCGAACGCCTCCTTGGTAAGGATCTTCGACAGGCGCAGGTCTTCACGGACCATCTGCACCGCACGCATGCCCGACATGTGCGCGAGCACATAGCGACGCGAGTCCACTGCCGGAATGGCGGCGTTGTGCGGCAGCGAAGTGCCCAGCGCTTCGGCCATGCAGGCCATGGTCGAGGCAGTGCCCATGGTGTTGCAGGTACCGGCCGAACGCGACATGCCGGCTTCGGCCGAGAGAAACTCGTCGAGGCTGATCTGGCCTGCTTTGTACGACTCGTGCATCTGCCAGACGATGGTGCCGGCGCCGATGTCCTTGCCCTTGTGCTTGCCGTTGAGCATCGGCCCGCCGGTCACGACGATGGCCGGCACGTCGCAGCTGGCCGCGCCCATCAGCAGGGCAGGGGTGGTCTTGTCACAGCCGGTGAGCAGTACCACGCCGTCGATCGGGTTGCCGCGGATCGCTTCCTCTACATCCATGCTGGCCAGGTTGCGGGTGAGCATCGCCGTGGGGCGCAGATTGGACTCGCCGTTGGAGAACACCGGGAATTCCACAGGGAAGCCACCGGCCTCGATCACGCCGCGTTTGACGTGTTCGGCGATGGTGCGGAAGTGGGCGTTGCACGGCGTCAGCTCGGACCAGGTGTTGCAGATGCCGATGATCGGCTTGCCATTGAACTGGTGATCGGCGATGCCCTGGTTCTTCATCCAGCTGCGGTACATGAAGCCGTTCTTGTCAGCCGTACCGAACCATTGGGCCGAGCGCAGGGTGGGTTTATTGTCAGGCATGAGGGCTCTCTTATTGTAAGACTTGTTTTTGTGTATGCCCTCAAAATAGGCCATTGGATCGTCGATTGGAAGAGCTTGTGAAGCAAATAGTAATACTATAAAGTCGATTTCAGTGAAGATTGAGCGTCGTTTCAGGTCCCCCGAAAAGGGCGACGGGGCGCTGTGGCCTTCCCACCCAAAACAAGCATAAAAACAAGAAAGTGGAGATCGATCCCATGAGCCAGGAACTCGGGCTTATACGCCGCATCACCTTCAAATTGATCCCGTTCCTGATTCTGCTGTACCTGATCGCTTACGTGGATCGCTCCGCAGTGGGCTTCGCCAAGCTGCACATGGGCGCGGACGTGGGCATTGGCGACGCCGCCTACGGCTTGGGTGCAGGGCTGTTCTTCATTGGCTACTTTCTACTGGAAATCCCCAGCAACCTGATGCTCGAACGCTTCGGCGCCCGTCGCTGGTTCGCCCGCATCATGATCACCTGGGGCGCCATCACCATCGGCATGGCGTTCGTGCAGGGCCCGCACAGCTTCTATGTCATGCGCTTCCTGCTGGGGGCGGCCGAAGCCGGCTTCTTTCCCGGCGTGCTGTACTACATCACGCAGTGGTTCCCGGTCCGTCACCGCGGCAAGATCCTGGGTCTGTTCATTCTGTCCCAACCCATCGCCATGATGATCACCGGGCCTGTGTCCGGCGCTCTGCTGGGCATGGACGGCGTGCTCGGCCTGCACGGCTGGCAGTGGTTGTTCATCGTCATCGGCACGCCGGCCATCCTGCTGACCTGGCCGGTGCTGCGCTGGCTGCCCGATGGCCCGCAGCAGGTCAAATGGATGAACCAGGCCGAGAAAGACTGGCTGGCCACTGAACTGCAGAACGACCTGCAAGCCTATGGCCAGACCCGCCACGGCAACCCGCTGCATGCGCTCAAGGATTTTCGCGTGCTGCTGCTGGCGTTGTTCTACCTGCCAGTGACCTTGAGCATCTACGGCCTTGGCCTGTGGTTGCCGACCTTGATCAAACAATTCGGCGGCAGCGACCTGACCACCGGATTCGTGTCTTCGGTGCCGTATGTATTCGGCATCATCGGGCTGTTGCTCATCCCGCGCAGCTCGGATCGTCTCAACGATCGCTACGGCCACCTGGCGGTGCTGTACGTGCTGGGCGCAATCGGTCTGTTTCTCAGCGCCTGGCTGAGCCTGCCGGCGGCGCAACTGGCAGCTCTGTGCCTGGTGGCGTTCAGCCTGTTCTCCTGCACGGCGGTGTTCTGGACCCTGCCGGGTCGCTTCTTTGCCGGGGCCAGTGCGGCGGCTGGCATCGCCCTGATCAACTCGGTGGGCAACCTGGGCGGCTACATCGGGCCGTTCGTGATCGGCGCGCTCAAGGAGTACACCGGTAACCTGGCCAGCGGCCTGTATTTTCTCAGCGGCGTGATGGTGTTCGGGCTGGTGCTGACCGCAGTGGTCTACCAGTTGCTGGAGCGCCGTCACGTGCTGCCGGCCGATGCGTTCGCCGCCAGCGCCCGTTCCTGAACCCAGCAAAAGGAAGCTCGTCATGCATCTGGTGCAATTTGAATTGAACAACGGTCAACGTCGGGTCGGTCTGGTCGACGGCGATCGGGTCCACGAAGTGCGCGGCGCGAACAGCGTTCGTGAACTGGCTTTGGCCGCCATCGCCGCAGGCCATGGCCTGGCCCAGGCGGTGGATGGCTGTGGTCTGGGTGAGCAGCACGACTACCCGCAGTTGCTCGAACAGGGGCGCATTCTGCCGCCGCTGGATCACCCCGATCCGGCGCACATGCTGGTGACCGGCACCGGCCTGACCCACCTGGGCAGTGCCGCCACCCGGGACAAGATGCATCAGCACAGCGCCGACACGGCAGTCACCGACAGCATGAAGATATTCCAGTGGGGCGTGGCGGGCGGCAAGCCGGCCGCGGGCCAGCCCGGCGTGCAGCCGGAGTGGTTCTACAAGGGTGACGGCAGCATCGTCGTGCGGCCCGGCCAGGCGTTCCCCGTTCCGCCCTTTGCCGAAGACGCCGGCGAAGAGCCCGAGCTGGGCGGGCTGTACGTGATCGGCCCGGACCGCCGCCCGTATCGCCTGGGATTCGCCCTGGGTAACGAATTCTCCGACCATGTGATGGAACGCAAGAACTACCTCTACCTGGCCCATTCCAAGTTGCGCAGTTGCAGCTATGGTCCGGAGCTGCGCGTGGGCGAGCTGCCCGAGCACCTGTCCGGCACCAGCCGTATCCGGCGTGCTGGCGAGGTGATCTGGGAAAAGGAATTTCTCAGTGGCGAAGCGAACATGTGCCACAGCTTCGACAACCTCGAGTACCACCATTTCAAGTACGCGCAGTTCCTCAATCCGGGCGACGTGCACATTCACTTCTTCGGCACGGCCACGCTGTCGTTCGCCGATGGCGTCGCCACCCAGGTGGGTGATCGCTTCGAAATCAGCCTGCCGGAGTTCGGCGCACCGTTGCTGAACAGCGTTGGCCAGGCAGAGCAAGCGTTCGCTCCAGGCACCGTGGGCGTCCTGTAGGGGCGCGACAGCAGGCCAGAAGGATGCATCGCAGGTATCATGGTCCGACTTTACCCAGGAGGTCCGACCATGACCCTGCCCACCGCGCTAGAAACCTGCGACATGCTGCTGATCGACACGCTGCATGCCTTCGACTTCTCCTTCGACGAAGAGCAGACGCTGCACATCGAATGCATGGACGGCCGCGAGCTCAAGCGTTGGGCGTTTACCCTGGCTGAGCAGCAGGCTGCTCAGCCAGGTGCCGAGCCCGACAGCTTCGTTATTACTCGCGATGGCACGTCCCACACCTTGACTTGCCTCAGTGCCTTTTCGGCCCGCGACGAAGACGATGAAACCCAGGCGTGAACACGGTGGTCTGTAAAGTCCGATCCACGTTCGCTCCTGCTGCCGCAACAACATTCAGCGCCATGCAAGATCGGCCACACACAAGAGGCTTCGGAGAAACCTTCATGAAGCGAGTTCTGCTATCCATGCTTGTCAACGGCTTGGCCCTGACATCCCTGCACGCCGCTGCAGCCGAAAAATATGACCTGCTGGTGGGCACCTACACCCAGGGTTCCAGCGAAGGCATCTACCGCTACGCCTTCGACAGCACTACCGGCCAGATCGAGGCCCAGCCTCGGCAGACGGTCAAGAGTTCCAACCCGTCCTGGCTGACCTTGTCCCAGGACCAGCGCCGCCTGTTCGTGGTCAATGAAAACGGCCCCGGCCAGAAAGACGTAATTGGCAAGGTCACCAGCTTCACTGTGGACGGCAAGACCCACGATATCCGTCAGGTCAATCAGGTGGCCACCAGCGGCGACGAGCCGACCCATTCCAGCCTGAGCCAGGACGGGCGCCATCTGTTCGTTGCCAACTATGCCGTCAGCGCCAATCCGGGCGGCAGCCTGAGCGTGCTGAATGTGGCCGAAGACGGCACCCTCAGTAACGTCGTGCAGGAACTCAAGCACGTCGCCAGCCAGGTCAACCCCGAGCGCCAGGCCGGGCCCCACGTGCACTCGGTGGTGTCGTTGCCGCCTTCGGGGCGTTATGTCTATGCCAGCGACCTCGGCGCTGACCGGGTCTACGTGTACCGTTACGAGCCCAAGTCCGCCGAGCGTCCGCTGGTGCCCGCTCAACCGGCCTCGGTGCAACTGCCGGACGGCAGTGGTCCGCGTCACCTGCTGTTCAGTCGTGATGGCAAGCATGCCTACCTGACACTGGAAATGAGCGGTCAATTGGCCATGTTCGATGTCAAAGATGGCAACCTGGTACGCCAGCAGCTGCTCGAACTGGGCACCGTAGGCAAGGAAAGCGCCAGCGGCGCCTTGCACCTGTCTGCCGATGGTCGCTTCCTCTACGTGAGCAACCGTGGCACGGCCAACCAGATGCTGGTGTTCAGCGTCGACCCTGGCACTGGCCATCTCAAGGAGATCCAGCGTCGGCATGTGGACGGCGATCACCCACGCGAATTCGCCCTCGACCCCACCGGTCACTTCCTGTTGATCGCCAACCAGAAGAGCAACCAGATCACCGTGCTCAAGCGCAACGCCAGCACCGGGATGCTGGGTGAGACGGTACAGAGCTTCAAGCAGGACGCGCCGTCGGACCTGAAATTCCTGACTCAGTAACCCGCTCCAGGCAACCCGGCGTGCCAGGCACGCCGCGTTGTCCGGGTCAGGGTGCTAGCCGCTGACCTCGACGCTGCTCAGTCCATTGCCCAGACGCCGCACCTGAATCTGCACCGGGATGCGTTCGTGCATCTCCTGCACGTGGGAAATCACCGCCACCTTGCGCCCCTGCGCCTGCAGGCCGTCGAGCGCATCCATGGCCAGTTGCAGCGATTCGGGATCGAGGCTGCCGAAGCCTTCGTCGATGAACAGCGACTCGATGCGCAGCGTGCTCGACGCCATCGACGCCAGCCCCAAGGCCAGTGCCAGCGACACCAGAAAGGTTTCCCCGCCCGACAACGAATGCACCGAGCGCAGTTCGTCGCCCATTTCGGTGTCCAGCACCAACAGCCCGAGCATGCTGCCGCCGCGCTTGAGACGGTAGCGGCGCACCAGCTGACGCAGTTGCACGTTGGCGTGATGCACCAGCAGGTCGAGGTTGTAGGCCTGGGCGATCTTGCGGAAGCGATCGCCTTCGGCCGAACCGATCAGCGCCGCCAGGCGTGCCCAACGCTGGTAGTGCGCATCGGCCTCGGCAATCTGCGCCTGCAGGGCCTGGTTGGCGCTGTGCCGACGCTGGTCTTCGGCTTGCCGGGCGCGCAGCTCGGCGCATTGCTGCTCCTGCCGTTCGACGTCCATCAGCAGGGCGGCGTGCTGTGCGTCCAGCGCCTCGGCACTGGCGATCGCGTCGACCTGTGTCCGATGAGCCTGCTGGCGCTGCTCGCGTTCGTGCAAGCGGATGCGCGCCTGTTCCAGGGCTTTTTCCGTGCTCTGCAGGCGGCTGCGCAGCTCATCGACCTGGGGTTCATCGATGGCGAGCAGTGCCTGCAACCCGTCGTCGTCCAGTTGCGGACGCTGCTCGCGCCAGGCGTGCAGGGCCTGCTGCACGTCAGCCAGGGTTTGCTGCAATTGGGCCTGCTGCGCAGTGTCGGCCTCCAGGGCGCTCGCGGTCTGCACTGTCTGGGTTCGGAGATCCTGTTGCTGGCGGTCGACCTGCCGTTCCTGCTCGCGCGCCGTCTCGACCTGATTGTGCAAGGCCGTCTGCCAGGCGGACGCCTGGGCATGCTCGCCCAGCAATTCGCGTAGCCGTGCCTCGCAGGTCTGCAGTTGCGTGGACAGCGCCTCGACCCGCTGGCGTTGCTGCTCGCGGTCGGTCTGCTGCCGCGCATGCTCGCTGCGGGCCTGTTCGATGCGTCGCGCACGGGCGTCGAACTCCGACTGTTCTTCATCGCGCTGCTCGACCTGGGCCAGGCGCTCGGTGATGTTCTGCTCCAAGGCCATGAACGTCTGCGCCGGGTGTTCGCGCAGGGCCTGCAGGCGAGCGGCGGGCAACTGACTGGCCAGCGCCTGTAACTCGTCGTCGAGCCGCTGCTGGTCGGCGTCCAGGTGGGACTGATGCGCCTGCAGTGTCTGCTGCGCCTGCTGGCTGGCTTCCCTGGCCTGCGCCACGGCGCGCTGCAGGGCGGTCGCCTGCTGTTGCAAGGCCAGCAGGCTGTTCTGCTGACGTTCATCCTCGTCGATCAGACGCGTGTGGTTGGCCAGGGTGTCGCGCAGCCAGTCCGCCGGCTGCTCGGCGTCGCTCAGGGCAGGGTAGAGCGGATGCCGGGCCAGCTCGGCGTCACCTGGCTGGTCGAGCCATTGTTGCTCCTGCGCCTTGAGCTGTTTGTGCTGCTCGATCAGCGCGCCGACTTCGGTACGCAGCTCGACCAGGCGTTCGGACAGCGGCTTCAACGCAGCGCGGGCGCGTTGCTCTTCGTCGTCATCGTGCGCCGACAGCGCCTGCAACAGCGCCTCCGGAGCATGATAGGGGTGCTCGACACTGCCACAGACCGGACAGGGCTGCTCGGGCTGCAAGCGTTCGCGCAACTGTTCGACGCTTTCGCTGCGCGCCAGGCGCTGGCGTTCGAGCAGTTGCAGGGTCACCTTCAAGGCTTGCTCGGCCTGTTCATGGGCTGCGCGGACCTCCAGCCCCTGGGCGGTCAATTGCTCGCGCCGGGCCAGCAAGGTGGCCTGCTGCTGGCGCCCTTGTTCGAGACGTTCCTGAACGGCGTTGCGCCGCTGCCACAGCCGTTCCAGTTCCTGTACGTCACGCAGTGCCAGACGTTGCTGTTGCAGGCGCTGGGTCAGTTGCTGCAAGCGCTCGGGCAGTTCCTCGGCGCTGCATGGGGCATGCTGAAAGACGCGGGCAAGGTCGCTTTGATGCGCTTCCAGGCTCGTCTTCGTGGCCTGTGCCTGCGTCTGCAAGTCTGGCAGTTCGATCTGGCCCTGGCGCAGGCGACTGCTCAGCGTCACCACTTGCTGCAGGCGCGGCAGGTAGGCGCTCCAGGTGGCGGCCAGCGGGGCGAGCTCGGCGCTGCGTTCGAGCGCGTCGGCGACCTGCTGCAGGCGTTCGCCACTGTCGGCCTGTTGCTGCTCCATGCCCAGCAAAGCCTGCGCCCCAGACGCAAGCTGCCGCTCGGCATCGGCCAGCGCCGGACTCAGGGGTTCGAGCTCGGCCTGCAATCGGCTCCGGTTCGACTGTTCGTCGAAGGCCTGCTGCAACCGGGGCTGCGCTTGGGCCTGTTGCGCCAACGCCTGTTGCAGCGTGCGCCCGGCCTGCTCGCGTTGCTCGTCCAGGTGTTGCTGCTGCACCGCCTGCCGTTGCTGCCGCGAACGCGACAGCTCGATACGTTCGGCCAGGGGCTGGAGCTGGGTGCGCACTTCCTGCTCGCGGCTGAACAGGTAGCGTTGCGGTGCCAGCTGTTCGAGCATGTGCAATTGCAGACGCTGCTCGGCGCCTGCTTCCCATGCCTTGGATGCGTCTTCCACCTGCTGCCGTGCCGCCTGGCAGTCGTCGCTCAGGCGCCGGTCTTCGCGGTGCCACTGTTGTTGCTGTTCCACCTGCTTGAGGTGCGCCTGGTGCTGCCGCAGTTGCTCGCTGGCGGTGTGAAACTCCAGATCCAGCGCTTCGCGCGCTTCGGCAGCCAGTGGCGCGATACCGGTGGCCTGGTCCTGCCAGTGTTTGAGCTGCTCGCGGGCGTCGCGGCTCTTTTCGAAGGCGCGTTTGCCCAGGCGGGTGTAGAGCGCGGTGTCGGTGAGCTTTTCCAGCAGTTCGCTGCGTTCATTGTCGTCGGCCTTGAGAAAGGCACTGAACTCGCTCTGCGCCAGCATCACCGCACGGGTGAATTGCTCGAAGTTCAGCCCCAGGCGGGCTTCCAGCAGTTGCTTGTATTCCCCTTTCTGGCTGGCGAGCAACTGGTCATTGTCCAGATCGCGCAGCGACTGCCGGCTGTTCTGCAACTTGCCCGCCGGTTTGTCCCGTGCCCGGTTGGCTTCCCAGCGCGCGCGATAGCGACGACCGTCGACGCCGAGGAAGTCCACTTCCGCATAGCCCGCCCCGGTACCCCGGCGCAACAGGGTGCGCGGGTCGTAGCTGCCGATTTCACCGTCGGCGTCGGGCACCTTGGCACTCTGCGACGCATTGCCCAGGCGCGGTACGGCGCCGAACAGCGCCAGGCACAGGGCGTCGAGCAGCGTGCTCTTGCCCGCGCCGGTGGGGCCGGTGATGGCGAACAGACCGGCGCTGGCCAGCGGTTCGGCGGTGAAGTCCAGTTCGAACGGGCCTGCCAGCGAGGCGAGGTTCTTCAGGCGGATGGCCAGAATCTTCATGGGGTTTCGCCCTCCAGCTGCACTTCCTGCAACAACTGCGCGAAGTCGTCCAGGGTCTGTTCGTCCACCTCGCTGCCGTAGCTGTCGAGCCAGGCGCGGCTGAACAGTTCGTGGGGGCTGAGCTGGTCCAGCTCGATCAGGGCGCCGACATCCTCGTTGTCGGCGTTGACCCGCCCGGCGTACTCGGCAGCGATCCGCACCAGACGCACGGCCTTGCCTTGCAGCGCGGTTTCGATGTGCTGGCGCAGGTCCGGTTGCGGCTCGTCGAGTACCACCCGCACTTCCAGCCAGGGGTAGCCCAGCACATCGGCCAACAGGTCCACGTCCGGTAGTTGCTGCAACTGTTCGCGGACCTGCGGCAACGGCGCCGGGCCGATGCGCAGCAGGTCGACCGCACGCGGGATCAGGATCGGTTCCACGCTCACCAGCTGCTCGCCGGCGCACTCGATCTCGAGGATCTGGTGCGGATACTCGATCTCGGAAAACGACAGCGGTATGGGCGAGCCGCTGTAGCGAATGCGTGATTCGCCGTTGACCTTCTGCGGCTTGTGCAGATGGCCCAGCGCAACGTAGCTGATGCTGGCGTCGAACAGGCTGGCCGGCAGGGCTTCGGCGCTGCCGATCACCAGGCTGCGCTCGGACTCCATCGACACCGAACCGCCCGCCATGTGCGCGTGGCTGATGGCGATCAGTGCCTGACCCGGCGAGCGTCGGGCATTGGCAGCGGCGATCAGCATTTCGTGGACCTGGGCGATGCCTTGCAGGTAATCCTCGCCCAGGGTTGCGCCGGTCACCTCGGCGGGGCGCAGGAAGGGGAGTGCCAGGCACCAGGCCTGCACCTGGCCATGGGCATCGGGCAGCGGCAGCAACAGCCGCTCGCTGTCGAGGCGGCCGTCTTCGAGCCACATCACCCGGCCCAGCGCATGAGTGCGCAGGCGGCGCATCAACGGCCCGGGCAATTCGATGCGCGAACCGGAGTCGTGGTTGCCGGCGATCATCACGATGGTCAGCTGCGGTTGTTGCTCGTGGGCGCTGACGATGAAGTTGTACAGCCGCTCCTGCGCCCGCACGGGCGGATTGACCGTGTCGAAGATGTCGCCCGCCACCAGCAGCACATCGGGCTGGCGCTGGGCGAGCTGACGCAGCAGCCAGCGCAGGAAGCTTGCGTGTTCGAAGTCGCGCTCCTGACCGTGCAGGCTTTGGCCGAGGTGCCAGTCGGAGGTGTGGAACAGGCGCATGAAGGCTCCAGGGGGCAGGGAAGGCCGCCATGATAGCCGTTCGGTCCCGCGCTTCCCATGCGCCCGCTCGTGGCGGGATGTGACGAATCGATTTTTACGCTTTCTTTACGGCCAGGCCCGGGTATCGATCTCGCGCCTTTACACCCTGGCCTCGGAGAATGTCGGCAAGCGGCAGCCGCCGCGCCTGGAGATATTCCCATGTCTGTTCTGGACGGCCTGTTCCTGCTGCTGGCCATCGGTTTGTTCGTGTACCTGCTCGTTGCCCTCTTGCGCGCCAGTGGAGGCTAGTCATTGATGAACAGTCACGATTTCGCCCTGATAGCGGCCTTTCTCGCCTTGATCCTGCTGCCGGCGCCCTGGCTCGGACGTTTCTGCTACAAGGTCATGGAAGGCCAGCGCACCTGGCTCAGCGTACCGCTGCAACCGGTGGAGAAGCTGTGCTACCGCTTTTCCGGTATCGATGCGCAACAGCAGCAGAGCTGGCAGCAATATGCCCTGGCACTGCTGGTTTTCAACCTGGCCGGATTCGGCCTGCTGTTCGCCATGCTCATGCTGCAGGGATATCTGCCGCTCAATCCCCAGCACCTGCCGGGCCAGGAATGGACCCTGGCGTTCAACACCGCCGTCAGCTTCATGGCCAACACCAACTGGCAGGCGTACAGCGGCGAAACTTCGCTCAGCTACCTGAGCCAGATGGCTGGCCTGGGCGTGCAGAACTTTCTCAGTGCAGCCACCGGGTTGGCGGTGCTGGTGGCGCTGTGCCGTGGCATCAGTCGCCGTTCGGCCAGTACCCTGGGCAACTTCTGGGTCGATGTGACCCGTGCCACCTTGTATGGGCTGTTGCCGCTGGCCTTGCTGCTCGCTGTTTTCCTCGTCTGGCAGGGTGTGCCGCAGACGTTCGCGCCCTATGTCGACGCGCTGACCTTGCAGGGCAACCCACAGACCATCCCCCTCGGCCCGGCGGCCAGCCAGATTGCCATCAAGCAGCTGGGCACCAATGGCGGCGGGTTCTTCGGCGTCAACTCGGCCCATCCGTTCGAGAATCCCACGGCTTGGAGCAACCTGTTCGAATTGGTCGCGATCCTGACCATCCCGGTCGCCCTGGTCTTCACCTTCGGCCATTACGTGAAGGACCTGCGCCAGAGCCGGGCGATCCTGGCCTGCATGTTGACCTTGCTGTTGCTGGGCCTGGGGCTGTCGCTGTACGCCGAGCAGCAACCCAACCCATCGCTGGCCAGTGCCATGGTCGAGCAGACCGCGCCGCTGGAAGGCAAGGAAAGCCGCTTCGGCACCACCGCCAGCGTGCTCTGGTCGGTGACCACCACGGCCGCCTCCAATGGCTCGGTCAATGCCATGCACGACAGCCTCAATCCGCTCTCCGGGATGGTCGCGCTGGTCAACATGATGCTCGGCGAAGTGATCTTCGGCGGTGTCGGTGCCGGTCTCTACGGCATGCTCCTCAACGTGCTGCTGACGGTGTTCCTGGCCGGCTTGATGATCGGTCGAACCCCGGAGTACCTGGGCAAGAAACTCCAGGCGCGCGAGGTGCGCTGGTTGGTGGCGAGCCTGCTGGTCATGCCCGTGGGCGTGCTGGTGCTCAGCGCCATCGCCGTGAGCCTGCCGGGGCCGGCCGCAGCGGTGAGCAACCCCGGCCCCCATGGCTTCACTCAGCTGCTGTATGCCTACACCTCGGCCAGCGCCAACAACGGTTCGGCCTTCGCCGGCCTGTCCGCCAACACGGCCTTTCACAACCTCATGCTGGCTTTGGGCATGTTGCTTGGCCGCTTCGGCTACATCCTGCCGGTGCTGGCCCTGGCCGGAGCCCTGGCCAGCAAAAACGCCAGCGCGCCGAGCGCCGACAGCTTCGCCACCCACGGCCTGCTGTTCATCACCCTGCTGACCGTGACCCTGCTGATCGTGGGTGGCCTGACTTTCCTGCCGGTGCTGGCCCTGGGGCCGATCGCCGAGCACTTGAACCTGCATTTCTGAGGCCTGGACCATGAACCGATCGACCGTTGCCGCTGCCACGCAACCCTCACCGCCTGCTGGGGCCACCTTGAGTGCCTTGTGGCGACCCGCGCTGCTGCAGGCGTTCGTCAAGCTCGACCCCCGGCGACTGCTGCGCAGCCCCGTGCTGCTGGTGGTGGAGTTGTGCGCCGTACTGACCACCGGCCTGTGCCTGCTGCCCGACCCGGCAGTGTCGGCCTCGGTTGCCGTGCAGATTGCCGTGTGGCTGTGGTTTACCCTGCTGTTCGCCAATTTCGCCGAAGCACTGGCCGAAGGTCGCGGCCGTGCCCGCGCCGACAGCCTCAAGGCCGGCAGCCAGGGTTTGCAGGCCCGCCGGCAACGTGCCGACGGCAGCTTCGAGACGGTTGCCGCCACCGCCTTGCGCAAGGGCGATGTGGTTCGCGTCGAAGCCGGGCAGATGATTCCCGGTGACGGCGAGGTGCGCGAGGGCATCGCCGCCGTCAACGAGGCCGCCATCACCGGTGAGTCGGCGCCGGTGATCCGTGAATCGGGTGGCGACCGCTCGGCCGTCACCGGCAATACCCTGGTGGTGTCGGACTGGCTGCTGATCGAGATCAGCACCGACCCCGGCGAGTCGACCCTGGACCGCATGATCGCCCTGGTGGAAGGCGCGAAGCGGCAGAAGACGCCCAACGAAGTGGCCCTGGACATCCTGCTGATCGGTCTGACCATGGTCTTCCTGCTGGTGGTGGTCACCCTGCAGCCGTTTGCTCGCTTCTCCGGGCACAGCCTGCCGTTGGTGTTTCTCCTGGCATTGCTGGTAACCCTGATCCCGACCACCATCGCTGGCCTGCTGTCGGCCATCGGTATCGCCGGGATGGACCGCCTGGTGCGGCTCAACGTCGTGGCCAAGTCTGGCCGCGCCGTGGAAGCGGCCGGTGACGTCCATGTGTTGCTGCTCGACAAGACCGGCACCATCACCTTCGGCAACCGCCGCTGCAGCGCCTTGCATGCCGCCCCTGGCGTCAGCGACGCACAGATGGCCGAAGGTGCGCTGCTGGCTTCGCTGGGCGATGAGACGGCAGAAGGGCGCTCGGTGGTCGAGTTTATCCGGCCGCTGTTCAGCATCGATGAGCCGGCCGCCGAGCGCTGGCAATCGGTGCCGTTCAGCGCCCAGACACGGCTGTCGGGCGTCGACCTCGACCAGCAGAGCTACCGCAAGGGCGCGGTGGACTCGCTGCTGGCGTTCATCGGCCAGTCCAGGGCGCAGCTTGCACCTGCGCTGGCCGAACACATCGAGCGCATCGCGCAAAGTGGCGGCACACCGTTGCTGGTATGTCGCGACCGGCAGTTGCTGGGTGTTATCCACCTCAAGGACGTGGTCAAGCCCGGCATTCGCGAGCGCTTCGAGCAGCTGCGCAAGCTGGGCATCCGCACCGTGATGGTGACCGGCGACAACCCACTGACCGCCGCCGCCATCGCTGCCGAAGCCGGGGTCGACGACGTGCTGGCCGAAGCCACGCCACAGAAGAAGCTGGCGCGCATACGCCAGGAACAGGCCGACGGCCGCCTGGTGGCCATGTGCGGCGACGGCGCCAACGATGCCCCCGCGCTGGCTCAGGCCGACGTCGGCGTGGCGATGAACGACGGCACCCAGGCCGCGCGCGAGGCAGCCAACATGGTCGACCTGGACAGCGATCCGACCAAACTGCTCGACATCGTGCGCATCGGCAAGGAACTGCTGGTCACCCGCGGCGCCTTGACCACGTTCTCCATCGCCAACGACGTGGCCAAGTATTTCGCCATCCTCCCGGCGCTGTTCGCCGCGGTGTACCCGTCCCTGGGCGTGCTCAACGTGATGAACCTGGCCAGCCCGCAGAGCGCGATCCTCTCGGCCATCGTCTTCAACGCCCTGATCATCATCGTGTTGATCCCCCTGGCCCTGCGCGGCGTGCGGGTCCAGGCCGACAGCGCCGCGCAACTGCTGCGGCGCAACGTCTTGATCTACGGCCTGGGGGGCTTGGTGGTGCCCTTCATCGGCATCAAGGCCATCGATATCGTCCTCACCGCTTTGCACCTGGTCTGACCCTGGAGCTTGAATGATGAACAGTTTGTTGCGTCCGGCCTTGAGCCTGATTCTGTTGATGACCTTGCTCACCGGCGGTGCCTATCCGCTGCTGGTGTGGGCGGTAGGGCAGTGGGCCTTTCCCGCCCAGGCCAACGGCAGCCTGGTGCGCGATGCGCAGGGTGAGGTGCGCGGTTCAGCCTTGCTCGCCCAGGCCTTCACCGATGAGCGCTGGTTTCATTCACGGCCTTCGGCGGCCGACTACGCGACCCTGGCCAGTGGTGCGAGCAACCTGGCGCCGAGCAATCCTGCGTTGGGCACTCGCGTGCTGGCGCAGGCCGATGAACAGTTCGATGCGCAGCAAGGTCCGGTTCCGCTGGCGCTGTTGACCACCTCGGCCAGTGGCCTGGACCCTGATCTGCCACCGGCAGCGGTGAGCTATCAGGTCCCCCGGGTGGCGCGCGAACGCGAGCTACCCGAGTCGACTCTGCGCGCGCTGGTGCAGGCGCAGACCCGATCGCCGGCCATCGGCCCGGAGGTGGTCAACGTGCTGGCTTTGAACCAGGCGCTGGATCGGCTAACGTCACAGTCCCGATGACCATGATGCGATGCCATGAGCCCAGACCATGAGTGATTCCGGCCGCGCCGATGCCCTGCTGGCCGCCTTGCCCCGCAGCGGGCGTGGCCGCTTGAAAGTGTTTCTCGGCGCCGCGCCCGGTGTCGGCAAGACCTACGCCATGCTCCAGGCCGCCCACGCTCGCCAGCGTCAAGGCATCGAGGTACTGGCTGCCGTGGTGCAGACCCACGGCCGCGCGGAAACCGAAGCGCTGCTGGTCGGTCTGCCCCAGCAGGCATTGCGGCGCTGCGAATACCGCGACGTGACCCTCGAGGAAATGGACCTGGATGCCGTGCTCGCTGCCCGCCCGGCCCTGGTCCTGGTCGACGAGCTGGCGCACAGCAATGCGCCTGGCAGCCGGCACGCCAAGCGTTGGCAGGACGTGCAGGAACTGCTGGCCGCCGGCATCGATGTGTACACCACGGTCAACGTCCAACACCTGGAAAGCCTGAACGATCAGGTCCAGACGATCACCGGCGTGCAGGTGCGCGAAACCCTGCCCGATTGGGTGGTGCAGGAGGCGGACGATCTGCTGCTGATCGACCTGCCGCCGCGCGAGCTGCTCGAACGCCTGCGTGAGGGCAAGGTGTACGTGCCGGAGCAGGCCCGGGCCGCCATCGACGCCTTCTTCACCCAGACCAACCTCAGCGCCCTGCGTGAACTGGCCATGCAGACGGCCGCCGCTCAGGTCGACGACGATCTGCACGAAGGCTACCGCAGCCTCGGGCAGCAGGCGCCCAGCGTGCGCGGACGACTGCTGGTAGGCATCGCCGCCGACGAGCAGGCCGAGCGCCTGGTGCGCCACGCCAGCCGCGTCGCCCGCCGTCGTCATCTGCCCTGGTCCGTGGTCCATGTGGACGACGGCTCGCTGCTCGATGAAACAGGGCGTCAGCGTCTGAAACTGGCCCAGCAGATGGCCGAACGGCTGGGCGGCGAGGTGGTGGAGCTGCGCGATGCGGAAGTGGCCAGGACCTTGCTGCAACACGCCGCCGACCGCCGAGCCAACCTGGTACTGGTCGGCCAGTCGCGCCGGCGCCGCTTCGGCGCGGGCCTGGCCGAACGCTTGCTGCGCCATCCCAGCGGTCTGGAAATCAACGTGCTGGCGCGGGCTCAGGTGCCGTCACCGCCAACGCCGCGCACACGGCCCGTCGGACGTTGGCGCGAGTATGCCCTGGCGATACTGGCAACGCTTTTGGCCAGCGGGTTGGCCTGGGCCGTGGCACAGGTGCTGGACTTGCCCAATATCTCCCTGGTGTTCCTCGCCGCCGTGCTGCTGGTGGCGGTCCGCAGCAGCCCGGGGCCGGCGCTCAGCTGTGCCGCGCTGTCGTTTCTGGCGTACGACTTTCTGTTTATCCCACCCAATTTCTCCCTGAGCATCCAGCGTCAGGAAGACGTGTTGACCCTGCTGTTCTTTCTGCTGATGGCAGCGCTCACGGGCAACCTGGCCGCGCGCCAGCGCCAGCAGCTCAGCGCCTTGCGCGAAACCCAGGCGCACACCGCGCAACTGCTGGAGCTGTCACGACTGCTGGCCGCGGCGACCGACCGCCAGGCGGTGTTCAGTGCAGCCGCGCAGCACTTGCAGGGTTGGCCGGGGCTGGACATCTGTCTGCTCGAGCGCAGCGAGCAGGGCTGGAAGGTGGCCCAGGGCGGGGCGGTGTCGTTCTCGACCACCGAACTGGCGGCCGCGCAGTGGGCCGGCAACCACGCGCAACCGGCCGGGCTGGGCACCACCACATTGCCGGCGGGGCGTTGGTGGTGGTTGCCGGTAACGTGGGAGGGCCAGGTGCTGGCGTTGCTCGCGGTGGCCGAACAGCAGGCCGGTCGGCTCGATGACCCTGGCCGACGCCTGCTCGGCGCGCTGGTGCAGCCGGTGGCGCAGGCCCTGGCCCGCGCGGACCTGGCCCATGACCTGGAAGCGGCGCGCCTGCACGGTGAAACCGAACAGTTGCGCAGTGCCTTGCTGGCCTCGGTGTCCCATGACCTGCGCACGCCGTTGACCGCCATGCGTGGCAGCATCGACAGCCTGCTGGCCCTGGGCACGGCCCTGGCGCCGGACGATCGCCAGGCGTTGCTCGAGGTCACCCGTGACGAAGCCGAGCGCCTGGACCGTTACATCCAGAACCTGCTCGACATGACACGCCTGGGCCACGGCGCCCTCAAGCTGGCGCGGGACTGGGTGGCGGCCGGGGATATTGTCGCCAGCGCCGTGAGTCGATTGCGCGCACCGCTGGCTCCGTTACAGGTCCAGGTGCAGGTACCTGCGCAACTGCCCTTGCTGTACGTGCATGCGGCGCTGATCGAACAGGCCCTGGTCAACGTGCTGGAAAACGCCGCGCGGTTCTCGCCCGTGGGCGGACGCTTGCAGGTATCGGCCCGTGTGCGCGACGACAGCCTGCTGCTCGCGGTCAGCGACGAAGGCCCCGGTATTCCCGAAGCCGAGCGGGCGAAGATTTTCGACATGTTCTACACCGCCGCGCGCGGCGATCGAGGCGGGCAGGGCACGGGGCTGGGCCTGGCGATCTGCCAGGGCATGGTCGGCGCCCATGGCGGTCGCGTCGAAGTCGGCAGCGGCATCGATGGCCATGGCACTTGCATCGCCTTATGCTTGCCGCTGCGCGCTCAACCGGGCGCCGATCCGGATACCTGAGCATGAGCCTTACCCATCCTCCTCTGGCCAGCACCTTGCTGGTCATCGACGACGAACCGCAGATCCGCAAATTCCTGCGCATCAGCCTGGCCTCCCAGGGCTACAAGGTGATCGAAGCGGGAACCGGCGCCGAGGGCCTGAGCCAGGCCGCGCTGCTGCGTCCGGACCTGATCGTGCTGGACCTCGGCCTGCCGGACATGGACGGCCAGCAGGTGCTGGGGCAGTTGCGCCAGTGGAGCACGGTACCGGTGCTGGTGCTCTCGGTGCGCGCCAGCGAGGCACAGAAGGTCCAGGCCCTGGACAACGGCGCCAACGACTACGTGACCAAGCCCTTCGGCATCCAGGAATTCCTCGCCAGGGTGCGTGCGCTGTTGCGCCAGGCCAGCGGCAGCCCGGTCCACGAAGCGGCGTTGCAACTGGGTCCGCTGCAGGTCGACCTGGCATCGCGCCGGGTCACCCTCGATGGCGCCGAAGTGGCCCTGACCCGCAAGGAGTACGCCGTGCTCGCACAGCTGGCGCGCTATCCGGGGCGAGTCATCACCCAGCAGCAATTGCTCAAGGACATCTGGGGCCCGACTCACCTCGACGACAGTCACTACCTGCGCATCGTCGTCGGCCACCTGCGCCACAAACTCGGCGACGACCCCGCCGCCCCACGCTTCCTCATCACCGAACCCGGCGTCGGCTACCGCCTGGCAAGCCCCGACTGACGCGCCGCTCCCCAGCCCACACCTATCCCCTGAGGTCGCTATCCCCTGTGGAAGCTATCCCTGTGGGAGCGGGTTCTACCCGCGAAGACGCCAGCCCCTACACCACCAATCCCGCGGCACCTACCCCGTCCCCCTGTGGGAGCGGGTTCTACCCGCGAAGACGCCAGCCCCTACACCATCAATCCCGGATTTACATTCGAATCCAGCGGTGCCAGTGCCGACGCCTTCGCGGGTAGAACCCGCTCCCACAGGAACCCGCTCCCACAGGAACCCGCTCCCACACAACGGCACTTTTTAGATGGCACATCGTCTGACCCAGCATTACCCTGACGTTTTTCCCGAGGTGTCATCGATGAAAGCCTGGATCTGTGTGCCGCTGGTGGCACTGGCCTTGAGCGGTTGTGCCGGCAAGACCGCCTACCGCGACAGCTGCGCCACGCAGCTCGATGGTGCCTGGCACGAGCTCGACCTGGCCAAGGCCGAAGGCCTGGCCGGCACCGTAAGCTATTCCAAGGCGCTGTCACTGCTCACCGGGGCCAAGACCCAGCAGCAGTTCGAAGCCTTTGAGGGCTGCACCAACAAGGCCGAAAAAGCGCGGTTCTATATCCGCGAGTCGCGTGCCGGACGCTGAAGCACTTCGGTCGCCCAGAGCCGCCGGACAGCGGGCCGGCAGACGGCCAGCAGACGTAGTATCGACAAGGAGTGTCTGCCATGCGCAGCCGATTGGATGAATGCCTGCAAGCCGTCAATGAAGTCCTGCTGGGCAAGGAAACCCAGGTTCGCCTGGCGTTGACCTGCCTGATCGCCGATGGTCACCTGCTCATCGAGGACTTGCCCGGCATGGGCAAGACCACCCTGAGTCATACCCTGGCCAAGGTTCTAGGCCTGAGTTTCCAACGTATCCAGTTCACCTCCGACCTGCTGCCCAGCGATATCCTCGGCACATCGGTGTTCGACAAGGACAGCGGTCGTTTCGTCTTTCACCCCGGACCGATCTTCGCCGAACTGGTGCTGGCGGACGAAATCAACCGCGCCACGCCCAAGAGCCAGAGTGCCCTGCTCGAAGCCATGGAGGAGGGCCAGGTCACTATCGAGGGCGCCACCCGTCCATTGCCCCAGCCGTTTTTCGTGATCGCCACGCAGAACCCCACTACCCAGGGCGGCACCTTCGCGTTGCCCGAGTCGCAACTGGACCGTTTTCTCATGCGCCTGTCGCTCGGCTACCCGGCCAAGGCCGCCGAAAAGGCCTTGCTGATGGGCGAGTCGCGACGCGATCTGCTGCCGCGCATGAGCGCCGTACTCGACCATGCGCAGCTGTCCGCATTGCAAGCCCAGGCCCGTGCAGTGCGGGCCAGCGACGCGTTGGTGGACTACGTACTGCGCCTGGTGGAAGCGACCCGCACCCAGCCGCAGTTCGCCTATGGATTGTCGCCACGTGGCAGCCTGGCGCTGCTTGCCGCTGCAAAGGCGTGGGCCTTGCTGCTCGATCGCGACTACGTGATTCCCGAAGACGTGCAAGCGGTACTGCCCTCAGTCGTCAGCCACCGCCTGCGCGAACGGGCCGACCCTACCGGTCAGGGCGGCGGCGCGCTGGTGCAGTGGCTGCTGCGGGAGGTGCCTGCGCTGTGAGGCGGCTGCTCGGCGAGCGCTGGCGGCGCTGGCAGGCGCGACGCTTGCCGGCAGCGCCGCGCATCGAGCTGGACCAGCGCAGAATCTTCATCGTCCCCAGCCGCAGCGGTACCGGTTTCATCGTCGTGCTGCTGTTGATCTTCCTCGCCGCCATCAACTACCAGAACAGCCTGGCCTATGCCTTGGTATTTCTGCTGGGCTCTGTGTTCGTCGTCGCCATCCTGCACACCTACCGCAATCTCAGCGGCCTGCTGGTCAGCGGCAACGGCGCCAGCTCGGTGTTCGTCGGCGAGCAGGCGCGCTTCGGCCTGCGTCTGGAAAGCGGCGGCAAGGAGCACCAGGCCATCGGTGTGGGTTGGAACGCGCAGCAACTGCAACGCAGCGATGTCGCCCCCGATCACGTGCAGGCGCTGGAACTGAGCTTGCCGACCGAGCGCCGCGGCTGGCTTCCAGCACCGCGCATGCGCGTGGAGACCAGCTTTCCCCTCGGCGTGCTCACTGCCTGGACCTGGGTCGACCTGGGCCAGCGAGTGCTGGTCTATCCGCAACCGTTGCAGGGCGAAGTGCCGACCTTGCACAGCGAGTCGGCGGATATCGAAGACCAGGCGCAACGCCTGCACGGCCAAGGCGTGGACGATTTTCAGGGCCTCAAGCAATACCAGCCGGGCGATTCCTGGCGGCGCATGCATTGGAAGGCCTATTCACGCGGCGAAGGGCTGCTGGTCAAGGACTTCGCCGACCTGCGCGGCCAGGAACTGTGCCTGGACTTCGTCGCGCTTGGCGGCGATGTCGAACAGCGCCTCTCGCGCCTGTGCTATTGGGTATTGGCCCTGTCCCGCGAGCAGCGGCCTTTCGCCCTGCAGTTGCCCGGCAATCGGCTGGACACCGACAGCGGCGACGCACACCGTGAGGCCTGCCTGCGCGCCTTGGCGCTTTTTGGAGAACAGCCATGAGCACGGCCGCGGCGATTCCCCGAGTTAGCCTGACCTGGCTGCTGCTGGCACAGTCGTTGGTCCTGCTGCCGCTGTGGTGGCACGTGCCGTTATGGCTGCTGGTGCTGTGGCTGGGTTGCACCCTGTGGCGCGTCCAGGTGTTTCGCATGCGAGCCCGCTACCCGGGGCGGTTGATCAAGCTGGCGCTGATGCTTGCGGTGGCCGCCGGGGTGTATCTGTCCAGCGGCACCTGGGTGGGCCTGGAGGCCACCGCCGCGCTGCTGGTGGCCGCGTTCCTGCTCAAGCTTCTGGAGATGCAGACCGCCCGCGATGCCCGCGTGGTGATCTTTCTCGGCCTGTTCTGCCTGGCGGTGGCCTACCTGTTCGATGCCAGCCTGGGCTGGGCGCTGTACAGCGTTCTGCCGCTGCTGGCGCTGCTCGCCGCCTTGATCGGATTGCAGCAGACCTCACTCATCGCACGCCCGATGGCCACGCTGAAACTGGCCGGTAGCCTGATGTTGCAGGCGTTGCCGCTGATGCTGCTGCTGTTCGTGTTCTTTCCGCGCCTGGAACCGCTCTGGTCGCTGCCGCTGCCTGCGCCGGGGCAGGGCGTGACCGGCTTGTCGG
>Ga0308171_1001874_pt1 | contig 25199 bp, 21 predicted proteins | sample PhyGR1_FD_202135 | JGI IMG/M metagenome (GOLD analysis project Ga0308171, IMG submission 202135) | Phyllosphere microbial communities from UC Gill Tract Community Farm, Albany, California, United States - DLSLSG.R1 | ecosystem: Host-associated > Plants > Phyllosphere > Unclassified | place: USA...
GGCCGACCGCGGCGATCACCGCCCAGAGCTTGTCATCCCGTACGCGGCTGAGGCTGACGACCTGCGCCGGCTGGGCATCCGGTCCAGTCTGGCTCATGCAGCCAGGGCCCCTGCCCTGGCAGGGTAAGGGTGGAAATCGGCCTTCGCATCCATGTGCTTCATCTGTGCGCGCCACGGCTATCCTGCAAGGAGGCTGGCACAGTGCGGTGCAACCTGCCAACCCCGGGGTGGGGCGATGGTGGGGTTGTGAAGGGAAAGGCAAGAGAAGGAATTCGCCGGACCCCTTCTTTTCTGCGCGGGTCTGGACGTGGTTGTTGAGGGACGGCCGGGTGCGCCAGAGGCCCTGGAGGTCCGGCGACTGACGGTGTAACTGACGCGGCCAACATTAAAAAACATCAAAGCGTCGGCCCTCAAGTCCAAGGCGTAACGCAAACTCGAAAAATGAGGATGGGGTCCGGGGAATTCCTTCCCCGGCCTTTCTCTCCCCCCGACAACACTGGCCCGCTCAGGCGCGTTCCAGCATCCCCGCCGCTTCCATGGCGCGGTCCAGCGCTGCCCGTTCGCTGTTGGTGGCAGAGGGCTGGGGCGGGCGGACGGCGTCGCAGGGGATCTGGCCCAGCCGGCGCAGGGCGGCCTTGATGCGGGCGGTGGCGCGGCCGCCCGGTGCGTCGCGGTAGATGGCGACGGAGAGCGGGTAGATGGCTTCGTGCAGGGTCCGGGCCCGGTCCCAGTCGCCCTCGGTGGCGGCGTCGTAGAACTGCGCCAGCAGGGCCGGGGCCAGGGCGGCGAGGCTGACCTGGCTGCCGTGGCTACCGATGATGTAGGAGGTCAGCAGGTGCTCGTCGCCCGAGCCGAGTACGGCGAAGTCCGGCCGCAAGGCCAGCAGGCGGCGGCGGTTGGCTTCGTAGGCGGCTACTTCCCAGGAGCCGTCCTTGATGCCGACAATGCGGGGCTCGGCCGCCAGGCGTTCCAGCGTCCAGGCGCTGTAGGCCATGGCGCCGGCGCCGACTGGGGCGCCATAGAGCAGCAGCGGCAGCCCGGTGGCCCCCAGCACGTGGTCGTGGTGGATGGCCACGCAATCGGCGTCATGCCCCAGCGCCCAGCTGTTGGGGGGGAAGACCAGCAGAATGTCGGCACCGGCGGCCTCGGCCGCGGCGGCCTCACGCGCCGCTTCCAGGCTGGACTCGGCGTTCACGCCTGCGCAGATCAGGCAATCCGGCGGCGCGATGCGGCGGGCGATGGCGATGACGCGGCGCTTTTCCTCGGCGTCCAGGACGAAGTTCTCGCCGGCATGGCCGTTCACCAGCAGCCCGCGAATGCCGGGGGTGTGGGAGACGGTGGTGAGGTGGGCTGCCAGCGCGGCCTCATCCATCCGGAAATCGGGCGTCAGGGGCACGATGGTGGCCGCGTGGATGCCGCGCAGGCGGTCGGTGATGGGCGCGCTCATGCGGCCTCCGGTGTGCCGGCATGGCGCGGGGCCAGCAGCCGGTCGATGGGAAACAGGGGCATCTCGGGCTCGCGCCCCAGGATGCGGTCGGCCATCAGGCGGGCGATGTAGGGCCCGCTGGTGTAGCCGGAATGGACGCTGCCGCAGACAAAGGCGCCGGGAATGCCCGGCACCGGGCCGGCGGCGGGCAGGGCATCGGCGGTCTCGGCCTCCAGCCCCGCCCAGGCGCGGGCCATGCGGGCGCCGCGCAGGTCGGGGATGGCGTGGCAGGCCAGGCGGAGATTGCCCACCATCCGCTCCGGCCGCAGGGCGACGCCGCCACGCTCCCGGTCTCCCTCCCCCTGCCAGCCGCCGCCGACGACGACGGTGCCGTGCGGGTATTGCTTCAGCGAGAGCAGACCATTGGCAATGCCGACGACGGTACGCATGACAGGCCGCACCCGCTCCGTCACCACCAGCTGGTTCACCAGCACCTTGATGGGCAGTTCGACGCCGAGCCAGCGCAGCATCCGCTCGATCCATACGCCGCCGGCGATCAGCACGCGGCGGAAGCGCACGGGACCGGTGGCGGTCCGCGCGGTGAAGCCGCCATCCTCGCGCTCCAGCCCGGTGACGGCGCGGTTCTCGTGCAGCGCCACGCCGGCTTTCAGCAGGGCGCGGCGATAGGCGAGGCCGGTGAGATAGGCGTTGGCGAAGCCATCCACCTTGCAGTGGCCGGCCAGCAGGGCGCGGTCGGTCAGGCCGGGTTCCACCGCCATCGCCTCCCGGCCGGAGATCAGGGCGATCGGTGCGCCCGCCTCGCGCCGTTTGGTGGCACGGAAGCGCAGCAGCTCTGCCTCCGCATCGGTGAAGGCGAGGCTGAGGCCGTCGCATACCACCACGCCGACATCGTGACCCAGCCAGGTGGGCGCGGCGGCCCACATGGCATGCGCCCGCATCGCGTAGGGAATCAGCGCCAGCCGCGTCATCTGCAGGGTGAGCGTGCCGGCATTGACGCCGGAGGCCTCCCGGCAGAGCGGACCGCGTTCCAGCAGCGCGACGCGCATGCCACCGCGCGCGGCGAACAGCGCCGCCGTGCAGCCATGCACGCCGCCGCCGATGACGCCGAGGTCGTAGGTCTCCGTCATAGCGGTGCCGGGGCGGGGATGGGGATGTCGGCGTAGTCGAACTCGCCCAGCAGGTCGGCCAGCGGCACCGGGCGCAGCGGCGGGCGGCCGGTCCAGCAACCAGCGGCTTCGCGCGAGCCGACGCGTGCGGCGAGGATCTCGGCTGCCACGTCGCCGCAGGAGCGCCCTTGGCAGGGCCCCATGCCGCATCTGGTGAAGTGCTTGAGCTGGTTGACCTCCCGCGCGCCATCCTCGAACGCGGCGTCGATCATGCCGCGCGTCACGTCCTCGCAGCGGCAAACGACTGTGGTGGGCGCGATGGCGCGGACGGCGCCGGGGCGTAGCGCCATCAGCCGCGACACAGCGGCGGCGAAGGGGGCGAGGGTGGCAAGGGCGGCGTGGTCCGCCGCGCTGGCCTGGGCGAAGGCGGCGGCGTCCGACCGGCCGGCGTCGTGGGCGGCGGCCAGGCCGGCCAGGCGGCCGGCATGCACCGCGGGGGCCTGGCCGCGCAGCAAGGCGCCATCGCCCACGGCGAACAGGCCGGGGATGCTGGTGCGGCCTTCGGCATCCACCTGCGGCACCCAGCCGCCGAGGGTACGGTCGAACCGCATCGGGGCGCGCAGCAGGCGGGGTATCTCGGCGCCAGGGACCAGCCCGTCGCCGACGCAAAGCGCGTCGGCCATGAAGCGGCGGGGCGGCGCGGCGGCAAAGCTGCCGTCGGTGGCCAGTGGGGCCACCTGCACGGCTTCCAGCACGTCCTGGCCCTCGGCGGCGTGGATGGCGTGACCAAACAGCACCGGCACCCGTCGCCCGGCGATGCGTAGCGCCCAGCCGAGCCCGCGTGCCAGCAGGCGCGGCCGGGTAGCGAGGTGGCGGGTGGCGGCCAGCCACTCGGCCCGGCTGGCACGGTCCACCACGGCCACGACCTCGCCGCCGCTGGCCAGGATCTTGGCGGCGACGGCGGCCAGGAGCGGGCCGCAACCGGCGACCACCACGCGCTGGCCCGGCAGCACCGCCTGCGCCTTCAACATGACGGTAGCGGCGGCGAGGCCAACCACGCCGGGCAGGGTCCAGCCTGGGAAGGGGATCACGCGCTCCACCGCGCCGGTGGCCGCCACCAGCCGGGGCGCGGCGAGGCTGAGCGGCCCGGATTCGGTGGCCGCATCCAGGCGGAAGCCCCCCTCCGGCAATGTGTTGACCGACCAGGCGCGGGCGTTGAAATGCGTTTCGACACGGGAAGCAACGAGGCGATCGCGCAGAGCGGCGCCAGCCGTGGCATCCTCGTCCGGCTTGGGCAAAGCGAGGCCGGGATAGGGCGCCCGCCAGACCTGCCCGCCCGCGGCCTGGGCTTCCTCGACCAGCACGACATCCAGCCCCGCTGCGCTGGCGGCCAGGGCGGCTTCCGTTCCGGCCGGGCCGGCGCCCAGCACGATGAGGTCGGCCTGCCTCATGGCATGGCGTCCGGCACCGGCTGTACGTCGAGGCCGGGGCGCACGGGCACCAGGCAGGCCTGGCGCGGCACGCCATCCACCAGCACCAGGCATTCCTGGCAGCTGCCCATGAAGCAGAAGGCGCCGCGCGGCGTGCCGGCAGCCGGGCTGCGGCGCAGGCCCAGCACGCCGGCGCAGGCCAGTGCCGTCGCCAATGCTTCCCCCGTCGGGGCGCGCTGCGGCGTGCCGGCATAGGTGAAGGCGACCTCGGCCGGGCGGGTGGCGCCAGGGATGCGGCGGGATGTCATGCCGCCGCGCCCTGCACCGTCAGCTCCGGCGCCGGGCGACGGCGGGCCTCGTGTACCAGCTTGCGCTCGGCCCGCTTGCCGATGCGGGAGAAGCTGTAGGAAATGACGAAGTAGATGACGAGGATGGTGCCGTAGCAGAGGAAGGCGGAGAAGCCGCGCTGGTTGAGCATGCGCGCGGCGAAGGTCAGCTCCAGGAAGCCGATCTGCGATACCAGCGCGGTCTCTTTCACCATGCTGACGGCATGGATGGTGGAAGGCGGCAGGATGACCCGCCAGGCCTGTGGCAGCACCACGCGGAACAGGGTGGAGAGCGCACCCATGTTCATCGTCAGCGCGGCTTCCCACTGGCGTTCCGGCACCGATTCCAGGCCTGCGCGGATATTCTCGGCGGCCAGGGCGGACATGCGCAACGCCACGGCGACCAGCGCGACGGTGAACAGGCTGCTATCGGCCCCCGCCATCTGGAAGCCGAAGAACACGCACATCAGCAGCACCAGGAACGGGATGCGGCGGAACCATTCCGTCCAGAGCAGGGAGAGCCAGCGCGGCAGGCGCCAAGTGACAACGTGGCGTTGCCGCAGCAGCGCCAGCACGAAGCCCGCCGCATAGCCGATGCCGCAGCCGGCGAAGGACACCAGCAAGGTGTTCAGCGCCGCCTGGCCGAGGAACAACAGGTTCCAATAGGTGTAGAAGCGCGGCGCTTCCTCCAGCAACTGCGCCAGCATCAGAAGACCCCCCGGCGGACACGGAACAGCCAGCGGCCCAACGCGAACAGTACGGCCGAGGCGACGATGGTGATGCCGACATAGAGGATGGCGGTGATGGAGAAGATCTCGATGGAGCGGAAGCTGATGGCGTTGGCGTTCAGCGCCCGCCCGGTCAGTTCCTCCACGCCGAAGATGGCCGCCATCGACGTGCCCAGCGTCATGATGATGTATTGCGAGGACAGCGCGGGGTAGAGCGTGCGCACCACATGCGGCGCGATGACGTACCACACCATCTGCACCCGGCTGAAGCCGAGCGTCTCGGCGGCCTCGATCTCCTCCCGACGCACGGAATCGAAGCCGGCGCGCTGGATTTCCGTCAGGTAGGCGCCGGCATTCAGCGTCATGCCCAGCAGCACGGCCTGGAACGGCGTTAGCAGGATGCCGGCCTCGGGCAGCGCGTAGAACAGGAAGAACACCTGCACGAGCTGCGGCGTGTTGGTGAAGAAGCCGACATAGGCCCGCACCAGCAGCCGCGCCGCGCGCGGCCCGAAGCGCAGCACCGAGGCGCCGAGCAGCCCGATGCCGAGCCCCATGGCGAAGGCCAGGAAGGCGATCTGGAGCGACAGCAGCGCGCCGCGCAGGAAATCCGGCAGGTAGGGCAGGATCTGTCCGAATTGCAGCTGCACGGCGCGATGGTCCTTTAGAACATCGGGTTCAGCGGCACGGGGGTGCGCATCGGCCCGCCGAACCATTTTTCCCACGCGGCGTTGACGAAGCCGCGGGAATGCATGTCGAACAGCGCGACGTTCACCGCGTCCCGCAACGTGCTGTTGCCCTTCTGCACGCCGATGCCGGTCCACATCGTGGCCAGCACCTCATCCAGCACGCGCCAGCGCACATTGGGCTGGTTCTTCATGGGGATGGCGACGGATTCGTATACGTCCACCAGCGCATCGGCGCGGCCCTGGGCGAGGGCGCGGAACACATCCGGGTAGTTGTCTAGCAGCGTCACCTGCGCCTGGGGCGCGTTGGCCTGGATCCAGGGAATACCGGTGGTGCCGCGCACCTGCACTAGCTTTACGTCCTTGTTGTTCAGGTCGGCCGGCTTGGCCAGCGGCACGGTCGTGCCTTCCCGCGCCAGCACCACCATGCTCTGCGAATGCAGCGGCATGGTGAAGTCGATCACCAGGGCGCGGTCCACCGTGCGGGTGATGGAGCCCATCACGAGGTCCACCCGGTCGGACTGCACGAAGGGCACGCGGTCGGGCGAGCCGACCTGGACGATCTCCAGCTCCGCCTTCAGCAGCCGTGCCAGTTCCCGCGCGATGTCCGCGTCGAAGCCGTCGATCTGGTTGCGGTCGTTGAACACGCCGAAGGGTGGCAGGGTCGGGTTGATGCCGACGCGCAGCTTCTTGGTGGAGAGAACCTGCTCCAGCGGTCTGGCCTGCGCGCTGCCGCGGGGCAGGGCGGCGAGGGCCGTGCCGGCGGCGAGGAGAGAGAGGGCGGCGCGGCGGCCGTGACGGGGTTCGGGCATGGGCGACGACCTTATCCGGGAGGCCGATTGTGCACAATGCTTGCACAATTACGGGAGAGGCCGCAGAGTAGCGACGGCCCGCGCCACCGCGCAAGGCCGCATTTCCGCCGGCATGAGCAAAGGGGTTGGCGTGAGCTACCTGTCCATCGACCGACTCTCCGCCCGCTACGGCAGCCTCGACGTTCTGTCCGATATCTCCCTCTCCGTCGAGAAGGGGGAGGTGGTGGCGCTGATCGGCCCCTCCGGCTCTGGCAAGAGCACGCTGCTGCGCGCCTTTGTCGGCCTGCTGAAGCCGCATGGCGGCACGGTGCGCCTGGCCGGCGATACGCTGGACTATGCGGACGCGGCCTCGCTCCGCCGGGCGAGGGACCGCTTCGCCATCGTGTTCCAGCAATACAACCTTTTCCAGAACATGACCGTGCTGCGCAACGTCTGCATCGCGCCGACCCTGGTGAAGAAGCGCGACAAGAAGGACGTCGAGGCCACCGCCCGCGCGCTGCTGGAAAAAGTAGGGCTCGGCCACAAGCTGCACGCCTATCCGGACGAACTCTCCGGCGGCCAGCAGCAGCGCGTGGCCCTGGCCCGCGCCCTGGCGCTGAAGCCCGACGTGTTGCTGCTGGACGAAGTGACCTCCGCCCTCGACCCCGAGCTGGTCAACGAGGTGCTGGACGCCATCCGCACCCTGGCGGCCGACGGCATGACCATGGTGATCGTCAGCCACGAAATGGGCTTCGTCCGCGAAGTCTCCAGCCGCGTCGTGTTCATGGACCGCGGCCGCGTGGTGGAAGAAGGGCCGCCGTCCATGCTGGACGCGCCGCGCACGGAGCGGCTGCGCGACTTTACGGCGAAGATCATCCGGCACTGACTGACGTGGGAGAAGGCCGGGAAAGAATTCCCCGGGCCCCTTCTTTTGCTTTTTCGAGTTTTCTGGCGTGGCTTTTGATGGTTCGGGTCTAAGATCCGGCTGGGTGCGCCGGAGGTCTATGACCTTCGGCGACTAGGGTTTTCGCCCGCGTGGCCCCTATTTAAATTCATCGAGAAGCGTCCCCTCAGCCCTGAACCGCGACGCTAACTCGAAGAAAAAAAAGAAGGGGTCCGGGGAATTTTTCCCCCGGCCTTCTCTCTTCGGATGCGCTCGAGCCGAGTACAGTCTCGCGTCAAGCCGGCGGCGCAGAAGGCCGACAACAAAGGGTAGCTGGCGGTTCAGCCTTTGTCGCCGTCCGCCATCATCCAGGCTGCGTCACCTAACGCCGAAGCCAAACGCGCAGAAAAAGATGGAGCCCTGGGGGAATCCTGCCCCCTGGCCTGCCCCTTTCACTTCACCGTCGCCAGCGTGAAGCGGGAGAGGGAGCGCAGGTGGATCTGCACCGCGCGCCTTGCGGCCTTGGCATCGCCGGCGATCAATGCGTCCAGGATGGCGATGTGTTCGGAGGAATCGGGTGCCACGCGGTCGGACAGGCGGGCAATTTCGAACAGCCGTGTGGTGGTGCGCAGGCCTTCGATCAGCCGGGCCATGACGTCGTTGCCGCAATGTTCGGCATAGATGCGGTGGACGTTGTCGTCCGAGAGCCAGTGGGCGGCGGTGTGGGTATTGGCGCCTTGCAGTTCCACCGCTTCGGCGCGCACCGTGCGGAGCCGGCCGAGCGGGATGTGCCCGGCGGCCAGGGCGGCGGCCTCCGGTTCCAGAATTTCGCGCGCCTTCAGGCTATGCAGGTATTCGCCGAGGTCGACATGACGGACGACAAAGGAGCGGTTGGCGGTCTTGACCACCAGTCCTTCCCCTTCCAGCCGCTGCAGCGCTTCGCGGAGCGGGGTGCGGGATATGCCGAGTGCCTCGGCCAGGCGTTGCTCCACCACCGTCTCTCCGCCGCGCAGGCGCCGGTCGCGGATCATGTCCGAGATGGAACGGTAGGCCAGCCCCGCCAAATTGATGGAAGCCCGCGGGCTGTCGCTGGGCTCCGGGATGTCCGATGGGGTGTCCGGCATGGTCTGTCCCCCCTTCCTTAGCCAGGCAGCGGCCGGATGGCGAGGCGTAACATCGCCGTTGTTCCAGATTCCATACACAGATTGATCCCCAGAATTTGGGGATAACTCGGGGGCAGGCGGCCGGGGGCGGCCGGCGGTCCGGGCGGGTGGAGCGCCCGGGCCGCCCGGCCTGGCAGGCTTCAGCAGAGATCGGCCAGGGTGATCGGCAGGTCGCGCACCCGCTTGCCGGTGGCGTGGAACACCGCGTTGGCGATGGCCGCCGCCAGGCCGACGATGCCCAGCTCCCCCACCCCCTTGCCGCCGAGCGCGGAGGCATGCGGGTCCGGCTCGCCGACCGAGATGACCTCGATGGGCGGGATGTCGGCATGGGTGGGCAGCAGGTAGTCGGCCAGGTTGTTGTTCAGCACCCGGGCGTGGCGGCGGTCGACGATGCCGCCTTCCAGCAGTGCCTGGCCGATGCCCATGACGATGCCGCCCTTGATCTGGCTTTCCGCCAGCCGTGGGTTGTAGAGCAGCCCGGCATCGAAGGCGGTGACGATGCGGCGCAGGCGCACGCTGCCCAGGGCCTCGTCCACCGCCAGCTCGACGAAATGGGCGCACCAGCTGTGCATCGAGTATTCGCCATCGGTGGGCGCACGCATGGTGGAGACGGTGGTGAAGGCGCGGTAGCGGTCCTCCGGCTTCAGGCCGTTTTCCGCAAGGGTGTCCCGCAACGCCTCCACGCGGTCCCGGCCGATGGTGGAGAGCAACTCGGCGATCGGCAGGGGCGGGGCCTCGCCACGCGGTGGAATCAGCCGGCCATGGGCCACGGCCAGGGTATTGGCCACGCCGCGCAGCGGCGAGCGCGGGTCGTTGAGAGCCAGGCCGATCAGCTCCTCCCGCGCGGCGCGGGCCGCCTTGTCCACCGCGCCGGTCATCAGCCCGGCCATCTGCGAGCCGCCGGAGACGGGGGCGCGGGGAAGGGTGGAATCCCCCAGCGTTACCCGCACGCGGGCGAGCGGCAGGCCGAAGACGGAGGCGGCGGTCTGCGCCAGGATGGTGTAGGCGCCGGTGCCCATGTCGCTGGTGCTGCTGGCGACCTCGACGCCGCCATCGGCCAGAATGCGCACCATGGCCTCGCCCGCGCTGCGCCGCACCGGGTAGGTGCCGGCGGCCATGCCCCAGCCAAGGCGCAGGGGGCCGTCCCGCATCGCGCCCGGGGTCGGGTTCCGGCGGGCCCAGCCGAAGGAATCGGCGCCGGCTGCATAGGCTTCCCGCATCCGGCGGCTGGACCACAGCTTGCCGGAATGCGGGTCCCGCCCCGGCTCGTTGCGCAGGCGGAGCGCCAGCGGGTCCTGGCCCAGCGCGTAGGCCAGCTCGTCCATCGCGCATTCCAGCGCGAAGGCGGAGGGGTTTTCGCCCGGTGCGCGCTTGGCGGAAGGGGTGACGGTATTGACCGGCACCACGCGCTGCCGGCTGCTGAGATGCGGTACCTCGTACATCAGGGCGGTGGCGGCGTTCAGCGGCTCCACCCACAGGCCGTTGCGGGAGGTCTCCTGCCAGCCGCGATGGCGGATGGCGAGCAGGTGTCCGTCCGCGTCGGCGCCCAGCTCGAGAAGCTGTCGTGTGGCCGCGCGCCCGCCGAAGGCGGTGAAGGTCTGCGGCCGGGTCAGCACCAGCTTCACCGGCCGGCCGAGCATCCGCGCCGCCTGGGCCGCGATGGCGCCGTGCGGCAGCGCCAGCGCCTTGCTGCCGAAGCCACCGCCAATATAGGGCGAGATCAGCCGCACCTGCTCGAACCCGATGCCGAACCATTCGGCGTAGTTGCGCGCCATGCCGTCCAGCCACTGGCTGGGCTCCCACAGGGTCAGGGCATCGCCGTCCCAGCGTGCGGTCAGGCCGTGCGGCTCGATCGGCACGTTGTATTCGCGCGGCGTGCCGTACTCGGCGCTGATGCGGATATCGGCGCTGGCCAGCGCCGTGTCCGCATCGCCGCGCTCGATGGTCAGGGGCGGCAGGTCCTGGCCTTCCCCGGCGTCGGGCACGGTGAAATCGGCCAGGAAGGGCGCGGCCTCGTAGTCCACGCGCAGCAGCGTGGCGGCCTCGGTCGCCTGTTCCAGGCTTTCCGCCACCACCAGGGCGATCTGTTGGCCGACATGGCGGATCTCCGGCTCCAGCGGCCGGTACTCGGAGGTCGGCGGCGCTTCGCCGGTCCAGGTGGAGGCGGCGTGCAGCGGTAGCGTGTTGCCCGGCGTCAGCACCAGCAGCACGCCGGGCGCGGCCTCCGCCGCCGTGCGGTCGATGCCGCGCACCCATCCGGCGGCGATGGTGGCGGTGACGAGCACGGCATGCGCCAGCCCCTCCACCGGCTGGTCCATGGCGTAGGCGGCCTCGCCACGGATCTTGGCCAGGCCGTCGATGCGCGGCGGGCGGCCGCCGATGCCATCGCCGGCATCGCCACGTTGGGGCGAGATGTCGAGCGGGCTCATGCGGCGTCTCCCTGCAGCAATTGCTCCAGCGCGCGGTGCACCAGGCGGGGGGCGAGGTCGAGCTTGTGGCGGTTATCCGGGCGTGGCGTGGCACCCTGCATGGCGAGCAGGCTGGCCTCCCGCAGCGTCGCCGGGGTCGGATGCCGGCCGGTCAGCGCGGCTTCCACCGCGTGCAGCCGCCACGGGATGGTGGCGACCCCACCGAGGGCCAGCCGCACATCGGCAATGGTGCCATCCGCGGCCAGTTCCAGCCCCGCCGCGACGCTGACGCTGGCGAATTCGTAGGAAGCGCGGTCCCGTAGCTTGAGATAGGCGGAGCGGCGAGACGCGGCGCTGGCGGGGATGCAGAGGGCGGTGAAGATCTCGCCGGGTTCGAGGGCGAATTCGCGGTGGGGCGTCTCGCCGGGCAGCAGGAAGAAGTCCTCCGCCAGCATCCAGCGCGTGCCGATCTCGATGACAGCGCCGACGGCCACCAGGGCCACGGCGAGATCGCCTGGATAGGTGGCGATGCAGGCCTCGCTGGTACCGAGCAGGGCGTGATGGTGGGTGACGCCGCCCGCCGCCGCGCAGCCGCTGCCGGGGGTACGGCGGTTGCAGGCGGGGAAGGAAGCGGGGTCCCGGTAATAGGCGCAGCGGGTGCGTTGCAGCAGGTTGCCGCCCAGCGTCGCCATGTTGCGGATCTGCGCCGAGGCGGAGAGCGCCAGCGCCTGGGCGACGGCCGGGCAGGCGGCGCGCACGGCCGCGTGGCGCATGGCCGCCGCCATCCGCACCAGGGCGCCGAGATGGAGCGATTCCGCATCGGCACGGATATCGGCGAGGCCGGGCAGGTGGGTGATGTCGACCACCTCGGCGGGCCGGACGACGTCGCACTTGGCAAGGTCCAGCAGCGTGGTGCCGCCGGCCAGGATGGCGCTTTCCGCGCGCGCGGCCAGCGGCCCGGCCTGTTCCAGCGTGGTGGCGCGATGGTAGGCGAAGTCCCTCATGATGAAGCCTCCGACGGCAGGGCGGCGGCGGCGCGTTGCACCGCGGCGACGATGTGGGGATAGGCGCCGCACCGGCAGAGATTGCCGGACATGTATTCGCGGATCTCGGCCTCCGAGCCGGCATGGCCCTCGCGGATGCAGGCGACGGCGGACATGATCTGGCCCGGCGTGCAGAAGCCACACTGGAAGGCATCTTCCGCCAGGAAGGCGGCCTGCACGGCGTGCAGCGTGCCGTCGGCGCCGGCCAGGCCCTCGATGGTGGCGATGGCGCTGCCCTCGGCCTGGCGGGCCAGGGTCAGGCAGGCCAGCACGCGCTGGCCGTCCAGATGCACGGTGCAGGCGCCGCACTGGCCCTGGTCGCAGCCCTTCTTGGTGCCGGTGAGGTGCAGACGCTCGCGCAGCGCATCGAGCAGGGTGGTACGGTCCTCCACCATCACCACATGGTCGTGGCCGTTGATGAAAAGCGTGATCGGACGGTTCGGCACGGGCGATCCTTGTGGCAGCGCGGCCGGAGGCGCAGCCGCGGGGGCGGCAGCATGGGCGGTAGGGGGCATGACAGAGGCTCCCGATGGACAGATAATGGGGGGGCGGGGCACAAACGGAGGGTTCCTCCGTTTACAATCGGGATCTATGGCGGTCCGGTCAAGGGGAGAATTGCGCCCGTGGGAGCTGGTGGCGTGAATGACGCGTTGAATCGCCCTCAACATTCCGGGGCGAAGCGGGCCGATGCCCGGCGCAACCGGGAACGCCTGCTGGCCGCCGCCCGCCACCTGTTGGCCGAGCAGGGCATGGCCGCCTCGCTGGAAGCGGTTGCCCGCCAGGCCGGCGTCGGCATCGGCACGCTCTACCGCCACTTCCCGACGCGGGAAGCCCTGGTCGAGGCCCTGTACCGCGATGAGCTGGACGCGCTGCTGGAGGCTTCCACCCGCCTGTCCGCCACCCTGCCGCCGGACGAGGCGCTGGCCCAGTTCATGCACCACAGCCTGGACTACATGGCCACCAAGCGCGGCCTGGGCGACAGCCTGCGCCAGCTGATGCAGGCCAGGCCGGAATTGCTGGAGGCGGCGCAGGCGGGCTTCCCCGGCACCGTCTCCCGCCTTGTGCAGGAGGGCATCGCCGCCGGCCGCATCCGCCCGGACGCCGAGGCGGAGGACGTGCTGCAAGCCCTGGCCGGTCTGTACTCCGCACCGGTAGGGCCCGATTGGCGCCGCCGCGCCGGCCGGGTGCTGACCCTGCTGATGGATGGGCTGCGGACGCTGCCACAGGCGGGTGGAACGCCGTCAGCGTAGTCGGCAGGGAAGGCCGGGGAAGGAATTCCCCGGACCCCTTCCTTTCTTTTCGAGTTCCAGGGTGGGGCTGCTGAACGGATGTCCCCGGACGACGGTTGGGTGCGTCGGAGGTCTTAGATCGCGTGGCCCATTGATAGAGCCCGTTTGGAAGCTCTGGTGGGTCGGTCACGGCGGGCTTTTCCGCGCCAGCTTTGTCGGCGGCTTGGCCCAGTGTCCCTGCATTGGGCCTGCGCCACGTCCGTGCTGGCACGAAAAACCTCGGCCGCGCCCTCAGCCGCCAGAGTTTCCAAACGGGCTCTAAAGCGTCATGAAGCGTCCGCGCTCAGTCCTGAAGCCTGACGCCAAACTCGCAGAAAAAGAAGGATCAAACCTATAGGTTTGATGGGAAATTCCTTCCCCAGCCTTTGGTGCATTTCTACTCAGAAGCAGTGGAAAGAGCCGAGTTCCCTACAGCGTCTTCAGGTACTCGACGATATCGCGGCGCTGTCCCTCGCCCAGCTCTGGCCCGATGATGCCGGGCCCTGGGCCTCCGTTGCGGAATTCGTGGCCGCGGTTGGAGTTGCCGGGCAGGGCGGTATCGAACCGGAAGGTGCCGGGGCGTGTGGCGGTGGAGAAGCCGACGTCGCGCGGCTTGAATTGCCGGCTGCCGACCTGGAATACGGCGTCGCGTTGCTCGCCGGGTAGCAGCATCTGGTAGAGGCTGGGGACGGCGCCGTTGTGCAGGTAGGGCGCGGTGGCCCAGATGCCGTTGAGGGGGCGGGCGCGGTAGGCGGCGGGGGCGCGCCATTCGTTCGGGCGGTTGCCGCTCATCGCGGCGCGGCCGGGGCGGACGACGCCGGCGGTGTCGGTCCACGGGCCTTGTGCCGGCACCTGGTAGAATTCGAAGAAGCCTTCGATGACGGCTGTGGTGGCTTCCTGCAGCCCGGCGGCGGCGGAGACGCGGCGGCCATCGGGCAGGGTGGCCATGCGCTGGCGGAAATTCATGGCGGTGCGGGGGTCGGTACCGATGCGCTGCAGCGGCACCATGGTGACCTGCGGGGTGGATGCCGCCGCACTGGGCGCGGCGGGGTCCCAGGCCTGGTGGCAGCCGGAGCAGAGCTGCGCGAAGTATGTCTGGCCGCGCGCTGCGGCGGCACGGTCGATCGGGCCGAGGATGTCTTCCGGCCAGGGGGGCGCGCGCAGGCCGGCGCCGGGGGCAGGGCCGGCCAGCAGGCTTTCCATGTCGAAGATATTCTGGATGCGGACGGAGCTGCGGTGGATCTGCTCCGGCGTGCCGCCCTGCTTGACGATGGCGCGCACGCCCAGCGCTTCGGCGACGTTGCGGGCCAGGGGCTGGCGGATGGCGCCGTTATACTGCACCCAGTCGAACCAGGGGGCGTCCCACAGCGCGGGGTAGCTGACCGGGCCATCGGCCACGGCCAGGTTCTCCGGCCGGTTCGGCAGGGTGGCGAAGACGAAGTTGCCGCCGCGGCCCAGTGCGTCCAGCCGGCCAAAGCCTTCGGTGACGGGATAGATGTGGCGCCGCTCGGCCAGCCCGGCTTCGGTGCGGCCCCGGTCCAGTGCCAGGCCCAGGCGGGTGTGCAGCGCGTCGCGCGCTTGCGGCGTATCGGGCTGGTTGGCGGCGGCGAGGACACGGGAGGCGAAGCGGTCGAAGCGCGGTTCGGAGCCGTAGGTGAGGAACATCGCGATGCCGATGGCGTCCTGGAAGGCGCCGATATCGACCATGGAAGGCCCGCCCTCGATGCGGATGGCTTTGCGGCCGAGCTCGACCTGCCCGGTGTGGCAGGCGGCGCAGGTCAGGCCCACCACGACTTCCGGCGTGTCCGAGCCTTCCTGCACGCCGAACTCGTCCCGCGCGAAGCCGATGGGGAGCGTGTCCGGGTTGAGGGGGGAAGGCGCGGAGGGCAGGAAGCCGAAGCGGGCCATGTGCGCCGGGGCGATGAAGGCTGGCGCTGCGGCTGGCCAGCTCAGCACCGGCTGTTCCAGCGCCAGCAGCCAGGCGTAGGGCATCAGCTTGGTGCCCTGGGAGGTATGGTGGAACCAGGCGCGCTGCCCGGCGCTCCAGTTCTGCGCCGCGATGTGGATGACCTCGTCCGGCTGGTCGTCGGGCAGGCGGCTGGCGCAGCCGAAGCTGGCGAGTGCGACGAGGGAAGCCGCCACCAGGGTGAGGCGCTGGGTCAAGGCCGTGTCCTCCTGCCGTTGCCCGGTACGGCGTGGGCGATGTCCGGGTTGTCATGGATGGCGCATCAGGAAATGTCGGGAGGCACGTTGGCCGCGGGCCGCCACGCCCGAAGGGCGTGCGTGCGCCACGTCGTCGTGGTGGGGGTGGCGCGGTGCCGCCGGGCGTGGAGCGTAATCTGCGCCGTCGGGCATTTCGTTTTCAAGTCGGAATAATTTGTGGGGCTGTGCTTTCAGGTGCGCCGGCTTTGCGGGCTTGCAGTTAAATGTTGAGCGTCATAAATAAGGGCCCGGAGCATCGAGAGGGCCGTCATGCGCGTCAGCCGGGAGCAGGCGGGGAAGAACCGCGAGGACGTCATTGCCGTCGCCAGCCAGCTGTTCCGCGAGCGGGGCTTCGACGGCGTCGGCATCGCCGACATCATGAAGGCCGCCGGGCTGACCCATGGCGGCTTCTACGGCCAGTTCCAGTCCAAGCAGCATCTGGCGGCCGAGGCGAGCAAGGCGGCGCTGGAGAAGACCCGGCTGATGCTGGCGCAGGTCGCCGCCCAGGCAGGCGCGCGGGGCTTCGATGCCATCGTGGAATTCTACCTGTCCGGCAAGCCGAGCCAGAACCCGGCGCGCGGTTGCCCGGTGCCCGCCCTGGGCGCCGATGCGGCACGAGCCGGCGGCGCGGTGCAGGCGGCCTTCGAGGCCGGGGTGGAAGGCTATGTGACGCTGCTGGCCGAGGCGATCGCCGCCCAGGCGGGCGGAACCGCCGCGTCCCGCCGTCCGGATGCCATGGCTGCCTTCGCCGCCATGGTGGGCGCGCTCACCCTTTCCCGTGCCGTGGGCGACCCTGACCTTGCGGCGGAGATCCGCCAATCCTGCCTGCGCGACCTGCAAGCGCGGGTGGCGACGGCGCGCCTGCCGGACGCGGCGGGCTGAACGACCGCCTTCCCGAATTCCCGTGCAGCCGGTGACGCTGCCACTCGTGCGAGAGGAACCTCGCTGTTGCCCGCAACCCATGAGACGGCTTCGGCCCAGGACGGCACGGCGCCAGCGCGCCGGCTGACCGGCGGCACGCTGGCCCTGCTGGCCGGGCTCTCGGCCATCGGTACGCTGTCGACCACGATCATCCTGCCATCTTTCCCGGCCATGGCACGGGATTTCGACGTGACGACGCGCCAACTGGGCCTGGCGCTTTCCAGCTTCTTCATCGCCTTCGCCATCGGCCAGCTGCTCATTGGCCCGCTGTCGGACCGTTTCGGCCGGCGGTGGCTGGTGCTGGGCGGGCTGATGGTGTTCGCGGCGGGCTGCGTGGTGTGCGCGCTGGCGCCGTCCTTCCCCGCGCTCATCCTCGGCCGGGTGGTGCAGGCGCTTGGCGTCTGCGCCGCCTCCGTGCTCTCCCGCGCCATCGCACGGGACCTGTTCGAGGGCGAGGCGCTGGCCCGCGCGCTGTCCCTCACCATGATCGCCATGGCGGCGGCGCCGGGCTTCTCGCCGCTGCTGGGCAGCGGGCTGGACGTCGCCTTCGGTTGGCGCTGGACGTTCCTGCTGGTGGGCGCGGCGGGGTTGCTGCTGGGCCTGCGGTATCTCGCTGCCCTGGGCGAGACGCATCCGCCGGACCGCCGTTCCGCCCATACGCCAAGATCCATCGCCGCCGCCTATGGCCAGCTAGCGACAAACCGCAGCTTCCTGATGCCGGCAGTGGCCGTCAGCTGCATCATCGGCGGGCTCTACGCCTTCTTCGGTGCGAGCCCGGCGGTGCTGCTGGGAGTGTTTGGCCTGACGCCGCTGCATCTCGGCCTGCTCTTCGCGGCGACGGTGGTCGTCGTCTTCGCTGCCGGGTTGCTGGCGCCCCGGCTGGCCCGCCGCTTCGGGGCACGGCGCGTGGCGCTGGCGGGCATCGTCATCGCGCTGGGCGGCGGCAGCATCCTGCTGGCGTCGTCCGGTACGCCCAACCTGCCGCTCTTCACGACCGGGGTAACGGTGTTCCTGTTCGGCATGGGGCTGGTGAACCCGATCGGGACGGCCATGGCGCTGCAACCCTTCGGCCAGCAGGCCGGCCTGGCCTCCGCGTTGCTGGGGTTTTTCCAGATGGGCTGCGCTGCGCTGGGAACCTGGCTGAGTACCAGCCTGCCGCTACCGACGATGGCGGCGCTGGGGGTCATTCTCGTCGGTGGATCGCTGGCGGCCCTGGCGGCGTTCGCGGGGTATCGGGTGCCGGCTGCCATCCCCGGTCCCGCCATCGGGAAGGCATAGCGGCATGCGTGCGTCCGTGCCACGCCATGGCCGTGCGCGGGCACACGCCACCACGCCGCTGCGAAATCCGCAGGCTGCGACTGAACCGAAGGCTCGCGCTGCATGCGGGACTTCCCCGCAAACGCCAATGGAGGTCTCATGACTCACGCTGATCCCGTCGTCATCGTCGCCGCGGTGCGCACGCCGCTTGGCCGCTTCCAGGGCGAGCTGGCCGGAGTTTCGGCCCACGCCCTCGGCAGCCATGCCATCAAGGCCGCGCTGGCCCGGGCTGGTCTGGAAGGCGGGCAGGTGGACGAGGTGCTGATGGGCTGCGTCCTGCCCGCCGGCCAGGGGCAGGCGCCGGCGCGGCAGGCCGCGCGCGGTGCCGGCCTGCCGGACGCGGTAGGCGCCACCACGGTCAACAAGGTCTGTGGTTCCGGCATGAAGGCGACGATGCTGGCGCACGACCTGATCCTGGCCGGCTCGGCCGGCATCGTCGTCTCTGGCGGCATGGAATCGATGTCCAACGCCCCGTACTTGCTCGCCAAGGCGCGCGGCGGCTACCGCGTCGGCCACGACCGCATCTTTGACCACATGATGCTGGACGGGCTGGAAGATGCCTATGAGCAGGGCCGCGCCATGGGCGAGTTCGGCGAAGTGGCAGCGCAGCGCTACGGCTTCACCCGCCAGGACCAGGACGACTACGCGGTCGAGACCCTGACGCGTGCCCGGCAGGCCATCGAGGACGGCGCCTTCCAGGCGGAGATCGAGCCGGTCGCCGTGCCGGTCAAAGGCGGCACGCAGCTCGTCAGCCAGGACGAGCACCCGATGAAGGTCTCGCCGGAGAAGATCCCGAAGCTGAAGCCGGCCTTCAGCGCCGATGGCACCATCACCGCCGCCAGCGCCTCGGCCAATGCCGACGGCGCGGCGGCACTGGTGCTGATGCGGCGCTCGGCCGCGCAACAGGCAGGCCTGACGGTGCTGGCCGAGATCACGGCGCACGTCACCCACAGCCAGGAACCGGGCTGGTACACCACCGCGCCAATCCCCGCCATTCGCAAGCTGCTGGACAAGGCCGGCTGGTCCGTCGCCGATGTAGACCTGTTCGAAATCAACGAGGCCTTCGCCGTCGTCGCCATGGCCGCCGCGAAGGAACTGGACATCGCGCGCGGCAAACTCAACGTCCACGGCGGCGCCTGCGCCCTGGGCCACCCGATCGGCGCAACCGGTGCGCGGCTGATCGTCACGCTGCTGCATGCGCTGCAACGCCAGGGCGCGAAGCGCGGCGTCGCCGCCTTGTGCATCGGCGGCGGGGAAGCGACGGCGATTGCGATTGAGCGCCCTTGATGGGGAGACTTGGTAGAGAGGGAAGGAATTCCCCCGGGCCCTCTTCTTTTGTTTTGCGAGTTTGGCGTATTGCCAGGGTGGTCGAATTATCGCGGTGCTCTGAAAGACATACTGGGCACTTGTGACGTCAAGCGACTGCCTATTTGGGGTCGGAAGATTGGGCCTTTTGGATCACTGACTTCCGCGCTGCATTCAGAGGAACCAACCAAAACTCGAAGAAAAGAAAGAAGGGGTCTGGGGAATTCCTTCCCCAGCCTTCTGCTCCACGCTTGATAACCCCCGGCTCAGTCCTGTTCGCAGATCGTCAGGATCGTCAGCAGGTAGACGCGCACCATGTCCAGGAAGTCGGGGATGTCCACGCGCTCATCCGGCATGGTGTTGTAGCGGCCGCCGGGGCCGCAGACGATGCCTTCCATGCCGCCCAACGTGCAGAGATGCCCGGCATCCGTGCCGTAATAGGCGGGGGGCGTGATGGCGCCAGTGGGCTGCGTCTCGCCCCGCACGGCCAGGTAGGCGGCGTTGATGGCTTGCACGATGGGGCTGTCGCGCCGCACCTCGAAGGCCGGCATGGGCTGGTGGCCGCCGGCATTCTCGACCTTGATCTCCGCCTTCAGGCCGGGGAAGCGTGCTTCCAGCGCCTGTAGTTCCCGCTGCATGTCGGCCACCGCGCCCTCCTGCGTCTGGCCGGGGGCGTAGCGGCCGGAGCCCTTGATGCGGACGAAATCGGCCACCTGCGGCGCGCGCCACTCTTGCAGGTCCCGCCCCAGCGCGCCGTGCACGACGCCGACATTGACGCGGTTGATCGCGGCATGGTCCGGGGATGCGGCGCCGGTGAAGCGCATCGCGTTCAGCCGGGGGATCAGGTCGGTGGCGGCGACGATGGCATCCACCGCTTCCTCCCGCTTGGAGAGATGGCGGGTGACGCCGGTCAGCTCGATGACGAAGACGAAGGCGGCCGCGTGCATGGTCATGGCGGCCAGGTCGGTCGGCTCGCTGTTGACGAAGTAGTCGGCGCGCAGCCCCTGCTCCATCAGTGAGCGGGTGCCGACGCCGCCCTGCAATTCGCCCACCACGAAGGTGAGGATGACGTCGCCCTTCAGCTTCACACCGGCCTTCACCAGCGTCTTGACGGCGCAGAGATAGGCGGCATCCCCGGCCTTCATGTTGGAGACGCCAATGCCGTAGATGAAGTCCTTGTCGACCTTGCCGCCCCAGGGGTCGACGGTCCAGCCCTCGCTCACCGGGTTGGTGTCGACATGGCCGTTGAACAGCAGGCTCTTGCCGCCGCCGTTGCCGCGCAGGCGGCCGACGGCGTTGACGCGATCGCCCGGCACCGGCGTCAGCTCGGCCTCCAGGCCCAGCGCCTGCATCTGCCGCATCATCTCGGTCGCCAGCAGCTTCTCGCCTTCGGTCTGGCTGTAGCTCTTGTGCCGCACCATGGCGGCGAGGGTGTCGAGGCAGTCCTGCGTGTCGATCTGCGCCAGGATGTCCTGCGGGGTCATGAAACGCTCCAATTCAGCCGACGGGCGCCGGCGAGGCGGCGATGAGCGCGCGGGTATAGGGATGCGCATCCGGCGCATCGATCGCCGCGGCGTCACGCAGATCCACCAGCTCGCCCTGCTGCATCACGGCGATGCGGTGGGCGATCTGCCGGATCAGGTTCAGGTCGTGGGTGATGAACAGATAGGCGGTGCCGTGCTGCCGCCGCAGCGCCAGCAGCCACTCGATCACCTGCGCCTGGACCGAGACGTCGAGGGCGGCGGTGATCTCGTCGCAGATGACCAGGCTGGGGCGGGCGGCGAAGGCGCGGGCGATGGCGACGCGCTGCTTCTCCCCACCCGAGAGCTGGTGCGGGTATTTCCGCGCATAGTCGGCGGGCAGCCGGACCTGTTCCAACAGGGCGGGGATATCCGACAGCGCGCCGCCATACAGCTTCAGCGGCCGGGCCAGGATGTCGCCGATGCGCATGCGAGGGTTCAGCGAGGAGTCCGGGTGCTGGAACACGATCTGCACGGCGCGGCGATAGGCCTTGTCCATTTTCCGCGCGTGGTCCAGCCGGCGGCCGGTGGCGTGGATGCCGCCGTCGAACTCGGCGAGGCCGGTCAGGCCACGCGCGAGGGAGGATTTTCCGGAACCGGATTCGCCCACCACACCGAGGATCTCGCCCGCGCGCACCTCCAGCGACACGGCCTTGGTGGCGGGCGGCGGCGGCGGGCGGAACAGGCGGCGGCGGCCGTAGCGGACGCTCAGGCCATCGGCGGCCAGCACGGTGTCGCCTCCGGCGGCGTCGTCCACCAGCCGGCGATGCGGCCGGGGCACGGCGGCCACCAGGCGGCGCGTGTAGTCATGCCGTGGGTCGAGGAACACCGCTTCCGGCGCGCCTTCCTCGACGATGCGGCCCTGGCGCAGCACGCTGACCCGGTCCGCGACGCGGGAGACGAGGCCGAGGTCGTGCGAGATGTACAGGGCCGCCACGCCCGTGCGTTCCCGCAGCCGCGCGAACAACTCCAAGATGCGCGCGCCGGTGATGACGTCGAGCGCCGTGGTCGGCTCGTCGAACAGGATCAGCTCGGGCGCCGTGGCGAAGGCGGTGGCGATGACGACGCGTTGCTTCTCGCCGCCGCTGGCCTCGTGCGGGTAGCGCCGCATCAGTGCCGCCGGGTCGCGCAGCTCCACTTCGGCCAGCGCGGCCTCGGCGGCGTCGCGCGCCTCGGCACGGCCAAGGCCGCGATGACGCATCAGCACCTCGATCACCTGCTCGCCCAGGCGCAGCGTCGGGTTCAGCGCGGTGGAGGGGTCCTGGAAGACCATGCCGATGCGCTTGCCGCGCACCGCCTGCAGGCCCTTGGCATCCAGCCCGCGCAGGTCCAGCCTGCCCAGGCTCAGCCGGCCGCTGGCCTCCACCGCATTGCGCGGCAGGTGGCGCATGATGGCCCAGGCCAGCGAGGACTTGCCGGAGCCGGATTCGCCCACCAGCCCGACCACCTCGCCCTTGCCGATGGAAAGGTTCACGCCGTCCAGCACCCGCGCCGTGCCTTGGCGCAGCGTGTAATCCAGGCTGTAGTTCTCGATGGCCAGCACGGGGCTGGCGGGGGGTGCGGCGGTCATCGTTCGTCCCGCGGGTTCAGCGCGTCGCGCAGCCCGTCCCCCAACAGGTTGAAGGCGATGGCGGTGACGCCGATGGCCAGTGCCGGCGCCAGGATGATCCACGGCGCCTGGTGCACGAAGCGGCGTGCCTCCGCCACCATCAGCCCCCATTCCGGCGCCGGAGGCTGCGCGCCGAGGCCGAGGAAACTGAGCGTCGCGAACAGCATCACCGCGAAGGCGACGCGGATGGTGGTCTCCACCACCACGGGGCCGACGACGTTCGGCAGCATCTCCCGCAACACGATGAAGCTGGCGTGCTCGCCGCGTGCCAGCGCGGCCTTCACGTAGTCCTGCGCCCTTACGTTGAGGGCGACGGAGCGGGTGACGCGCGCCATGCCGGGGGTGAAGGCGATGGCGATGGCCAGCGTGGCGTTCAGGCTGCCCTTGCCGAGGCTGCTGACCAGCAGCAGCGCCAGCAACAGGCCGGGAATGGCCATCACCGCATCGACATTCCGCATGATCGCCTCGTCCCACCGCCCGCCGAGATAGGCGGAGAGCGTGCCGATCACCGCACCCGCCAGCGTGCCGAGCAACGTGGCCAGCAGGGCGAGCGGGATGGTGGAGCGGGCGCCGGTCATCAGCCGGCTCAGCACGTCGCGGCCCAGCTGGTCGGCGCCCAGCCAGTTCTGCGCGCCGGGCGGGCGGAAGCGGCCGAGGAAGTCGATCGCCTCCGGGTCACGCGGCGCCAGCTCGGGGCCCAGCAGGCAGAGCAGGGCCAGCAGCACCAGCAGCGCGCTGCCGATGGCGCCCTGCGGCGTGCGCAACAGGCGGCGGAGCAGGTCAGTCATAGCGGATCCGCCGGTCGAGAAGGGCATAGGCGATGTCGGCCAGGGTGCTGGCCACCGCATAGGTCACGGCCATGACCAGCGCGCCGGCCTGGATGGCGGGAGGTCCCGCGCCGTAATGGCGACGATCAACTGCCGCCCGATGCCGGGCAGGGCGAATATCTCCTCCACCACGATGATGCCGCCGAGCAGGTAGCCGACATCCAGCGCGACGATGGTGATGACCGGCAGCAACGCGTTGCGCAGCACGTGCCGCAGCAGGACCGAGCGGGGCGCGAGGCCCTTCAGCCTGGCGGCGCGGATATAGTCGCTGTGCAGGACGTCGATTGTCTCGGACCGCACCATGCGGGACACGTGCGCGACCATGATGATCGAGACGGTCAGCACCGGCAGCACGAGATGCGCCATGGAGTCCCAGAAATCCTCGCCCGGCGGCACGTAGCCGGTGGCGGGCAGCCATTGCAGCCAATCCGCCAGCACGATCAGCAGCAGCGTCGCGGTGACGAATTCCGGCAGCGAGACGCCGATATAGGAGATGAAGCCGGTGACGAGATCCGCCGCCTTGCCCTGCCGCAGTGCCGCCCAGAGGCCGAGCGGCACGGCGACCGCCAGCATCAGCAGGATGCTGAGCAGCGCCAGCAGCAGGGAGCGGGAGAGCGCTGTCAGCATCATCGGCGCCACCGGCTGGCCGGTGCGCATGGAATGGCCGAAATCGCCGGTCAGCGCGGCGGTCAGCCAGTGCCAGTATTGCAGCCAGATGGGGTCGTTCAGCCCCAGCCGGTCGCGCACGGCGGCCAGCGCCTCCGGCGTCGCGTTCTCGCCCAGCAGCGTCACCGCCGCATCCGCCGGCAGCACCTGGGTGATGGCGAAGACCAGCACCGAGACGACCAGGACGGTATAGGCGACCAGGAACAGCCGCCGGAGAAGCCAGCCCGTGCTCAAGGCGCTCAGCCCCGCCGCGGGGCGCCGTCGCCCATCCAGACCTGGTCCAGCCGGAACACGGCGCCGCGCGGGTGCAGCGTGTAGCCCTGCACGTAGCTGCGCTGGGCCGCCAGCAGGTCGAAGAAGGCGGGGATGACGGAGGGGACTTCCTCATGCATCAGCTTCTGCGCAGCATCGTACAGGCCGCGCCGCTTCGCCTCGTCCGCCGTCACGCGTGCCTCGCGTACCAGCTTGTCGAAGTCGGCGTTGTTCCAGCGGGTTTCGTTCCAGGCGGAATCGGAGGTGTAGAGCAGGGAGAAGATGGCGTCGGCTGTCGCCTGCATGTTGTAGAAGCCGACATAGAAGCTGCCCTTCTTCCACACCTGGTCCAGGTAGGTGGCGTGCGGCATGGTCTGCACGTTGATGCGGAAGCCGGCCGGCCGCGCCATCTCCCGCATCGCCACCGCGAGCTGCGCGCGCGTGCCCGGGTTCTCCGAGGCGACGAGGGTGACATCCAGCCCATTCGGGTGCCCGGCTTCCGCCAGCAGCCGCTTGGCGGCGGCGATGTCCGGCTTCTTCAGCGGGAGTTCCTTGTGGAAATGGTAGGCGGCGTTCATCGGCACGTCGTTGCCCGGCGTGCCGTAGCCCTGGGCGACGAAGCCGACCATCGCCTCCCGGTCCATCGCCAGTGCCAGCGCCCGCCGCACGCGGACATCGTTGAACGGCGGCTGCGCGCAATCCATGTTCACGTTGAGGAACTGGCCGGACGGCACGCGCAGCGCCTTGACGCCGCGGGCCGAGGACAGGCGCGGGAACTCGCCCTGGCCGGCATTGCTCATCAGGTCCGTATCGCCCGAGAGCAGCGCCGAGGCTTCCGCGGTCGAGTCCGGGAAGACCATGACCTCGACCCGGTCCAGATAGGGGCGGGCCGGGTCGTAGTATTGCTCGTTGCGCGTGACGATGATGCGGCGGTCCGGCTCGTAGGACACCAGCTTGAAGGGTCCGGTGCCGACGGCCTGCCGCGCCAGAGCATCGATGTCGCCCTCGGCGAAGCGGGCCGGGATGATGCGGGCGGAGGTGTAGGCGACGGACACCGGCAGGTCGGCGTAGGGGGCGGAGAGACGGAACAGCACCGTCTGCGCGTCCACCGCCTCCACCCCCGCGATCGGGCCGACATTGGTGCGGGCGGGGGAGGCGGTCTTGGGGTCCAGGATCGCCTTGAAGGTGGCGGCGACGTCGGTGGCGGTGCAGGGCGTGCCGTCGTGGAACACCACGCCCTGCCGCAGCGTGAAGCGCCACTCGGTCAGGTCGGCATTGGGCGTCCAGGCGGTGGCGAGGTCAGG
>Ga0308171_1001875_pt1 | contig 25193 bp, 24 predicted proteins | sample PhyGR1_FD_202135 | JGI IMG/M metagenome (GOLD analysis project Ga0308171, IMG submission 202135) | Phyllosphere microbial communities from UC Gill Tract Community Farm, Albany, California, United States - DLSLSG.R1 | ecosystem: Host-associated > Plants > Phyllosphere > Unclassified | place: USA...
CATCGAAAAAGTTGATTACAAATTTCCGATAAGGTGCCGTTCCTATCGTTGAATAATAAATCTCCGACGAATCTCCGGAAGAAAAAACCATATCATGATACACTCCGAAAATTGAATTTTTGGGAAGACTAGTGCTCGGATTCTGCCACTGTACGTTAGGGTAATTAATATTTCCCAGCTGGCTCAAATCAAAAGTCACCATTCCGTTGGAACCCACAACAAGCGCATCAAAATTCTGATTATAAAAGCAAAATTTGAAAGGCAGATCCAATTTTGCTGAAAAAAGATCATCATAATTGGCATTCAGAGAAGTTCCCTGATTCATTGCAACAGGCGGACTGTAGGTTTCCTGACTTACTTCGTATCCTGTCGTCTGTTTCAGCACAGGATATTCTACATGAAGTGCTATACAGCCATTTGCATCAAGAGTATTGGTACAGGTAACATTGAAATTTTCATTTCCTGCAGCATCTTTCACTTTCACATTTACGGGGATCTGAGACAGACCCAAGATACACATAAACATGAAAAAAAATTGTAAAAACTTTACCATATTCGTATTTATTAATCACTATCTAATGATAAATTTAATACTTTTTTTGCTAAGTTTTCAATTATAAATATTTATTTATGTTAAATTAATATGTAAAAAATCTATATGATTACCAAACAATCATTTATAATATTAATATGAACAAAAAAACCTTACTGATTAAGGTAAGGTTAATATTTCGGTGTGAGTACGTTTAATTTACAATATCATCATTTTCTTCTTCGTGATCATCTTCATTATCGCTTCTGCTGTAAGAACTGTTTTCTTCGTCAGGAAGCTGATTGGTAATCTGTTCAAAATTATCATCATCTTCAGCACCCGGAATATCTAATCCGTATGGCATTTCATCATTTACCTCATTAGGATTGATGATCGGATTTCCGTCTCCATCCAGCGGAATATGTTCTTCTCTGCTGAAAATATCTTCACCCGGATTATAATCCATTTCTTCCAATTTTCTTCTTTGTTCTTCGATGTTATCTTCTGGTATCATACTATTATTTTTAATGTTGTTTATGGTAAGACAAAAATGATTCCAACTCTTAATTAATTACTATAAACTTCAGGATTTACGCAATTTGGCATTTTTTCTCCTTTTGAAGCCGCAATAATATTTTCTGCTGCCATTTTCGCCATTCCGTTTCTAGCTTCCTCTGTAGCAGAACCGATGTGCGGTAGAACACAGGCATTTGAAAGTTCCAGAATAGGATCTTCTTTAAAAATAGGCTCAGGATTGGTTACATCAAGCCCTGCACCCCAGATTTTATGTTCTGCCAATGCATCGTATAAATCTTTTTGATTGTGAAATCCGCCCCTTGCTGTATTGATGAAAATTGAATTCTTTTTCATTTTTTCAAAAACCGAACTGTTGAAGAGCTCATTTTGTTCAGGTTTGAAATTGGCATGAATACTTAACACATCAGACTGACTGATTAATTCTTCAAAAGAAACATATGTAGCATTAAGCTCTTTTTCTGCCTCTCCATTTTGATGACGGTTGTGGTAAATAATATTCATATCAAAAGCAGCTTTTGACTTTTTTGCCATTTCAAAGCCTATTCTTCCCAATCCGAAAATTCCCAATGTTTTTCCATACAGTTCCTGACCCAAAGCATGTAACGGATCAAAATCTCCCCAGTTTCCTGATTTTACTTTTTCGAAATTATAGCTTGCTCTTCTTGCAACCGATTGCATCAATAAAAATGCAACATCAGAAGTTGCTTTGCTTAAAACATCAGGAGTATTTCCCACAGCGACATTTCTTTGAGTTGCTTCCTGAACATCAACATGATCAAAACCAACAGAATACAAGGCAATCGCTTTTATATTGGGACATTCGATAAAAAAATCTGCATCAAACTTAAATCCGCCTCCCACGCTCAAAATTGCGTCATGACTTTTGCAATAGCTCAGCCATTGTTCATGCGACAGATTTTCATGTTCTGGAATAAAAACCTCCAGCCCTGCGTCTTCCAGCATATGAATTCCGATTTCAGGAATTCTTTTATTTACGAATACTTTCATGTTTATTTTGTTTGATTTTCTCGTTAGACAACAGTTTGAGGTAACAAAAAGTAAACCATTTCACCAAAAGATTCTTACTATATTAAAAACGAGACCTTGTATATTTTTTCAATTTGAACTAATCCGTCTCTATTTTGAATGCGTTATTTTAACAAACTATTGATTCGTATTTCCCAGCATCGGAACAAATTTATACGCGCCAAACTCTTCTTTTTCAAATTCACTTGGAGAAACTTTTGTAAATCTGAACAAAACCTGTTCATCGGTCGGACCTAGCGGGATTACCATTTTTCCGCCAACTTTTAATTGTTTTAACAATTCCGTCGGCAGAACCGAAGCACCACAAGTAACAATTATTTTATCGAAAGGAGCAAAAGTCGGAAGTCCGGCAAAACCGTCTCCAAAACTCTGAAATTTAGGAAATAAATGCATCTCCCGAAGCTTTTTCTTGGAGAAATCAAACAAGTCTTTCTGTCTTTCAACCGTGTAAACGTGAGCTTTCATTGCCAATAAAACAGCTGTCTGGTAGCCACAACCTGTTCCGATTTCAAGAATTTTTTCACCTTGTTTTACCTGCAAAAGTTGAGACTGTTCGGCAACTGTCGACGGATGCGAAATCGTCTGGTGTGCCAAAATCGGGAAAGCACGGTCTTCATAGGCAAAATCTTCAAAAATACTTTCGATAAAAAGATGTCTCGGAACACTATTCATTGCTGAAAGTACATTTTCATCTGAAATCCCGATTCTATTTCGGAGATAATCAACTAAAATCTTTCTTTTTCCCTTATGTACAAACGAATCTTGCGTCATTAGATGGTAGTTATTTGGTTGCAGGCACCATAGTTTCTACAAAAGTATAAAAACAATCAATATTTGTCAACCTAAAACCTATCATCTCTTACCGAATACCTAAAATTCTTATATTTACAAAAATTTAATACAGCTATGTTAAAAGCAGGTTTGGTAGGTGCCGGACATTTGGGGAAAATTCATTTGAGACTTTTGAACCAGTCGGAAAAATATGAATTTGTGGGTTTCCATGATAAAGATGCAGAAAACGGAAGAAAATTAGAAGCCGAATTCGGATATAAATATTTTGAAAATTTTGATGATTTGCTTGATCAGATTGATATGCTGGACATTGTGACGCCCACACTTTATCATTATGATTATGCTTTAAAAGCCATTGAAAAAGGTCTTCATTTTTTCATTGAAAAACCTGTAACCCAAACGTTGGAGCAGGCTGAAGAAATTCTTCATAAATGTCAGGAAAAAGGTATTAAAGCACAAGTTGGGCATGTTGAAAGATACAATCCAGCATTTATTGCTACGAAAGAATATATCAAAAATCCGATGTTTATTGAGATTCACAGACTGGCGGAATTTAATCCTCGTGGGACTGATGTTTCTGTCGTGCTGGATTTAATGATTCACGATCTGGATATTTTATTAAGCATTGCGAAATCTAAGGTTAAAAATATTCATGCAAGTGGCGTTTGTGTAGTAAGCAAAACTCCAGATATTGCCAATGCAAGAATTGAATTTGAAAACGGTTGTGTTGCTAACTTAACGACGTCAAGAATTTCAATGAAAGCGATGAGAAAAAGTCGCTTTTTCCAGAAAGATGCGTATGTTTCCGTTGATTTCTTAGAGAAAAAAGCAGAAGTTATTAAAATGCAGGATGCACCGGAAAACCCTACCCCATTTGATATGATTATTGAAAATGCGGAAGGCGAAAAAAATCAGATTTTATTTGAATATCCTAATATTCAGCCAAATAATGCGATTTTAGATGAATTAAATTCGTTCGCTGATGCTATTACAGAAGATAAAAATGTGGAAGTTTCCATAGAAGACGGAACCGAGGCGCTGAAAATAGCTTTGGAGATTATGAAACTGATTAATAACTAATGAAAAATTTAAAAGAAAATTTACTTCCTGTAGTATTATTATACCTCTCATTGATGTGTTTATATGTAAGCTATTCATTTATTATAAAGGATTACAATATTACGAAGAGCATTTATCAGCCTTATAAAACTTTTGTTCAATTATCATCTTCTCATTACAGAAACGTTATCATTACGATTATAAAAGGATTAGCGGGGCTAACGGGATTTGGTATTTATTTTACAAAAGGAAAAAAGGTAAACTATTTCAGCACTTTATTTTTATTGATCAGTATATTTGAACTCACCATTGTTTCCTGTCTGCAATTTGTAGTTCTTAAAGATTTTTCAAATTATATCGACAAAACAGGCATTATAATATCTGCTGTCTTATTTATTGGTCTCAGCTATTTTTATTTTAAAGATTCAGAAATAAAGAAATTATTTCCTCAGATCATACTAAGTTTTTTTATAACTGTAAGTTCATATTATTTACATTAAATTTAAATATTCATAAGCGGGCTAATTAGCTCGCTTTTATTTTATTGATTCATTAATTTTTAAATATATTTGTGAATACATTGAACTAATTTTCTTAAAACAATCCCTATTATTTAAATAATTAAACTATTATGAAAAGAGCCATCCTATTATCCGCTTTTTTATTGTCTCAATTTGGGACATCACAGCTTTTAAAAACACAAGGTCGGAAAATTGTAAATGATAAAGGTGAAAATATCCAGTTGAGAGGACTCGGTTTGGGAGGATGGATGTTGCAGGAAGGTTATATGCTGAAAACTGCCGATTTTGCAGGTCCGCAATATAAAATTAAAGAAAAAATTGCTGAATTAATCGGTGAAGACGGAATGAATGAATTCTACAAAGCATATCTAAAAAACGGAATCACAAAACAGGACATCGACTTTTTAAAAAAGGCCGGATTTAATTCGATCAGACTTCCGATGCATTACAATTTGTACACTTTGCCAATTGAAAAAGAATCAAAAAAAGGACAAAACACTTGGTTGGAAGAAGGTTTTAAAATGACAGATGATCTTTTAAAATGGTGTGTCGACAACAAAATGTATCTGATTCTGGATCTTCACGCAGCTCCAGGCGGACAGGGAAATGATGCCAATATTTCCGACAATGATAAATCTAAACCCTCACTTTGGGAAAGCGAAGAGAATCAGAAAAAAACCATTGCACTTTGGAAAAAATTAGCTGAAAGATATAAAGATTCTCCCTGGATCGGAGGTTATGATCTCATTAACGAACCCAACATCAATTTTACAGGAAAAAATCCGAATGGAACCGATGAAATGTCGAATGCGCCGCTTTGGAAACTTCAAAAAGAAATTACAGAAGCCATTCGTACCGTTGATAAAAAACACATCATTTTTCTTGAAGGAAACGGCTGGGGAAACAATTACAATGGTCTGATCCCGCTTTGGGATAACAATATGGCATTTAGTTTCCACAAATACTGGAATTATAATGATGATGCAACACTGAAATTTGCTTTAGATCTTAGAGAAAAACACAATATTCCAATTTGGTTGGGAGAAACCGGAGAAAACTCGAATGTCTGGTTTACGGAACTGATTGAGCTGTTAGATAAGCATAATATCGGGTACGCTTTCTGGCCTATGAAAAAAATCGACAATATTGCCGGAATTACCAATGTAAAAATCACTCCGGAATATCAGAAATTATTGGATTACTGTACAAACGGAGGTCAAAAACCATCAAAAGAATTTGCCAGAAAAGCTTTAATGCAGATCGCAGAAAATTATAAATTCAACAATACTGAAATTAAAAATGATGTGATTGATGCGATGTTCAGACAAACAACGGACAATTCTACAAAACCTTTCAAAAACCATCAGGCTCCGGGGAAAATTTTAGCAACAGATTACGATTTGGGAAAAATGGGTTCTGCTTATCTTGATAAAGATTTCATCAATCTTTGGGTGAGCGATCCTGCGAAAAGATCTGAATGGAATTCGGGAAATCAATTAAGAAACGACGGTGTTGATATTTATAAATCAAAAGACAATCAATATTACGTCGGGAAAACCGAAAGCGGAGAATGGCTGCAATACACCATCCATTCAAAGGTTGACAGAGCTTTTACTTTTGACATTAATTACGTAAGCAGTAACTCCGGAAAGATCAGAATTGAAGATACTTCAGGAAAACAACTGGCAATCTTTTCATTAAACTCAACAGGAGGAAACGAAACTTGGAAAACGGTCTCTGCAAAAGGAATCAATCTTAAAAAAGGAGAAAATAAAATCAGGATTTATTTTGAAAATGACGGCATTAATCTGAATTATTTTGAGTTGAAATAAAAACTTAAATTGTAAGAATCAAATAATTTTCAGTATTTTGGCGAAAAATTTATAAACTATGGAAACAAAATCACCTTTCGAACAATTTGATGAATTAAGAATTGACGGCGCTGCAAAAACTTTTCTCGCAGAAGCTGCAAAATGGACTACTTTTTTAGCGATTTTAGGATTTATCGGAATCGGATTTATGGTACTTGCGGCTCTAATAATGCTGGCATTTGGAGCATCAATGAGTTCTTACAACAGCATGATGCCAATGGGCGGCGGAGCATTTTTTTCTATATTCTATCTTGCTATAGCAGCTTTTTATTTTTTCCCGATCAACTATCTTTATAAGTTTGCATCCAATATGAAAGAGGCTTTGCGTACTAATAATCAGGCAAGCCTTACCAAATCTTTTGAATATTTAAAATCACATTATAAATTCATTGGGATTCTTACCATTGTTCTTATCGGAATTTATATTCTGGCTATTTTAGGCATGATCGTTACAGGCTTCAGTAATTTCAGATAAATAAAATTTTTAACAATTTATATACAATCCTTCTTTTTTAAGAAGGATTTTTTACACCTCATCATTATGAAAAAAATTACATTTCTTTTTCTTTTAATTTCAGCCTTTACTTTTTCACAACAATCAGCTTTAGATCAGAAGATCAATTCTATCATTAAAGATAAAAAAGCAACTGTCGGAATTTCCATTCTGGGCTTTGAAAATGGTTTTAAATACAATAAAAACGGAAATAAAAAGCTTCCGATGCAAAGCGTGTTTAAATTTCATATTGCAGCTACAATTTTAGATAATGTTGACAAAGGAAAACTGTCATTGGATCAGAAAGTTTTACTTAATACATCAAATTTATTAGAAAACACATGGTCACCGCTTCGTGACAAATATCCAAACGGAAATATAGAAGTTCCTTTAAGTGAAATCCTTGAATTTACCGTTGCTAAAAGCGATAATAACGGTTGTGATATTCTGTTGAAATTATTAGGCGGAACACAAACTGTTCAGAAGTTTATGGGTTCTAAAGGTGTGAAAGGTTTCCAGATCAAATACAACGAAGAAGCCATGCATAAAGACTGGAATGCTCAATATGAGAATTACAGCACTACAGCATCAGCAGTGGATGTTCTGAAGAAATTTTATGACGGAAAATTATTATCAAAAAAATCTACAGATTATTTAATGAAAGTGATGCTTTCAACATCCACCGGAATCAATAAATTAATTGAGCAATTACCAAAAAATACGCCCGTGGCAAGGAAAACAGGAGCTTCCGGAAAAAATAATGCAGGATTAACAGGTGCAGAAAATGAAATTGCCATCGTGACTTTACCGAATGGCAAGCATTATGCAATAGCTGTATTTGTCAGTAATTCAACGGAAACGGCTGAAATAAACTGCAAAATGATTTCAGATATTTCAAAGACAGTCTGGGATTATTTTAATAAGTAAAATTTAAAGCTTAATTTTAAAACCAATAAAATGAAAAAAATAGCAGTAACAATCGCACTTTTCAGTTTTACGTTTTTCTTTTCTCAGAAAAATGAAAACTATTTTCAAATCGGTTATCACAGTATGTGTTGCGGAACTCCGTCGGCAGATCCTGTAATGAATTATGTAAATCAGTTCAAGAAAAAAAATAAGATCAAAAACTTCGAAATTTACAGACAGAGCGGTTTGGGAAGGGAAGGCGAATTTAATCTTTATGTAGGAACGGACGGATTTTCTAAAACTCAGAAATCGAAATTTATCAGTAGCTTAAAAGCAACAATTGATTCTCAAAACAAAACCAGAAATCCGAACAGTGGCGGAACCGTAAGTTTTGAAGAAACGGAAATGGTGAAAAAAGCCGATCTTTCCAAGGCAAGAAATTTAACCCTAATCAACAATAAATAATTAAAACTAAATAAGGAAAAATGATTCAAAACATTGTAGTTATCGGAGCAGGAACCATGGGAAATGGTATTGCACATACTTTTGCACAAAGCGGATTTAAAGTAAATTTGGTAGATGTATCTCAGGAAGCTTTAGACAAAGGGTTGAAAACCATTACCACTAATCTTGACAGAATAATTACAAAGGGAAACCTTACAGAAGAACAAAAAAACGAGACTTTAGGAAATATCAAAACCTTTACAGCGCTTCAGGATGCTGTCGGAAATGCTGATCTTATCGTGGAAGCTGCAACGGAAAATCAGGAATTGAAGTTGAAAATTTTCGGTCAGATGGATGAATTTGCTCCTGAAAACTGTATTTTGGCGACCAATACTTCTTCTATTTCTATTACTAAAATCGCTGCATCAACAAAAAGAGCGGATAAAGTGATCGGAATGCACTTTATGAATCCGGTTCCAATCATGAAATTGGTTGAAATCATTAAAGGATATTCTACTTCAAAACAAACTTTTGACTCAATCTATGAAATGAGCAAAACATTAGGGAAAGTTCCGGTAGAAGTAAATGATTATCCAGGATTTGTAGCCAACAGAATTTTAATGCCGATGATCAACGAATCAATCGAAACATTGTACAACGGAGTTGCAGGCGTTGAGGAAATTGATACCGTAATGAAATTAGGAATGGCTCATCCGATGGGACCGCTTCAGTTGGCAGATTTTATCGGTCTGGATGTTTGTCTGGCGATCTTAAACGTAATGTATGATGGCTTCAAAAATCCTAAATATGCTCCAAATCCATTATTGGTAAATATGGTGATGGCAGGGAAATTAGGCGTAAAGTCAGGAGAAGGTTTCTACGACTATTCTGAAAGCAAAAAAGCAGAAAAAGTAGCAAAAATGTTTTCAAAATAATTTTTAAGTTGTGCGTTATAAGTTATAAATTTGGGTGATTAACCTGCAATCTATAATCTAATAACTGCAACCTTGATAAAATTTAAAGAAAAATATATTCAGATATCAATGGTCATCATTATTACAGTGATGACCATTTTACGTTTTTTACTTAATGAAAAAGGGCGTACGAGCCCCGATTCTATCCGGTATCTGAGATTTGCGCACAACCTTCCGGTCATAGATAATACAACTACTCCATTGGGCTATCCTGCAGCCATAAAATTTTTCACATATTTTGGTTTTGATGAGTTCTGGGGAAGTAAAGTTGTTGGAATTCTGGCATTTCTGTTTATTATATTTTTCACCTGGAAAAAAAGATTTTTCTTTAAAGAATCTATTGCTTTAAGTGCCTTATTCAGCTTTCTGTCGATTTATTCCTATACGATGAGTGAAGCGCTGACCCTTCCTTTTGTTGTTTTATTTCTCTATACTTCAATGTTGATTATTACAGGGAAATTAGAAAAAGGCAAAACTGTTTTTTATCTTTCATTAAGTTTAATTGCATTGTATAATATCAGGTACAGTTCGCTGTTCATCATAGGCGGAACCGGACTTTTCGGATTGATTTTCTGGAAGAAAAAATATTCATCAACTTTCATCATTTCAGGAATTATTGGCGGAATTTTCGTGATTTTATATAAATTTTTATTTATCGATTATTTTAATGAAAATTATGTGAAAGATGCATTAATTATAGGAATTCATCCAACATCTAAATTATTGGTCGAATTATTTCAGGGATTGTGTACGACTTTCAATCCTTTTATACACATTGCAAATCCCGGCGGTGGAATCATCAATTATGGAATTTATGGAATTGGTCTTTTAAATATCCTTTTAATTATCTATCTTTTTGTAAAGTATAAACTTTCGGAAACAGAATTTTTCTTTGTATTTGTAAGTGTTTCAGGAATTATATGTTCCTATTTCGTTCAATATTTTTATCCTGTGAATGCCATTGATTATCGACTGATGGCACCTTTCAGTCTTCCGATATGGTTGGTTTATTTCAGGAAATTATTTATTATTTTTGATGTTAAAGTCTATGTAATCTGCGTTTTAAGTATTATTTCCGGTATATTTTTCACCTGGCTTTCCAAAGGAAATTATCTGGAAAACAGAAAAGAAATGAAACAGTTTTTACAATCCGAAAATCTGAATAAAGTACCTTTACAGTTTTATCTTGAAGCGACAGAAGATCTTGATAAAATACAGGTTGCAGAATTAATAAGTACCATAAATCCTGATATTACATTGACTTTCAAGCCACAAGATACGCTTCGAAAAACAACGTTAACAAGGTATAAAGTTTTGCAAAAAATTAAAATCGACAAGAACAAATACCAATAATTTTATTATCTTTGATTTAAAGTTAAAACATTAGAAAAAATGAAATTACCAAAGTTTTTATTAGCAGATAATTCAGAATTTCCAGAAGATTTGTTCGTAGTTCATACAGAATATCCAAGATTTATCTTAAACGTTGAGGAAGAAGAAGTTGAATGGTTAGATGATTTGGAAGGTGATGATGAGGAAACAATGGCAGATGAAGCTACAAAAGTAGTGGAAGCTGCGTTTAAATGGTGTGATGAAGAGTTGGCTAAGTACGACGAAGAGGAAGAAGAATAAGTAACACTTTTAAAACATACAAAAGGAACTCAAATGAGTTCCTTTTTTTTATTCTGCTTTATTAAATTTTAATAATAAAAGATTGTCCTGATACAATTCTAAAACGTTTCCTGTTAAGACATATTTATTCGCTTTCCCGACCATATCCATAAAGTTTTTCTCTACATTCATATTGTCACAAGCCATTTTTGTAGAACCTAATTGCCCGGCAGAAAAATTACCTGTAGATGGATCTACTTTAGCCGTCCCGAAGTAATTGTTGCAACCTGCATTACCATTGATTTTTTCACCCTCAATATTCAACGTCGGTGTTTTTCCTTTTACATTATCTGCCAACGCCCATCTTGTATTTGTTAATGGAGCCTGAGACTTTCCAACTTTAGAAGAAGAGCCCGCCATAGCACCACAAGAAGCTAAAACCGCTGCCGTACATATACTTAAAAAAATATTTTTCATTTCCCTTAATTGATTTAAACCAAATTTACGTAAATTATATTATCTGAACGGCTTTCAGGGGGATTTTATTGTTCTTTTAACAGTTCTTTTCAGACATTTTTAAGCAAAAAAACGGACTTTAAAAAGTCCGTTTCTATATAAATATTAATGTTGTTTAAATTAACCTCTCAATTCTGCATTGAATTCTTTCTGGAAAGATTTAATTAAAGAATCCATTACCGCAGTAATTTCTTTTTCTTCCAGTGTTTTTTCTTCATTCAGAAGCTCAAAACTCATTGCATAAGACTTTTTACCTTCAGGAAGATTTTTCCCTTCATACACATCAAATAAGTTAATATTTTTAATGAAAGGAGATTTATTCTTTTTAGCAGTTTGATACAGATCCTGATAATTAATATTTTTATCTATTAACAAAGCTAGATCTCTTCTTATTTTATTAAATTTAGGAATATCTTTGAATTTCAAGTCATTATTGGAACGTAATTCCTGAGCATATTCCAATTCAATTTCTGCATAAAAACATTCCTGATCAATATCGAAATCTTTCAACAGTTGTGGAACAACTTTCCCGATTCTTACCAAAACTTTTCCGTTTACTTCGTAAGATAATGCATCAGAAAATCTTTCATCAGATAAAGCAACTTCTTTATAATCGATTGCTAATTTTTCAAGTAAGACTTTCACATACGCTTTTAAGTTGTAGAAACTTGTTGCAGATTTCGGCTGCAGCCAGTTTTCAGCAACTTCCCTTCCTATCACCAAAATAGCAAGTTGCTTTCTTTCTTCATATTTATCTTTTTTATGATAAATTTTTCCGAATTCAAAAAACTTAATATCCTGATTTTTTCTGTTGATATTGTAAATTGCATTTTGAAGAAGCCCTTCCAATAAAGACTTTCTCATAAACGCCAAATCATTGCTTAAAGGATTTAACAGTTTCACAGCATCTGCCTCGTCTTTCACAGAAGTTAATGAATTGTTCATCACCTCATTGAAACCGAGACTTTGCATGGTTCTTGCCCAGCTATTTTCTAATTCATCCTGATCTTTTGCATTTAACTTTACAGGCGTAAATGAAATTTTCTGTGGAGCGTCAATTTTATTGTATCCGTAAATTCTTAAAATCTCTTCAATGACATCAATCTCTCTTGTTACATCTGCTCTGTAAGCAGGCACAGAAATTTCAAGACCGTTCTGAATTTCATTTAAAACCTGAATATCAAGAGCTTTTAAAATTTCTTTTACCTTCTCTCTGTGAATTTTTGTTCCCAAAATCTGTTCGATTTTTGAGAATCTGATGATTACATAATTGTCCTCGATTTTCTTTGGATATTCTTCCAACAGTTCTCCTACCAACTTTCCTTCGGCCAGTTCCTGAATTAATTTGATAGCGTGAGTAATTGCTGTTCTCGTAATATTTGGATCAACACCTCTCTCGAATCTGAAAGAAGCATCCGTATTCAATCCATGGAATTTTGCAGCTTTTCTAATCGCAACCGGATTGAAATAGGCACTTTCTAAAAATATCGTTTTTGTTTCTACAGAAACTCCTGAAGTTGCACCACCGAAAACTCCGGCAATACACATCGGGTTATCTTTTCCGTCTTTAATGATGATTTCAGAACCATTTAATGTTCTTTCAACACCATCCAAAGTCGTGAATTTTGTCCCTTCTTTTACCGTTCCTACTTTCACTTTTTTATCTGCAATTTTATCTGCATCAAAAGCGTGAAGCGGCTGTCCGTATCCGTGAAGAACATAGTTTGTAATATCTACAACATTGTTAATTGGGCTTAATCCAATAGCTTTTAATCTGTCTTTTAACCAAGAAGGAGAATCGGTAATTTTAACATCTTCAATCACCGCACCAATATATCTCGGGCAAAGTTCTGCATCCTCAACTTCTAATGTGAAGTTGTGAGAACCTTCGTTATTCAAAACAACAGAAGATACTTTTTCAAAGGTTGATTTTTGCTGATTTGTCGAAAGAAATGCGTACAAATCTCTTGCAACGCCATAATGAGACATTGCATCAGTTCTGTTTGGCGTTAATCCAATTTCGAAAACTTCGTCATTTGTCAGTTCAAAATAATCAGCAAAGTTTTTCCCTACTTCATACTTTTCTTCATCCAATACCATGATTCCGCCATGATCGTTGCTAAGCCCTAATTCATCTTCTGCACAGATCATTCCCTGAGAAACTTCGCTTCTGATTTTCGCTTCCTTTATTTCAAAGAAATTTCCTGTCTTATCGTAAATCTTCGTTCCAACCACGGCGACAGGAACCGTTTGTCCTGCTTCAACGTTCGGAGCACCGCAAACGATATTTAAAATCTTTCCGTTTCCTACGTCTACCGTTGTCTTTTTTAATTTATCTGCATTCGGATGTTTTTCACAGGTTAAAACTTTACCTACAACAATTCCTTCCAGGCTACCTTTTATGCTTTCAAATTTTTCTATCCCTTCAACCTCAAGACCAATATCTGTAAGAAACTCACCGATTCTTTCAGTTTTTAATTCCGTTTTGATATAATCTTTAAGCCAGTTGTTTGATATTTTCATCTGATAATTTCTATTTATTTTTTTGGACAGATGGAACCTTTCGGTTTCATTTCATCTATTTTGAAAATTTTACTTGAATTTTTCGAGCTACAAATATCGTGTTTTTTTAAGAAATACAGAAATTCAGAAGTGACTTTAAAATGTTAATTTTCTTTTAAAACTTCTGCAGAGCTGGCTGTTGTATTGAATTACTTTTAAACTTCAATTTCATATAAAAAAAAGAGGTCTTGAAAAATCAAAACCTCCTTTTATTATATATCTAAATTAATATTACAAACCAATTACAGGCATTGATAACATTAAGATATTTTCATTTTCTTCAAGACCATCCAAAGGTTCAATGATTCCCGGTCTGTTTGGCTGAGACATTTTCATGGTAATATCATCTGATCCTAAAATTGTCAACATTTCTGTCAAGAATTTAGAGCTAAATCCAATATTAATATCTTCACCATTATAATCACAAGGGATCTGCATATCTGCTTTGTTTGCGTATTCTGTATCTTCTGCATGAAGGTGAAGAATATTTGCAGACAATTTAAATCGCACTTGATTTGTAGATTTATTTGACATAATTGAAGCTCTTTTAATAGCTCCTAATAATAGATTTCTATTGATTGTCAATACATTCGGGTTTTCCTTTGGAATTACCGCTGTATAATTAGGATATTTTCCGTCAATCAATCTACAGATCCAAATATGTTTACCAAAAGTAAATTTAGCCATATTCTCGTTGAAGTCGATTGTAACGTCTTCGTTTGAACTTGCTAAAATATTTTTGAAAATATTCAAAGGTTTTTTCGGCATAATGAATTCCATCGATTCGGCATTCATTAAATCCGTTCTTTTATAAACAACCAATCTGTGAGAATCGGTAGAAACGAAATTCGTTTCGTTCTCTCCAAACTGGAAAAGAACGCCCGTCATTACAGGACGAAGAGAATCATTACTTGTTGCAAAAAGTGTGTTGGTAAGGGCTTCAGACAAAACTCCGGCAGGCATTGTAACACTTTGAGAGGCATCAAATTCCGGCAATTCCGGATAATCATCAGCATTATCTAAGGCTACTGCGAAATTATCTTTTTCATCTAAAATTTCAAGCTGACTTCCCGTTCCTTCTGCATTATCTTTTACCACCAACGTTAGAGGCTGTTCTCCATAAGTCTTGATAAAATCCTGAAAAATCTTAGCAGGAACAGCAAATTTCCCTGTATCATCCGACTTCACATCAAGAGTCGTTACAAGAGTCGTCTCGCCATCGGATGCGGTAATGGTAACCTGAGTTCCGTCTAATTCAAAAAGATAGTTTTCTAAAATCGGTCTCGATTGAGAACTTGATATTACGCCACTTACAGTTTGCAAAGCCTTCTGCAGTTCACCACTTGAAATAATAAATTTCATAGATTTTAAAATAAATTTTTACAAATATAACAAATAGAAAATAGATGGAAAAGAATAATGCCGTGAGTTATTAACAACTTATCAAAAGAATTCTCTAACTATCTTCTCTCCTATTATTTGTGATTAATATGATTTTTCTTGGAATGATAAATTTAATGATTATTTTTCATCATTTAATTATATTTGTAAATAATATTTTGTCATGCGAAAACCACCCATCCATAAAAGTTTTCTGAATGCTTTCCGAGGTGTTTTTCTGATGCTTACCTATGAAAGAAATTTCCAGATTGAAGTGTTGGCTTTCTTTATTAATCTTTTTTTGATTTTTTATTTAAAACTTTCAGCGATTGATGCAGCTTTAGTCTTAATCGTTTCATTTGGTGTTTTAGCCGCGGAAATTTTCAATACTGCTGTAGAAAAAATCTGTGACATTATTCAGCCTGAATTTGATAAAAGAATTGGTTTTATTAAAGACATTTCCGCAGGCGCAGTTATTCTAATGGCTGTTGCATCGGTTATTATTGGAATCTTAGTCTATTGTAAATACATCTAAATATTATCCTGTTAGAATTTTCATTCAAAAATTACATTAAATACAATATTTCAAATAAAATAATACCACAAAATTAACATTTATAAATAAAATTATTTATCACCATATTAAGATATAATAAATTTATATATATTTGCTGTACAATCAACAATTTTAATAATATGAAAATCAAATTACTCTATGCCATTCTATTGGCAGGAATTATTTCGTGCAGTACTGAGTCTTCCACACTCAATCCTATGAACACCAGAAAGAGTGAAGAAGTTCTGAATTTTGAGAAATCTATCAAAAGTTTATCAAAACCTGAAAACCGTGAAACACCAGAAGAATTAAAAAACCGGAAATCTCTGGAATTAAGCGACAGAAGGAAAGACATTCTCATTCCTTCAGCAATCGAACTGATTAAATCTACGGGAGTGAAAGAGAAAGAAATATCAAAAACAACACAAGGAGACCGAGACAAAATCCTGACATGGGCTGTAAAGATCTACAATACAAAACTTGATCAAATCAATAAAAACTCAAAATTCAAATAGTTATGAAAAAAATATTCACCTTTATTATTGTACTAAGTTTAGGAACTTCTGTTTTAGCACAAAATAACCCAATTACAGGAGAAGAAAATATTCATATTATAAATTATGACTTCAATCATCATTTAGACTTATATTTTACACTGTTTACCATGCAGCCTAATAACTGTTCTCCCGGCTTTCAATCTTTAGGACCCACAATTCCATTGCCGCCTGCCCAAGAAGCGAAATACAGCACATATATAGATTCTGATACAGCATCGGGAAATCCATATCCAATTGACTCATGGTATAATGGAAACTATCTTTTACCCAACCAGATTCCTCAAAATATTGCCGATGATCAAAGATGGACCTATATGAAATTTGAGCTTAAAGAAATCGGCAGTGTTCCAGGTCAGTTTATACCGGGCATGAGTGGATCTATAGGATTTAATCAGGCCTGTACCGGGATTCCAGATGTATTAACAGGAAGTGGTACATCAAATACAACAGGAATATCTTATAATTTTGTAGCCAAAGCATATACGTTTGGCGGTGATTTATGGATTATTGTTGAATAATATCAAAAACACAACGTCTATCATTAATTTGACAGGCGTTGTTTATAATTATTTTGCAACATAAATAAATCCAGATTTACCAGATTTAAAAACCGTTTCAATTCTTTTATAATCATCCACTTCATATTCATCAGCCTGAAGAATTTCTTCGTCTGTAACTTCAAAAAGAATGCCTTCCACTTCATCTTCAGCTTTTCCTGAAAAGACTAAAATCGGATGATATTTTTGATTGCTTTTTCTTAAAACTTCGGCATCAGTTATTTTCAGCATTTCAAGTTTAAAACCTGTCAAGAACTCTTTTTCTCCTTCTAAAATCCGACCGAAAGTTTCGATTTGAACCTGTTCTTTTTGTAAAGTTCCGTAAGAAAATAAGTTGTGCATTTTTTACTTTAATATTTTGAACGTTAAGATTTCTGTAATGCTTTAATTCAATCCAAAATTAGCGTAATATTTTTATGGGATTCTATAATTTCAATTAAAATTTCAAATAATGTTTGTCCGTTTTTATTGATTAATTCATCCAATTTTTGTTGAATTAATTCTACATTAAAAGGTTTTCCTTGTCTGATTTTATTTTCGTAAAACTCTTTAGTTAAATCAACTCCCAAATCTCCTTTTGATTTTAGAGAATCTTTCCAGGTAATATCCGTTTCCACACCATATAAAATATCATCAAAACCATCCAATGTTCCGACTTTCCAATCTTCATCCTTCATAAAAAGCCGAGAAACTTCTTCGTAGAAACCTTCCATATTTGAAAAATGACTGCCATTAATGACAGTCATTTTCTTTGTATTGTTATTTGAAGTATTCAACTCCATTTTTAAAGATATTGTGGTAATTCGCAGTTGGAATATTTTTAAACAACCCTTCTGCAAAACGTTCCGGGTGTCCCATTCTTCCGTAAATTTTTCCATCCGGGCTTGTGATTCCTTCAATTCCGAACAATGAATTATTTGGATTGAAAGGCATTCCGTGAGCAACATTTCCATCTAAATCTAAATATTGCGTTGCAATCTGTCCGTTTTCATATAACTTCTGAATTTCTGCTTCCGAAGCCATAAAACGACCTTCACCGTGAGAAATAGGAATCGTGAAAACCTGATCTTTCATTCCTTTCAACCAAGGCGATTCGTCATTCACAACTCTTACATTCACCATTTGGGAAATATGTCTTCTGATCGCATTATGAGCCAACGTTGGAGAGTTTTCGTCTAAATCTTTGATTCTTCCGTAAGGTAACAATCCAGATTTTACCAAAGCCTGGAAACCATTACAGATCCCGATGATCATACCATCTCTGTCCAATAATTCGTGAACTGCATTTCTCATCTTTTCGTTCTTTAAAACGTTGACAATGAATTTTGCAGACCCGTCAGGCTCGTCACCCGCAGAGAAACCACCTGAGAATGCTAAAATCTGAGAAGTTTTGATTTCTTCTACCCAAGCATCAATACTTTCATCCAACAACTGATGATTGATATTGATTAAAGGTAAGCTGCTTACCATTGCTCCTTCTTTAGCGAAAGCATTCAATGTATCATACTCACAATTTGTTCCAGGGAAAACCGGTGCGAATACTTTTGGCTGAGCGATTCCGTGTTTTTTGATGGTGATATTTCTTGGGTTGATGGAGTTTAATTTCTCATCGATTTCAACCGTTATTTTCTCTTTTTCAACTGTCGGGAAAAGATTTTCAAAAGTATTAGTGTTTGCCGCTAATAATTTCTCAATTGCAAATTCAGTATCATTAATTTTGATAACATTTGAATCTTTAACTTCTCCAATCAATTGAAAATTTACAGAGCTTAATTCTTCTTTAGATTCAATAATTAAGCTTCCTATATTTTTAGCTAATAAAGCAGTTTCATCAACTATAATTTCAGCACCTAATCTGTTTCCGAAACTCATTTTTGCCAAAGCAACCGCAACCCCACCTTCTTTTACTGTTTTCACAGAAACAATTTTTCCAGCTTTAATATTTTCGAAAATTAATTCGTAAATCTCTTTTAAAGCATTGTAATTCGGCAGTCCGTTTTCCTGAGCAATATGATTGAAGAAATACAGTTTATTACCAGCCTTTTTAAATTCAGGAGAGATGATGTTTTTCTTTTGTCCATCGGCACAAGCGAATGAAATCAAAGTTGGAGGAACATTTAGATCCTGATACGTTCCACTCATTGAATCTTTACCTCCGATAGCAGCCAAACCGAAATTGATTTGAGCATCATAAGCTCCCAATAAAGAAGCCAAAGGTTTACCCCATTTTTCAGGATTCTGACCTAATTTTTCAAAATATTCCTGGAAACTGAATCTGATATTCTTATAATCGCCACCCATCGCAACGATCTTTGCAACACTTTCAACGACAGCATAAGAAGCTCCCAACAAAGAATTTTGCTTAGAAATTTCAGCATCAAATCCCCAACTTGCTAAAGAAACTGTTTCAATATTTTTTGCTCCTATAATTGGTAACGTCTGAACACTTCCTTCCATTAAAGTTTGCTGATATTTTCCACCTAAAGGCATCGCAACCGTAGTCGCACCAATTGATGAATCGAACATTTCCAGCAAACCTTTTTGAGAAGCTACATTTTTATCACTTAATATTTTTAAGAAATTCTCTTCATTAAATACAGGAGTTTCTGCTTTTACATCATTTAGGTGAGTAATTTTTGCTTCTTGAGTTTTTGAACAACCGTTCGTGTCTAAAAATTCTCTTGAAAGATCCACAATTTTATCACCTTTCCAGAACATCTGCATTCTTCCCGAATCTGTCACTTTTGCAACTTCAACAGCCACAATATTTTCAGCTTCACAGAATTTAATGAACTGCTCTTTATCTTTTGGTTCAACCACAACCGCCATTCTTTCCTGAGATTCAGAAATAGCAAGCTCGGTTCCGTTCAAACCTTCATATTTTAAAGGTAAAACATCCAAATTAACTTCCAAAGAATCAGCGATTTCACCGATCGCTACAGAAACTCCACCAGCTCCGAAGTCATTTGATTTTTTAATTAATCTCGTTACTTCAGGATTTCTGAACAATCGCTGGATTTTACGTTCTTCAACGGCATTTCCTTTCTGAACTTCAGAACTCATCGTGTGAATTGAAGTTTCGTCCTGTTCTTTTGAACTTCCGCTTGCTCCACCAACACCATCACGACCTGTTGCCCCACCTAAAATGATGATTGAATCACCAGCTTCAGGCTTTTCACGTCTTACCCAATCTACAGGAACCGCTCCGGTAACGAAACCAACTTCCATTCTTTTGGCTTTGTAGCCTTCATCATAGATTTCAGAAACCATTGTAGTCGCCAAACCGATTTGGTTACCGTAAGAAGAATATCCGTTTGCAGCTTGCTTAGTAATTGTTTTTTGTGGTAATTTACCAGGTAAAGTCTGATCAACAGACTCTAAAACATCAGCAGCACCCGTTAATCTCATTGCCTGGAAAACGAAAGAACGTCCGGACAAAGGATCTCTGATCGCCCCACCTAAACAAGTTGAAGCTCCGCCAAAAGGTTCAATTTCTGTCGGGTGATTATGCGTTTCATTTTTGAATAATAAATACCAAGGTTCTTTTTTACCATCGTATTCAGCTTCAATTTGAATTGTACAGGCATTGATTTCATCAGAAACTACCAAGTTTTCCAATTGGCCTGTTTTATGGAAATATCTTCCGCAAACTGTCGCCAAATCCATCAAAGAGATTGGTTTCAATTCGCGTCCTAAGAATTTTCTTTTTTCGATATAATCATTGAAAATAGTTTCCAATGTATGTTTAAACTGTCCTTCAAATTCAATATTTGACAATTCTGTTTCGAACGTTGTGTGACGACAGTGGTCACTCCAGTACGTGTCTAAAACTTTAAGTTCAGTTTCAGTTGGATTTCTCTGTTCAGTTTTAAAATATTCCTGAATGAATTTTAAATCATCCAAACCTAATGCAAAACCGTGATTATTAAAGAATTCTTCAAGCTGAGCATCATCAAAATTGATGAAATTTTCGTGAACAATCACTTTAGATGGTGTTTCTTCCGCCGGAATATTTAAAATGCTTAAATCTTTTTCCTGAGATTCTACTTTATTGATGAGAAGATCTTTGATCTTAGCTAAATCAGATTCAGAAACGCCTTCAAATTCGATTAATTTACCACTTCTTACTTTAGACTTTTCATTTCCAGTCAGTAAAGCGATACATTGTTGAGCAGAATCTGCACGCTGATCGTATTGACCGGGTAAAAATTCTAATGCGAAATGAATTCCCTGTGCAGGATTTTCTTCGATTAAAATATCAGTAACCGGATCTACGAAAGTGCTGTTAACCACCTTTTCGAATTCTCCATCATTTAACCCAAAAATATCGTAAACGTTATACACTTTTACACTTTGGATTGACGGAACCACCGCTTTTACTTCATCAAAAATTTTTGGACTTTCAACATCGAAAATTCCTCTTTTTTCTACGAAAATTCTTTTGTTTTGAGACATTAGATGTCAGATATTAAATATTATTAGACTTATTTACTTAATTTGTTCGGATTATCCGGATGTTCTTTCTGAAAATCTTCGGCTTCTGTTGTTTCTTTCTTCAGCCAGTTTTCAAAAGGAATTTTCTCATCATAATCCAGTGCAAAAATAGTTTTGCCATTTTCTGAGACTAAGAATTTGAAATCATAAGATGATCCTGATTCCATTCTTCTGTAATCATAGGTATTGACCTGATAGAAAGGGAAATTCTCTTTCGGTTTTTCTACGATTTCAAAGAATAGTTTTTTTTCATTTTCAGATAATTTTGTGTAATGATTTACATAATATAATTCTGAAAGTTTTTTATTTTGTTTTTGGAAAAACTGAAGAATATTCTTCTCTTTTTCATTGTAATTGAATGGGTTTGGAAAATATTCTCCTTGAACTTCAATAGCATTTGCAGATTTAGAAATAGGCTTCACAATTTCTCCTTTGAAATTCATCACGCCCCAAGTTCCACCAACAATTGATTTGTGTTCCGATTCTGTTTTTTCCCAGTCGCAACCGTCACAGAAAGCAGCAAAACCATAATTGAAAGGTGATACGAAATCATGTTTAGGTTTGATAACAACTGCTCCGTTTCTGTCTACAAAACCAACCTTTCCGTCTTTGACGAATCTTCTTACGCCTTCAGAAAAATAATCTGCTCCGTTGTCGTAAAAGAAAGGTTTGTAAAGAAAATTTCCTTTTTTGTCATAGACATATCCCCATTCATTTTTTTCCGGTTTTTCATCTTTTTTAAAACCATCAAAATAGATTGTCTCACCTTTTACCAATTCTCCATCCTCCAAATAAGAAAAAACTTTGAACTGCGCAGGAACGATGATTTTCCCATCCTGATTTTTAACTCCAACCAACGAATCTTTCGATTTAAAATACTTTAAAACTTCTTTTCCCTGAGAAAAAGAAAGTATTGGCATTAATAAAATAGCTAAAAGTATTTTTTTCATATTGATTTATTACTCTGATAATTTATTCCTCTTTGCTAAGATCGGTTTTCTTACGCGAATTTACAATAATATACAGCCTTTTAGAAGTATCATAATCGATTGAATTCTCCAATTTCCATTTTTGATAACCTTCGTAATCAAACTGATGATTTTCCGGAGGAGTTAACAAATAATAATATTGTTCCATTAAATATTCATCTACAAAACCATCTTTTCTAAGTTTTGTAAAGAAAGAAATCAATTGCGCTCCAGGATCATTTCCTTCTATTGGATCTTGATTTTTTTCTGTTCTATAGTCTATAAAACCATTAATTCCGGCAATTTGAAAATCTAAAAGAACTCCAGGAATTCCAGCAGCTCTTTCATAATTATCAATATTCTCATAAACCCATTTCATCTTATTCGTTGAACTACTCATTGTGGTTCTCAGTAATGATTTATTCTGAGCTGCAATAGGTGCATATAGAATATTGGCATATCTTGTTAACGGATTTTTTGCAACTATTTTTGCTGGTTGTATTTTAGTCAAAAACTGATCCTGAGCTTTATCCAAAGCTAAAGTATCATTTCCTTTTTGGCTAACTTCTGAAATAAAAACCCAAAATCCGGCATCATAAATCCTTAAATTAATCAGTCGATCAAGATGACTAAAATAAGAACTGATCCCATGAAGTTTAAATTTTCCTTCTTTAATAGTGACCGCCCTACTTATCTTTTTATTTTCTTTGGGCGAATATTTTCTTTCCTGCAAATCTTTATAGTAATGACTTAAAAGTCTTTCCTCATCAAGAAAAGCCGGAATAATTTTAAATTTAAAAGACACATTATTATTACTATCTTCATATTCCGCTGCAAAAACACTATCGTTTTTCGAGTTTGTCGATAATTCGATCCTAGAAAAATTCCCCAAGCTCATCGGAGCAGAAATTCCAGAAATAGAGTGTTCGAAATCTATTGTTGACTTTATTTTTTTATTCGGTTTTAAATCCTGAGAAAATATCATCACAGGAAATAACAACAAAATAAAAAATTTAAAAATCTTCATATTCATTCAAAAAAATATGCAGCCCAAAAGACTGCATATCATTTATACTTTAAGATCAGCTTCCAGTCCTATCAAATCTTTGTTTGCATCTATAATCGGCTGAATTTCATTAGCAATGAATTCCTCCGTTTGAATTGGCGCAAAACCGATGAAGTTTTTAGGATCAAGAACTTCTTTTAATTTTGATTTATCTAATTTTAATGAATCGTCATTCAGGATTCTTTCGATAAGGTCGTTTTCTTTCCCTTCTTCCTTTACCTTTTTCGAAGCTTCCATGGAATGAACTCTGATTACTTCGTGGATTTCCTGACGGTCGCCACCAGCTTTCACTTCTTCCATGATGATGTATTCTGTCGCCATGAAAGGAAGTTCCTCCATAATATGTTTGTTGATTCTGTTAGGATAAACCACGATTCCATTCATGATGTTGTTCCAAATCAATAAGATCGCATCAACAGCTAAGAAAGCCTGAGGAATGGTTAATCTCTTGTTTGCAGAATCGTCCAACGTTCTTTCGAACCATTGTGTAGAAGCCACCATTGCAGAACTTGTCGTCAAAGACATTACGTATTTTGCCAATGCTCCGATTCTTTCGCTTCTCATTGGGTTACGTTTATAAGCCATTGCAGATGAACCAATTTGGTTTTTCTCGAATGGTTCTTCAATTTCTTTAAGATTTTGAAGTAAACGTAAATCGTTGGTAAATTTATGTGCAGATTGAGCGATATTTCCTAATAACGCAACCACTTTTGCATCAATTTTTCTGTCGTAAGTCTGTCCGGAAACTCCGAAAACTTTTTCGAAACCGAATCTTTTTGACAATTCTTTATCTAAATGTTTAACTTTAGAATAATCACCGTTGAAAAGCTCAAGAAAACTTGCCGCAGTTCCGGTAGTTCCTTTTACTCCTCTAAATCTTAATGTTTCTAAGAAGAAATCAAGTTCTTCGATATCTAAAACCAAACTTTGTAACCAAAGGGTAGCTCTTTTTCCAACAGTCGTTAACTGAGCCGGCTGGAAGTGTGTAAATCCTAACGTTGGTAAATCTTTATACTGAATAGCAAAATCAGAAAGATTTTTCATCACGTTCACCAACTTCTTCTTTAAAATTAAAAGTCCGTCACGGATTTGAATTAAATCTGTATTATCTCCTACAAATGCCGAAGTTGCTCCCAAGTGAATAATTCCTTTTGCAGAAGGCGCCACATCACCATAAGCATGAACGTGAGCCATTACATCATGACGAAATTTTTTCTCGTATTCTGCTGCTTTATCATAATCAATATTCTCTGCATTTGCTTTCAATTCAGCAATTTGCTCGTCTGTAATATCAAGACCTAAATCTTTTTCAATTTCAGCAAGGGCAATCCAAAGTTTTCTCCAATTTTGGAATTTGTTATTATGTGAAAAGTTAAATAACATTTCTTTGCTAGAATAGCGCTCTTCCAATGGATTTTTGTAGGAATTCATTCTTCTTTTACTTTTTAGATATGCAAAAATACGGTTTTTAGACGAGAGATAAAAATTCTTTATGGGATTGATTTAAGTGAATTATATTTAATCGTTTTTTATATTTTAAAGAATTTAATAAGAGTATCTGATGAGAAAATTATCCATTAATAAAATCTAAAAAGTGATATTAATTTTTTCAGGAGTTTTATCCCGCTCTTCACTTTTACTCCTCGTGCCTTCGCTATCTTTCAAAAGCCCATCCTTACTGCGGGTAAGCGTTTCTATCGGGGCTAAGGCGTTTTTCGGAATTAATAAATTTAGTATTTCCTTACAGGTC
>Ga0308171_1001884_pt1 | contig 25076 bp, 19 predicted proteins | sample PhyGR1_FD_202135 | JGI IMG/M metagenome (GOLD analysis project Ga0308171, IMG submission 202135) | Phyllosphere microbial communities from UC Gill Tract Community Farm, Albany, California, United States - DLSLSG.R1 | ecosystem: Host-associated > Plants > Phyllosphere > Unclassified | place: USA...
ACCTAACAAAAATAACACTAAGGCAATACTAATTACTACTGTAATATTGCTAGACCTAAGCCTTTTCTTATTAAACTCATCAACAGATTTAGCCATTAATATTAAAATTTTTGGCTAAAATAGAAAAAAACTTCCGAAATTTGGGAACGAAAAAGAGAAAATCACTGTTAATAAAATCATAAAAACATTGAGTGTAAAAGCAAAAAAGCATCTTGGTCAGCATTTCCTGACAGATGAAAACATCGCAAAAAAAATCGTAGATGGTCTTAGTTATGAGGGCTATGAGAATGTAATGGAAGTCGGCCCGGGAATGGGAGTTCTTACCAAATATCTTCTTGAAAAAGATCAAAACATCTACCTTGCAGAGATTGACAAAGAATCTATTGAATATCTTAAAAATAACTATTCTAAAGTAACGGAAGAAACTTTTGTGGGAGATTTTCTAAAGCAGGATTTCCAGTTTATGAAAGATGAACAGATCGCTATTATTGGTAATTTCCCGTACAATATTTCTTCGCAGATCTTGTTTAAAATTATCGATTATTATACACAAATCCCTGAAATGGTCGGGATGTTCCAGAAAGAAGTTGCGGAAAGAACTGCAGCAGTTCCAAGAACAAAGGATTACGGAATACTGACAGTTTTGGTTCAGGCTTATTATGATACTTCATATCTGTTTACAGTTCATGAAAATGTATTTAATCCACCGCCAAAAGTAAAATCTGGAGTCATCAGATTAACAAGAAATCCGAAAGAAGGATTGGCAGGAAATGAAGTTCTTTTTAAGCAAATCGTAAAAGCGGGATTCAATCAAAGAAGAAAAAAACTGTCTAATGCGTTAAAGATTTTAGATATTCCTGAAGCTTTAAAAACGCATGAATTTATGGACAAAAGAGCAGAGGAACTGAGCGTGACCGACTTTATTTCATTTACCCAACTTTGGAAAGAAAACAGATAGTTTTGATTTAAATATTTAATCAATTTCCATAAAAACAAAAGCCTTTCAAAAATTTTGAAAGGCTTTTTAAGTATTTTTTATTTTAATTAATCTCTGTTTTTCAACATGATCCATCCAGATTGGCTCATATTTACTTTCGATTTCGGATACTGGAAGTTGAATTTGTACCAATAGGTTGCAGTTGGTAATTTTTTACCTCCTACTGTCCCGTTCCAAATCGGATTTTCTTTCGAGAACCTGAACATTTCAGAACCGTATCTGTCATAAACAGATCCTGTGAAGTTATTGAATGCTCCCAAAGCCGTAAGATCTAATGTATCATTAACACCATCCTGATTCGGAGTAATAATGTTAGAAATATGCAATGTGAAGAATTCTAAGGCTCCCACACAATGAGTTCCAACCGTTCTTACCTGAATTTCATACGTCGTATTATTCTGAAGTCCGGTAAATACATTTGAAGCCTGCCAAGTAATCCCTCCATCAACAGAATATTCTGCCGTTTGAGGATAATTATTGATCATAGGAACTTCTGCTGTAACCGTAAGTGTATTATTGCTGTAATCAACATTAGAAACAAACGGAGAAGCCGCTGCCAATACTTTAGCGGTGAAAGTTCTTTCACAATATCCGTTTTTAATTGTCACCGTATAAATTCCCAACTGATCTACATTAATCGTCTGAGTAATTTCACCCGTACTCCATAAATAGGTATAAGCCGGTCCTGCTCCTGCATCTAAAATAACTCTGTCCCCCATACACATTTCAACATCCTGTAACGGAGAAGTAAGTTCAGGAACAACTTCTACAATTACTTTGGCAGGTTTGAAAGATCTACATCCTTTCGGCCCTATAGCATATACTTCGAAAGTAGTTGTCTGGTTTACTGCTGTAGATTGAGTATTTCCTGTTCCCGGAAAATTTACCCATTCGTAAGTTGAACCTCCTGATGCTGTAAAATCTACAACATCTCCCGGACAAACTTTTATTCTTGATGCTACTACTTGAGCTATTGGAGTTGCTTCTTTTAATAAAGTTAATTTAACTGTTTTACTACAGAATCCTCCATTGGATACAACAACGTGCAAGATTTGTCCGTCAGTACCATTATACTGTAAAATATTTTGAATATAATTATTATTTTGAGCTATAGCATCTGCCTGATTAACATAAAAACGGAAAACTGCACCCGGTGTTGTACTAATCAGAGGTTTTGCATTGTTAAGATCAAACCATGTTACATCAGGAGTGGTACATAAAAGCAGTGATGCGTCTGTAGCAGCAGGCGTTGTACCTCCGTTAATTTTAATATTAGCCTTACCCGGACAAGGACTTGACGGATAAATAACCTGAATCTCATAATTTCCCGGCTGAGTTGCTGTAATAGTTGGTGATGTAGCTCCCGGAATAGCCACTCCGTTTAAATACCATTGATATTGTAAACTGGGATCGTTAATAGAAGCCGTTATCACCTGAGGGGCATTATCACAAACATTAATTTCCTCCGGCAATACTGCTCCGCTTGGATCCTGTAATTCAACACTGATGTTAAAAGATCCTCCTTCTAAGAATACAGCAGTATCATATACATTGTCGACACCAAACTGTCCGTAATCGGCAACTACCATTTTAAAATGGTATGATTGTCCTGCAACAACAGTAGCCGTAGCGGTTAAAGGAATTGTTCTCCCGTTAAAGTTTGTTTGAATTGATGGTACATTATATCCTGCAAAGAAAGTGGCATTAGGTGCACCACATCCCATATTGAAACCTCCATCACTATTTTGAGGGTGGATATTCGTTACACTTACAGGTCCCGCTCCCGGAGGAGGTAACACTGCCATGTTTACATATGGTCCCCCTGCAGTAGGTCTTAATAATAGTGCAAAGGCATCTGCAAAGCTACATGGGAAACTTCCGGTATATTCTTCAGAAGCCATCAAATAATTAAATTTTACCTGAGAAGAAGTCGGTACAAAATCAAATTCAAGGATTGCAGCATTGGTTAAAAATCCAGTAGCTCCTATTGCCGCAGCCAGATCTGGGTCACTTCCTGTGGAAAGGTTATCACTTAATGTAAAAGCTTCCAATGCATTTCCAGTTTTTCTTGCAAAACCTGTAGATAAAACGATACCGTCTTTAAAAGGAAAATTCGTTGTTCCTCTGTTAAAATATCCCCAGGCTCTATCTGCCACAGTTGCTGCCTGATTTGGGCTTACGGTAACATTAGATACATTGGGAGTTACACAACTGTTTGTTCCTGAAGAAATTAAAACATCCTTTACAAGTTGTTCAGGTGTATAAGCAGAGGCCGGATATGAAGGAACATTTACATCGATAAATGCACCCGCTTTTGAAGTTGTGGAAGTTGTTTCTCGTTGAGGTTTTCTTGATATTTGTTTTTGGGCGTAGATAAAATTACCCGAGACTAAAAAAAATGAAAATAGCATTAGATATCTCTTCATAAGAATATATGTTTCAACAAATTTAATTTATTTTTAAATAAATCTCACATATATTTCACTTTTTTTGATATAAAAAAGCCTTTAGATAAAACTAAAGGCTTTTTCGTCAATTTACAGAAAGATTATTTATTTAATTCCTGTTTTTCAGTAATATCCATCCTGAACGGAGCTCTAATTTCTTACTTGCAGGGTTTTCCCATTGTACTCTGTACCAGTAAGTGGCCGTTGGAAGAGGAAGACTTCCTCTTAATGTACCGTACCATGACGTATCTCCTTTGCTTGCTTTAAATACTTCCTGACCGTATCTGTCAAAAATTGAAGCTGCAAAATTGTTATAATTGCTAATTCCCGTAAAGTCTACCGAATCGTTTTTACCATCAGAATTTGGAGTAATCGCATTGCTTACAATAAATGTGAAAAACTGTAATGTAGTAGAACATTTAGCATCTTTAACCCTAACGGCTAAATTATAATTGGAATTATCTAAAACATTATAGAAAATATTCGAATTCTGCCATGTTACTCCTCCATCAATTGAAAACTCTAAAATTCCATCTGTTGGATTAGTTGTGGAGATTGTTAGAATATGATTTTCATACGCAACATTTGTAAACTGAGGCAAATCAGGATTTAATAACTGAGCACTAAAAACTTTCGAACAAGTGCCATTATTAATTGTTACAGAATACGTTCCCGGCGTATTAACAGATATGGTCTGCGTTGTAGCTCCCGTACTCCAAAGGTAAGTATAACTTGGACCTGATGGTGCTGCTCCTGCATCCAAAACACCAAAGTCTCCCACACACACATAAACATCCTGCAAAGTTGAAACAATTGCCGGAACAACTTCAATGGTAATTTGAGTAGGGTTTAGAACTTTACAACCGTTCCCTCCTAAAGCAAAAACAGAATACTGTGTCGTAATACTTGGAGATACAACTTGCGTATTTCCATTTCCAGGTAAGCCTACCCATTCATAAGTAATACCACCTGAAGCCGTTAAAGTAACAGATTCTCCGACACAAATTTTAGTTTTCGAAGCCGATAAAACTGCTACAGGAGGTGCAACAATTATTGTAATACTTGCCGAGGTTGCAGAAATACATCCGTTAGCTCCAACGGCATTTACAGTATATGTTGTATTTGATGTTGGTGAAACCACCTGAGTGTTTCCATTCCCCGGCAAACCGTTCCCCCAATTGTAGGTTGCACCGCCAGAAGCTGTCAAGGTAACAGATTCTCCAGAACAAATCTGCATAAAAGTAGATGTTAGTGTTGTTACCGGAAGTGTTGTATTTTGAGTTACCGTAACATTTGCGGTGTAAGTACAATTTAAATTTCCAGGTTGATTAATGTTTGAAACCGTTAATGTATAAACTCCACCTGCATTCACAACAGGAGTTAAAGTATTTGCACCAGAAACAATATTACCGCCACTTGTTGCCGTCCAAGCAATTGTAGAGCCTGCTGGAATGACCGATGTAGATGCATTTATTGTAGTTTGAGGTGTTGTACACGTTATTTGTTGAGTGGGATTGATTGTTAAAGTAGTCTGTGGAGTTGATGTTAACTGTAAAGTCACAACATATCTACAACCGCCGTTTATAACCAAAACATAAATCGTTTGCCCTCCTGCACTGTTAAAAGATGTCGGAACAGGAATCGTATTTGTATTTCCTGCATTAGCATCTGCAATATCCAAATAATAAGCAAAAGTAACACCTGGAGCTGTAGTAATTTGTGGTTGTGCTTCCGTTAAATCATAATTAATTCCTCCTGCCGCATAACATTTAAATAACGTTGCATTCTGCACTGTAATCGCCTGTGAAACCTGAATTGTTATTGTTGCAGGGTTTTGAGATACACAACCATTAGCACCAACTGCCGTTACTGTATAAGTTGTTGTAGTTGCCGGAGTTACTGTTTGTGTACTTCCGTTTCCTGGTAAAGCAGTCCAATTGTACGTTACGCCACCTGAAGCAGTTAATGTAACCGATTCTCCTGCACAGATCAGTATTTTTGAAGCCGTTAAACCCGTTGTTGGCGGAGCACTGTCACCCGTTACAGTTACGTTTGCAGTTGCTGTACAGGTAACATTGCCGGGCTGATAGGTATTGGAAAGTGTTAAAGTATATGTTCCGGCTGTATTTATAACAGGATTTAAAGTATTTGCTCCTGAAACGATATTTCCGCCTGTCGTAGTCCAGCTAAAAGTAGTTCCTGCAGGATAAACTGAAGCAGAACCATTTAAGGTAATCTGCGAATTTGTACAAGTAAGTTGAGTCGGAGCGGCAATAGTAGCAACAAGTTCCGGAGCTTTTACTAATTGCAATTGGGCAACCTTAGAACAAAATCCACTTTTCACTGAAACATATACTGTCTGCCCCGCACTTGGAAAAGCAGTCGGAGTTCCTATTGTATTTGTATTTCCTGCATTGGCATCAGCAAGATTTAAATAATATGCAAAAGTGGCCGCCGGAGTTGTACTTATTGCCGATTGAGCTGAAGTTAAATTAAATATCGCATTTCCCGGTGAATAACAAGCCGTTAAAGTTGCATTCTGTACCGTGGGAGAAGTTCCACCGACGACAGTAACTGTTCCTGTTCCCGGACACGAATTCCCAGGTAAAAATACCTGAACCGTGTAAACACCCGGCTGCGTTGCTGTATAAGAAGCGTTGGTTGCTCCTGTAATCGGGTTATTATTTAAAAGCCATTGATATGTTGCACCATTACCCTGAACTGATGCGGTAAAAGTCTGCGGTGCATTATCGCAAACATTTATTGATGACGGCAATGCTACCCCTGCAGGATTTAAAATCTGAACACCGATATCAAATGATCCCGCCTCTAAGAAAACAGCAGAATCAAAACTCGGATCCTGATAATCTGCCAAAACCATTTTGAAATGATAACTCTGTCCCGGAACTACACTTGCAGTAGCCGTTAACGGAACAGTACGACCATTATAGTTTGTTTCAATACTTGTATTGTTATAACCTGCAAAATACGAAGCATTAATTGCTGAACAATTTCCGTTCGGTGTTGATATAGCAGGATGTATATTCGTCACACTTACAGGACCTGCTCCGCCCGGTAAAACAGCTAAATTGGTATATGCTCCCCCCGCAGGTTTCAATAATAAAGCAAATCCATCACTTATCGTACAAGGATAATTCAATTGATATTCTTTAGATGCAAACAAATATCTGAAAGTTACTGTTGTAGAAGCCGGTACAAAATCAAATTCAATATATGTGGCATCTTTTAAGAAACTATTAGAAATACTCAAAGCTGCGGCAAGATCTACATCTCCCCCAGAAGGTAATGGATCACTTAAATTTGCCTGAAAATCATTTCCTGCCTTTCTTGCGAATCCGGTAGTAAGAACGATACCTTTCGCAAAAGGAAAGTTGGTCGTCGCTTTACTGAAAAAGCCCCAACTTCTGTCTGGATTTGTAACTGCTAAATTGGGAGAAACAACTACATTACTTACATTAGCCGCCGAACACGCCCCACCTCCACTGATAAGTACATCTTTTACCAATTGTGTGACACTATAATTAGATTCAGGATAACCGGCAGCATTAACATCGATAAAGGCTCCGGCTTTCATTGTTGCAGAACTGGCTTTTGTCACCATGTCTTTACCGCTTCTGCTTTGGGCAAAAACGATATTTCCTGCAAGAACTAAAAATAAAGCCAAAAATAAACTTCTCGTCCTCCTATTTAACATTTTATATTATTTTAAACAAAAATACTATTTTTTTTGATTGAAAATTAACCTAAAAGAAATACATTGACAGCAATTGGTCTTTTAACCTGTTAAAATATCAATTCTTATTTACTTCAAAACGAAAAAAAAGGCTAACAAATTGTTAGCCTTTTCTTATTATTTTTTATTCGAAATTCTTTAATAATATCCATCCTGTTTTCACGATCGGTTTTTTACTTGCCGGATCTTCAAAACTTACCTGATACCAATAAGATGCCGTATTAAGAGGCTTACCCTGGAAGTATCCGTCCCAATAAGGTGTTAAGCTGCTTGCTTTATATACTTCTCTTCCGTAGCGGTCAAAAATTGAAGCTTTGAAATCTTTATACATATTTACTCCTCTGAAATCGATAATATCATTACGGTTATCTCCGTTTGGAGTGATTGCGTTCTGCATTACGAAGGTGAAATATTCTAAGAATCCTACACAACTTGTCTTTTTAACCCTTACTCTGATAGAGATAATAGTATTTCTAGGAACATTTGTAAAGATATTAGAATTCTGCCATGTAACTCCATTATCAATTGAATATTCTAATGCTCCGTTGCTTGGGTTACTTGCAGTAAGAACCATTGTTCCGTTTTCGTTATAATTAACATTAATGATTTCCGGAATTATTGCCTGAATAACCTGAGTGGTATATACTTTTGTACAAACTCCGTTATTAATTGTCACAGAATAAGTACCCGGAACACCTACTGTAATTATCTGGCTGTTATCTCCTGTACTCCATGTGTAATTATAGTTTGGTCCTGTACCCGCATCTAATGCGATAACATCTCCCTCACAAATCATTCCTCCTGATAACTGAGAAGTAATCGCAGGTACTACTTCAATGACAATCTGTGCAGGCTGTAAAGAACGACATCCTTGTGCCCCGATTGCGTACACGGTGTAAGTAGTAGTCTGAGTCGGTGATACGGTTTGTGTAGCTCCGGTTCCGGACAATCCAGCCCATTCGTATGTTACTCCATTAGAAGCTGTTAAAGTTGTAGATTCACCAGCACATATTTTAACTTTTGTAGCTATTACCTGCGCAATAGGAGTTGCTTCTTTTCTCAGTGTTAAAGTAACCCTTTTACTACAGAAAGATCCGTTTGAAACTACGACATGTAAAACCTGCCCGTCATTTCCGTTATAGCTGCCAAGTAAAGTTGGATTAATATAATTATTATTCTGTGCAATAGCATCTGCCTGATTAATATAATAACGTACAATTGCAGTTGTTGAAGTCGTAATCAACGGAGTTGCATCATTCAAATTGAATGTTGATAGTGATGGTGTTGTACAAAGTTTTAATGTAGCATCCTGAGCAGGAGGTGTCATACCTCCGATAATTGTAACACTTGCAGTCTGACACTCAGTTCCACCAACAAACGTTTTTACGGTATAAACGCCTGGCTGCGTAGCGGTATAGGTTGCACTGGTCGCTCCCGGAATAGCCACTCCATCTCTGTACCATTGAAAAGTCATATTCGGAATTGCGGCTACCTGTGCTTTTAAAAGCTGAGGTGTGTTATCACACATATTTACAGTAGTCAACTCAGTTCCGTTTCCATCAACAATAGTCATCCCAATATCGAAAGATCCTCCCTGAAGAAAAACGGCAGAATCATAATTTTGATCTCCGGCATCGGCTAATACCATTTTAAAATGATAAGTAACCCCTGGAGTTACATCTGCAGTAGCAGTTAGAGGAATTGTTCTTCCGTTATAATTGGTTACTTCAGGTTTATTTGGTCCGTTGTTGTACCCTGCAAAATATTCTTCGTTGAGTGCGCCACATGAAAGAATTTCATCATCAAATCTTCTGTCAGGACGAATATTGGTAACCCTTACAGGTCCCGCACCTGCGGGAAGAACTGCAACATTTACATAAGGTCCTCCCGAAGCAGGTCTTATCAATAATGCAAATGCATCAGAAAAGTCACATGGATAGCTTTGATAATATTCCTCAGAAGCGAATATATAATTAAACTTTACCTGATTTGAGCTTGGAACAAAGTCAAACTCTAAATAAACGGCATCATTTAAACCCTGAGTAATACCTGTTGCTGCTACCAGATCTGCGTCACTTTGCCCAAAGGCAATTTGTCCTCCTAAATTCTGATAAAAGTTAGGATCCGTATCTTTCGTTACATTTCCTGCTTCTCTGGCATATCCGGTAGTTAATACAATTCCGTCAGTGAACGGAAAATCGGTTGTTGCTTTATTAAAATAACCCCAAAATCTATTATTGTTGTCAACAGCATGATCAGGGCTTATATGTACATTTGTAACATTTGATGCTATACATGAAGAACCGCCGCTAATTAAAACATCCCTTACAAGCTGCTCGGCAGTATAGGTAGATGCTGCATATGGAGGGACATTCACATCTATAAATTTCCCCGCTTTTTTCGCAAGAATCTCTTTTTTTGTTTTTTTATGTCCTAGTAATTTCCTATTTTTCTGAGCATACATACCCGTAGAGATCAAAAAGGACATTAATAAAATAATGTAGTTTTTTAGTCTATATATTGACATTTTATTGTTGTTTGTTCAAAATTACTAATTTTTTTCATTTAAAAATCAACCAAATAGATATAATTAACAACAATAACTCAAATTTTTTAAATTCTAATCTGATTCTAATTTCATTTTAATTTTAAAACAAAAAAGACTAATCTACAATTAGCCTTTTTAAGAAATATATTATTTCCTGTTTCTATAAATTAGTATAAAATTAATCTTTTTTAAGCTGATCTATCATATTTTGAAGTTCCTGTATTTTATCTTTCAAAGATTTAATTTCATTTTTGTTGGAACTCACATTACTCTTCAATATTACATTTTTTGCTCTCTCGTTATGATCTTCATCGTCTTCATCTTCATTAATTTCTTCAATATCTTCCTGAATGTCTTCAATATCTTCATTAATTTCTTCAATATCTTCACTGATCTCTTCAATGTCTTCACTAATTTCCTCAATATCTTCCTGAATATCTTCAATATCTTCCTGAATATCTTCAATTTTTTCGTGACTTTTATTCACCGACATTTGGATGAAAATAGCCAGATAAATAGCTTCTAAAGAAACAACCGTCGTCAGAATCAACAACATTTTATCAAACTCAACGAGGTGAAGCAACGGCAGCAAAAACGAAATAACAAAAAACAATGTATGCACAATAAGCGACGGAATAGAGCCTATCCACCATGTAATACCGTTAGCAATTTTCTCTAAAACCTCAATTTTATCTTCGTTGTTTTTCATTGCAATTTGTTTATAATAATTCTTTAGTTACTCCCAACCCGAATAATGCAAAATCATATTTGGCAGGATCTTTTTCGTCAAATTTCCTAATAACAATATCCAGTTCTTCCACTGTCTTCCAATCATTCTGGGTTCTTGAAATTAACCCTAATTTTCTTGAAATATTTCCTGTATGAACATCTAGTGGAATTGAAAGATGCTTTTGATCAATATTGTCCCAAATACCAAAATCTACGCCACGTTTGTCATTCCTCACCATCCACCGAAGAAACATGATGATTCTTTTGGTTGACGAATTTTTATAAGGTGAACTTACATGCTTGTGCGTTCGGTGTTTTTCAATTCCAAGAAAATCACTTCTGAATCTTTCAATAGCGTGTTGAAAATTTGTTTCAGAATCATTTACCTTAAATAATTTTTCCAGACTTTCATTTTCAGTGTAAATCCTATTGAACTGTTTGATAAAATAGGTAAAATCTTCACCATTAAAAGTTCTGTGAATACTTTTTCCCTGGATATCTTTTAAATCTTTTTCAGAATAATTCAATACAAAATCATAAGGAGAATTCCCCATAATATCGAGCATTTTCTCTGCCGATTTTATGATTGCTTTTCGGTTTCCCCAGGAAATTGTTGCTGCCAGAAAACCTGCAATTTCAACATCCTGTTTCACAGAAAAACGGTGCGGAATCTGTATCGGATCATTTTCTATAAAATCCGGATGATTGTACTGATCCGCCTTTTCATTTAAGAAGATTTTTAATTCTTCAAACTTCATCATACATGTTAAATTTTCACAGCTTCCAGAGCTTTTGGTAAATATGAATTGGGGAAAATGGTTCTTGCTTCATCCGTAAACACAGTTAGATCACTATATCTGTTGGAGAAATGCCCTAAAATTAATTTTCCAACAGTTGCTTTTTGTGCAATTGTTGCTGCTTCCAAAGCCGTAGTATGACCTGTATAATCTGCCATTTCTTTTAAATCATGTAAAAATGTAGATTCATGATACAACACGGTAACATTTTTAATAATCGGGATTACACTTTCCAAATATCTTGTATCGCTACAGAAAGCATAAGAAACGGGCGGAGCGGGATCAATTGTAAGGATTTCGTTTTTAAGAACGTACCCATCACTTAATACAAAGTCTTTTCCCGCCTTAATATGATGATAATCACAAGTTTCTATTTCACTGTACTTCGCAATTTCTTTCATATTAAGATGCCTGTCTTTTGGCTTTTCTTTGAATAGATACCCATTGCAGTAAATCCTGTGATCCAAAGGAATAGTGTAAACCTCAACTCTATTATCTTCATAAATTTTTTCCGAGTAATCCTTATCTAGTTCATGATAAACTACCTCAAAACCACGATGTGTTTCAGTAATGGTAAAAATGGTATCCAGCATTTTTTTAATTCCTTTAGGACCGTATACGTGAAGCGGAGTGTCTCTTCCCAACAGCCTAAAAGACGCAATAAGCCCCGGCAGACCGAAGCAATGATCACCATGAAGATGAGAGATAAATATGTGATTGATCTTCGAAAATTTTGCTTTTGCTTTTCTCAACTGAACCTGAGTTCCTTCTCCGCAATCGATCAGAAAAGACCGCTCTTCCATTTCCAGAAACTGTGCAGTCGGAGAAGAATTAATTGTGGGAATCGCCGAATTAAAACCTAATATCGTTAAATAAGTACTCAAATCAATAGTTTATATAAAAACAAATGTACGACAGATTTTTAACTTAAACACTGTCATTCTGAACGTAACAAAGTTGTAGTAAAGAATCAAATTTATTAATTCAGAAGATTCTTCCTTCGTCAGAATGGAAAATTAACCGTTAAAAAATCACTTTTTCAATTTTAAGAAATCTAAAAACAAATCTAATGCCTGTTTTCTGTGACTTATTTTATTTTTATTTTCAGGTTCCATTTCAGCAAAAGTGATTTCATGACCTTGCGGAACAAAAATCGGATCGTAACCAAAACCTTTGAAACCCTTATTTTCTGTCAATAAATTCCCATGAACTCTGCCATCAAAATATTGCGCTCCTTTTTCGTCATAATAACATAAAACGGTGATGAAATAAGCTTTTCTGTTTTCAACACCTTCCATTTCGCTTAACACTTTTTCGATGTTTTTAGCAAAATCGTGGTCACCTGCGTAACGGGCGGAAAAAATTCCAGGTCTTCCATCTAAAGATTCCACTACTAAACCGCTATCATCCCCCAAACTTGGAATTCCTGTTTTTTCGAAGCAAAATTTAGCCTTAATTAAAGCATTAGCGTTGAAAGAATCACCATCTTCAACAATTTCATCATGAATATTGTAATCAGCCAGACTTTTTACGACAAATTCACTATCTAAAATCTGTTGAATTTCCTCTTTCTTATGTTCGTTGTGTGTTGCTACCAATAATTCCATATCCGTTTTCATTTTTAAATTTCTTTTTATCTTAAATATCAGAATAATGCACTTTATTTTTCTTCACAAATAAATAGCAAAACAAAGAAAAAAGTACAAGTCCTATGATTAATATTTCCCATTCCGGGATTTTAAAAGCCTGTGCAAAACTTTCGTTTTTAGTATATGTTACCAATAATGTCGAACAAAGATTGTTAAAACCGTGCAATAACATGGGTAATAATAAAGATTTTGTTTTATAATATACCAATCCCAAAACGCCACCGAGTAAAGTTGCTCCTACAAACTGCCAGGGATTGCCATGAATTAAACCAAATAGAAGACTGGAAAATAATATTGCTTTCCAAGGTTCTACTCTTTTATTCATTAAGCCTTTCTGAATAATTCCTCTGAAAATTATTTCTTCAAAAATCGGTGCCATAATTACAGCCGTAATTACCATTACTACAGGATCATCGGTAAGACCTGACATCAAATTTTCAAAAAACTCATAATAATCTCCAAAAAAAGGTCCGGTTGTAGGAATCTGTGCCGTAAAGAATTCACCGATAAACATCATTCCCAACATCATTGGAAAGATCAATAAATATGTATAAAAATTAGTCGGTGAAAAATTAAAGTTCAGCTTTTTCCCTGTTTTTGGACGTACAATTAAAAAATCGAAAGCCGCAATCACTAAACAGAACACAATTGCATTCGATAGCATCAGAAACCATGGTTTTTGCATAAAATCAAGCCTGAAAATAAATTTCCCGGCAACTCCTACAAACCCAACAATCACACTTCCTATAATATAACCTATTAGAAGAACCAAACCGCCAAACCAGTCGAATATATATTTAGGAAATTTAGATTGCTGCATCATAAGTCTGATTTTTTTAACGAAACAAAGATAACTGATTTTATAGAATGGTAAAGGATTATAGGAATTTTGAATGATAAGTATTCCCATTTTGTTGGCTTTAATATTCTCATAAGACATTTTTGTGGAGTATCTTTGCACCTTAATTTTTTTCAACATGGATAGTTTAGTAAATCGGTCAGAGAATGTTAATTTATCCTTGATTAGTTATGTATGTTTTACGTTTGTAGGATACTTTATCATAGGATTATCTCTGTCTGTTCTTCCGATTTTCATCAGTAAAAGTTTAGGATTCAGTTTGGTGGTTGCCGGAGTGGTCATCAGTTTACAATATGTTTCTACCTTTTTTCTAAGGGCGTATTCCGGGAAAATCATCGATGGAAAAGGTCCCAAACCTGCCGTATTATTCAGTATGCTGAGTTTTTCCTTAACCGGAATTTTTCTGATTATTGCGTATAACTTTAAATTTTCACCCCTTATCAGTCTTTCATTTTTGGTGGTTACACGTTTACTCACAGGCTGTGCCGAAGGAATGATCGGTGCAAGTCCGATCAATTGGGCAATTATGGCGGTTGGTGAAAAACATACGGCAAAAATTATTTCTTATAATGGCGTTGCGTGCTACGGAGCCTTGGCAATCGGGGCTACTCTGGGAATTATAATTGAACAAAAATTCAGTTTATACGGAATCGGAATTCTTTCCATTATTTTGGGAATTACAGGATTTCTTTTCGCAAAAACTAAAGAAAATAAAACCAATACTAACCAAAAAGAAGTTCAATCTTTCTGGAAAGTTTTAGGAAAAGTTGCTCCTTTCGGAGTTTGTCTTGCGTTGGGAGGTCTTGGTTTTGCAAGTATTTCTACGTTTATTACTTTGTATTACAATTATTTCCATTGGAATAACGGTGCTTTATGTTTATCCGTTTTCGGAGGACTTTTTGTTGCAGGAAGATTGGTTTTCAGCAATGTTATCAATAATTACGGCGGAATAAAAGTGGCGATCGCCTGTCTTTTGGTAGAAACAATCGGGCTTTTAATAATCGCTTTTGCTACGAATTCTCAAATGGCACTTGTAGGAGCGGGAGTTACAGGATTAGGATTTTCATTAATTTTCCCTGCGCTCGGTGTTGTTGCCATAAAAAGCGTTTCCCCTTCCAGCCAGGGGTCTGCCTTAGCGGGGTATGGACTTTTCATCGATCTTTCATTGGGGGTTGCAGGACCGTTAATTGGTGGCGTTGCAGATATTTATGGAATGAATTATATTTTCCCTTTCAGTTCAGCAATGGTTTTTGTGGGATTAGGATTAGCTTTTTTATTGAAAAGAAAGTCTTCTAAGAATTAGATTTAAAAACATATTTTCAGGATTCGACAAAATTCACGATTTTTGCAACTTCAAAATACAATATGTCAGACTTAATCAAAGAAATAGAAAAAAGAAAAACCTTCGGAATTATCTCTCACCCCGATGCCGGAAAAACCACTCTTACAGAGAAGTTACTACTTTTCGGAGGGGCAATTCAGGAAGCGGGTGCGGTAAAATCCAACAAAATAAAAAAAGGAGCCACCTCCGATTTCATGGAAATTGAAAGACAGAGAGGGATTTCCGTGGCAACTTCCGTGTTGGCTTTTGAATACAGAGATCACAAAATCAATATTCTGGATACTCCGGGGCACAAAGATTTTGCTGAAGATACTTATAGAACGTTAACAGCCGTTGACTCTGTAATCGTTGTTATCGACGTTGCAAAAGGAGTTGAGGAACAAACGGAAAAATTGGTTCAGGTTTGTAGAATGAGAAACATCCCGATGTTGGTTTTCATTAATAAGCTTGACCGTGAAGGTAAAGATGCTTTCGATTTGCTGGATGAAGTTGAGCAGAAATTAGGATTAACGGTTTGCCCACTTTCTCTGCCGATCGGTATGGGAAGCGACTTTCAAGGAATTTATAATATCTGGGAAGACAATATTCAGTTATTTTTGGAAGAGAAAAAACAGAAAGTTGGTGATTCTATTAAATTTGATGACATTAATGATCCTAAAATTGATGAGGTAATTGGCGAAAAAGCAGCAAAAAATCTTCGTGAAGAATTAGATTTGATTCAGTCTGTTTACCCGGAATTTAATCGTGAAGATTACATGAAAGGTGATTTACAACCGGTTTTCTTTGGTTCTGCTCTGAATAACTTTGGAGTTCGTGAGTTATTAAATGCTTTTATCGACATTGCCCCGATGCCACAGCCAAAAGAAAGTGATACCCGTTTGGTAAAGCCGGAAGAAAGTACTTTCACAGGATTTGTTTTCAAAATTCACGCAAACATGGATCCGAAGCACAGAGACCGTCTGGCTTTTGTGAAAATTGTTTCGGGAACATTCAAAAGAAACGAAAATTATTTATTGGTAAGAGAAGGAAAAAAAATGAAATTCTCTTCACCAAACGCATTCTTTGCAGATAAAAAAGAAGTCGTTGACGAAAGTTTCCCGGGAGATATTGTCGGACTTCACGATACAGGAAGTTTCAGAATCGGTGATACATTGACAGGCGGTGAAAAATTAAGCTTTAAAGGCGTTCCTAGCTTTTCCCCGGAACATTTCAGATATATTAATAACAGCGATCCTTTAAAGGCAAAACAATTGGCAAAAGGGATCGACCAGTTGATGGATGAAGGTGTTGCTCAGTTATTCACACTTGAAATGAACAACAGAAAAATCATAGGAACAGTAGGTGCGCTTCAGTATGAAGTTATTCAATATCGTCTGGAGCATGAATATGGCGCAAAATGCACGTATGAAACGCTTTCTATGCACAAAGCCTGCTGGGTTGAAGCGGATGAAAAATCTGATGAATTCAAAGAATTTGCAAGATTGAAACAGAGATTTTTAGCAAGAGATAAATACAATCAATTGGTTTTCTTAGCCGATTCATCATTCACCATTCACATGACACAGGAGAAATTCCCGAATGTAAAACTGCATTTTATCAGTGAATTTCAGAATGCTTAAGTAAATTAAGTTTCAAATATATAAATCCGCAGAAAATTTCTGCGGATTTTTTTGTTTATGATAAAATTTGATTTTCAAAATCAAAAATCATTCTTGTAAAACTCTTGTAAATTAATTTTAAATAACTGATTTTAAGTCAAATATATTTTTACTACCTGAATACATTCCTTTTACAATCTTTACAAAACTTTCGCTCCTAATTTTACTTCAATAAAAAAATAATCTTATGAAAAAGTTCATCTTACTTGTTGCTGTATCAGGCACGTTTATTATGTGTAAAAAAGGAGAAGTTGCAACCTCTCAATTGGAAAACGCCGTAAATTCGGCAGATAGTGTAGTTTCCAACGCTTCTGAAAAAATTAATAATATTAATGATCAGGCGAATGCCGCTTTGGATTCTGCGAATGTTAAAATCAAAGAATTTGAAGATACTAAAAATGAGGTACAAGATAAAATAGAAAATACTTCAAAAATTGTTGATTCTTTATCTGATAAAATTGCATCGGTAAAGCTGGAATCTAAAACAGAAAAGAAAGATTCTGTAAAAAAAGAAGGAAAAATCGTTGTGAATGTTCCTGCTCCGAAAATAATCAAGGAAACAAAAATTATTTATAAAGACAAGTCAAAAAAAGAAAATTATGAAGTTACTGCTTTAAAGAATAAAATGGTAAAATCCGGCTTTATTAATCTTAACGTTGACAATTCTGAAACGGTAAAAGAAGTCGTGAAAGAAGAAATAAGAAAATACAATGGTTATGTAAAAAGCGAAGATTTTTCTTACATCGCCGACGAACCATTAAATTCTTCCTACTCTGATGCTGAAAAAGAAAGAAAAAACTATGTGCTTGAGGTAAAAGTACCTATCCGAAATTTCGACGAACTTATGGATCAGCTAAGCGGAATCGGTGAAGTTGAAAGTAAAAATGTAGAGGTTTTCGGAAACAATTATTCTGATAACTCGATTTGCAGCATATCGATCAACATTGCAGATACGCCAAGAGGTTTTAAAGAACCGGGAACTTTAGGTGGAAAATCACTGGCTGCAATTTCTTCCGGATGGAATGTGATCACGTCTATTTTCCTGTTTATCCTGCCGTTGTGGCCGCTTCTTCTGATTGCAGGGATTGGATATTATTTTTATAAAAAGAGAGGTAAAAACACAACGAACACCGATTCTCATTAATTTTTCAAATTCATTATTTGTGATTAGATTTATTTTTTAATAATATTTTAATGAAAATATCGTTTTAATGAAAATTCTAATTGATACTTTTACTTCAATATTTAATTGATTATTGAATAACGATTTAACTTCTAGTAAAAAATGCAATCCAATATATGAAAACAATCAATTAGATTATAAAAATTTAAATATATATATTATTAATATTTTGTGGTTCGTGTGAAAATAAAAGGCTCTCAATGCGAGAGCCTTTTATTGTTATTTCATATTCACTATTTTATCTACCACATACTTTGTGTTTCCTCTCCAGGGCAACGTTCCGTTGTATTCTTTGTAATGAAGGTCAAAAGATTTACCACTGTTGAGTTCCAATTGCTTAAAAACCTCAGGATCATTTACAGAAAATTCAAATTCATAACTGGTAATTGTTCCAGTTTTACCCTTTCCGAAACCTTCCTGAATCAGCTTGCCTTCATAAGTTTTGAAAACATACCCTTTTTTAATGGCATAATTTAAATATCCGGATTTTACACCTTCTCCGAAAACGAAGAAAAACTTATACCAGACAAAAGCTCCCAAAAGAAGTACAATAACTCCCAAAATGATTAACCAAGATTTTTTCATAAAATAGTGTGTATGTGTTTATGTATTATTTTGAAATACTTCTTGAAATCACAATTTTCTGGATTTCAGAAGTTCCTTCATAGATCTGAGTGATTTTAGCATCTCTCATCATTCTTTCTACGTGATATTCTTTTACATATCCGTATCCACCGTGAATTTGAACCGCTTCAATAGTTGTATCCATCGCCACCTGAGAAGAATATAGTTTTGCCATGGCACCGATTTCAGAAATATCTTTTCCGGCATCTTTTTCTACAGCAGCCTTATAGCAAAGCATTCTTGCAGCCATAATCTGAGTTGCCATATCCGCCAATTTGAAAGCAATCGCCTGGTGGTTGATAATTTCAGTTTTAAAAGCTTTTCTCGTTTTAGCATATTTTAAAGCCAATTCGTAAGCTCCTGAAGCGATACCCAGTGCCTGAGAGGCGATACCAATTCTACCTCCATTTAAAACTGCCATCGCAAAATTGAATCCAAAACCATCTTCACCAATTCTGTTTTCTTTCGGTACTTTTACGTTGTTGAAGATCAAAGAATGCGTATCACTTCCTCTGATTCCCAATTTGTCTTCTTTTGTGCCGATTTCGAAACCTTCCCAACCTCTTTCTACGATAAATGCATTGATACCTTTATGTTTTTTCTCAGGATCAGTCTGTGCAATCACGATATAATAAGTAGCCGTTCCTCCGTTTGTGATCCAGTTTTTGATTCCGTTTAAAAGATAGTAATCTCCTTTATCTTCCGCAGTCGTTTTCTGAGAAGTCGCATCAGAACCTGCTTCAGGCTCAGACAAAGCAAAAGCTCCTATTACCTGTCCGCTTGCCAAAGGAGTAAGATATTTCACTTTTTGCTCTTCAGAAGCAAATTTTTCAAGTCCGGCACATACCAATGAATTATTTACAGACATTACAACAGCCGCAGAAGCATCAATTTTTGCAATCTCTTCCATTGCCAATACGTAAGACACACTGTCCATACCTGCACCACCGTACTTAGGATCTACCATCATCCCCAAAAGCCCCATTTCGCCCATTTTCTTTACCTGTTCAGTAGGGAATTTCTGGTCGCGATCTCTTTCGATAACCTCCGGTAATAGTTCGGTTTGTGCAAAATCCCTTGCTGCCTGCTGAATCATCAGCTGTTCTTCTGATAAATTAAAGTCCATAAAAATTGAATAATTAGATAGTGGCTAATTTACACTTTTTGGGCAAACCTGAAAATAGAATCATCAATTAGGGGTAAATCAACGAATTATCATAATTTTTAAATATTCATCATTTATAAAATTCGTTTGAATTATTAAATATATTATGCCACACATTTTAGTGATTTCTAATTAATCACTTCTAATTTCCACAATTAAAAAAAATGCTTATATTTAAAATCATTTAATTATTACTATATCTCATGACAATTAAAAGATTATTCGATATACCTCACCACGCATTAGAAAAATATCCGAAATCGGATATGTTCGTGACAAAATATAATGGCGAATGGAAAAAAACGTCTACACAGGAGTTTATTAATGAGGCCAATAAAATATCTAGAGGACTTTTAAAACTCGGCATAAAACCCGGTGATAAAATTGCTTTAATAACTACCAATTCACGCACAGAATGGGCTATTATGGATCTCGGACTTTCCCAGATCGGGGTAGTTTCTGTGCCTGTATATCCAAATATTTCGCCGGAAGATTACGAATTTATTTTCAGCAATGCTGAAATTAAGTACTGTTTTGTTTCCGATAAAGAACTTTTTGATAAAGTAATGAAGGTGAAACATAACATCCATTCTTTGCAGGGAATATTCACTTTCAACAATATCAGCGGAGCCGCAAACTGGAAAGAAATTCTGGACTTAGGAGAAGACGATTCTACACAAATTGAAGTGGAAGATCTTTCGAATGCCATTAATTCCGAAGATTTGGCAACTATTATTTACACCTCCGGAACGACGGGCAAACCGAAAGGTGTAATGCTGACTCATCATAATATTGTATCTAATGTTTTAGGATCAATTCCGAGAATTCCACGAAAGAAAAGCCTTGATTATAAAGAGACCAGAGTATTGAGCTTTCTTCCGATCTGTCATATTTTCGAAAGAATGCTTTTTTACCTTTTTCAATATAACGGTTTTTCTATTTATTTCGCTGAAAGCATCGATAAAATGGGTGAAAATGTGAAAGAAGTAAAACCTCACTACATGAGCGTTGTACCACGATTGGTTGAAAAAGTTTACGATAAAATCTATGCAACAGGTTCGTCTGCAGGAGGTTTAAAACAAAAAATATTCTTCTGGGCGTTAGATTTAATTTCAAAAAAGAAAATCGTTTCAAAACCATCAGGGTTAAAAGAAATTATTGCTGATAAACTGGTATTTAAGAAATGGCGAGAAGGTTTGGGTGGTGAAATTGTAACTTTGGTTTCCGGGTCTGCCGCTTTATCCACAAGATTAAACTTAATATTCCAAAATGCAGGAATTCCTGTTTTGGAGGGCTATGGTTTAACAGAAACTTCACCCGTAATTTCCGTTAATACTTTTGGAAAAATGAAAGTGGGAACGGTAGGTTTACCATTGGATAATCTGAATGTAAAAATTCAGGAAGACGGTGAAATTACGGTGAAAGGTCCGTCAATTTTCAAAGGTTATTTTAAAAATGAAGAAATGACCAAGGAAGCATTTACCGATGACGGATATTTCCGTACAGGAGATATCGGACATATTGATACAGACGGATTTTTACAGATTACAGATCGTAAAAAGGAAATGTTCAAAACATCTGGCGGAAAATATATTGCTCCTCAAACGATTGAAAACTTAGCCAAAGCCTCGAAGTTTATTGAGCAGATCATGGTTGTTGGCGACGGTGAAAAAATGCCTTGTGCTTTTGTACAACCGGATTTTGAATTTGCGAAAAGCTGGGCGATGAGAAATAATATAACAATTGGTTCTACTCCGCAGGAAATTGCAAAAAGCAAAGAATTGAAAGAAAGAATCGAAAAAGAAATTGAAGGCATCAACGAACATCTCGGAAATTGGGAAAAAATAAAAAAAATTGAACTGACTCCCGAGGTCTGGAGTATTGAAGCAGGACTTCTCACCCCTACTTTAAAGCTGAAAAGAAAAGCTATTAAAGAAAAATTTATGGATCTTTACGATAAGATGTATGAACATCATGAATAATATGAAACCGCTTCTGTTGAGGCGGTTTTTTTCTCAAAAAATAATATCAATTGATGACCACCCCGTCAAAAATTCTTTCGAATTTTCGCCACTCCTCCGAAGGAGGGGAATTCTGACGATAAGTTTAGAGATTGCTTCGTCGCTTCGCTTCTCGTAACGACATAAAAAAAGCTGCTTCAAAAATGAAACAGCTTTTATATATTTTTAAAATAAGTAATTAGAACTTAATTACAGAATTCATTCTTTCGGTTTCTTCCATTACCAACTCGTCGTCAACAAGAATTTTTCCTGAATGTTCATCGATAATGATTTTCTTTCTCTGAGCAATTTCCATTTGCTTCTGAGGCGGGATTGTAAAGAAAGATCCTTTTGGAGCTCCTCTTTCAAGACCTACCACTGCTAAACCAGTTGGAGAATTTGTACGGATTCTATTGTAAGAAGCCAATAATCTTGCGTCGATTTTAGCTGAAAACTCTTGAGATTTAGCTAACAAATAATCTTCTTCTTTCTGAGTTTCAGATACTAAACCTTCTAATTCTTCTTTCTTGAATTTAAGGTGATTTTTAAGGTCGCTGATTTTTGTGTTAAGCTCGTCTAACGTTTCGTTTTTATGACCGATTTTAGCACCGAATTCTTTGATTCTCTTTTCAGCAAGCTGAATTTCAAGTTCCTGAAATTCCATTTCTTTGCTTAATGCCTCAAACTCTTTATTGTTTCTTACGCTATCTTGTTGAGATTTGTATTTTTCAATTAAAGTTTTTGCATGGTTAATTACTTCATGCTTTGTTTTGATCTGATCGTCCTGATCTTTAATTTCTGCATGAAATTTTTCTGCTCTTTTTTCAAGACCTTCGATCTCAATTTCAAGATCTTCTACTTCAATTGGCAATTCTCCTCTTGTATTTCGGATTTCATCCAATCTAGAATCAATGATCTGCAAATCGTATAAAGCTCTTAATTTTTCTTCAACTGAAATATCGTTGGTTGTTGCCATATTTTAAATGAAATAATTTACTGGGTTGGTTTTTTCAATAGATTTTGAAATTGCAAATGTACTAAATTTTTGTGACAAAATTTCAAATAATTGTTGGGTAACAAATTGTTCGGATTCGTAATGTCCTATATCACAAATCAGCATCTTAGATTCTGCCAGGAAATAATCGTGATATTTAATATCTCCGGTAAGATATGCGTCGCATTTTTGAGATAATGCAGACTTTATTCCGCTTGCTCCGGAACCGCCCAAAACCCCTACTCTTTTTATTTTTTTATCGGTAAAATCTGAATGTTTAATAATTTCAAGGTTAAATTTTTCTTTTACAAACTTCAGAAAATCTTTTTCTTCCATCGGTTCATCCAAATCACCGTACATTCCTAATCCCGAATAATGATTGGTATTGTCGACACTATAAATCTGATGTGCCACTTCCTCGTAAGGATGCGCAGATTTCATTGCACTAATAATCTGATTTTGTTTAAAACCTTCAAAAATAACGGAAATCATATCTTCATCTGCATTTTCACGGATATTCTGCTGTCCAGAAAACGGATTTGAGCCTTCAATTGGTCTGAAAGTTCCTTTTCCGTTAATTGTAAAACTACATTCGTCATAAAAACCGATATTACCGGCTCCGGCAGCGAAGAGAGCTTCTTTTACCTGTTCAGAATAATCTTTTGGAACAAAAACCGTTAATTGTTTTAAATTATTTTTTTTAGGTTGAAGAATATTTAAATTTTTCAATCCCAATTGATTACAAATTCCTCCATTCACGCCAAAAAAATCATTATCCCAAGCGGTATGAATAGCGTAAATTGCGACTTTATTTTCAATAGCTTTCAAAACGGCTCTTTCAACATAGTTTTTTCCCGTTAAAGATTTCAATCCTGAAAAAATAATCGGATGAAAACATACAATTAAATTGCAGTTTTTGTGAATAGCTTCTTCCACAACATTTTCCAAAGCATCGTGGCAAACCAAAATTCCGCTCACATTACGGTTGGGAACTCCGCACAGCAATCCCACATTATCAAAATCTTCTGCCTGCTGCAACGGAATGCGTGTTTCTATTTTTGAAATTACTTCGCTTATTGTCATTTTATTCTGTATGTTTGTTACGAAAATAGGGATAATTTGTTAATTTAGGAAAAACAATAAAAATGGAAAAAGAGCACAATCTAATTCCCGGAGAAGCGCTCTGGAAAAGACATCTTTACAGAATTATCTACCGTTCAGACACCAAGCTCGGACAACTTTTTGATATTATTTTATTGTCGTTAATTCTCATCAGTACCTTCATCATCATGATGGAAAGCGTACCGAAACTCGACAAAAGATTTCATTACACTTTTATTATTACAGAATGGATTATTTCATTATTTTTCACGGCGGAATACTGGTCGAGAATTGCTGTTGTTAAAAATAAAAAAAATTATATTTTCAGCTTTTTCGGAATTATTGATTTTCTGGCGCTTGTTCCTTTTTATTTAAGTTTTATTTTTCCGGTGACGAAATATTTTCTGATTTTCAGAATGCTGAGAATGCTGAGAGTTTTCAGGGTTTTCAATCTTTTAGATTTCATGAATGACGGAACAGTGATTGTGAGAGCTTTAAAAAACAGTTCAAGAAAAATTTACATTTTCCTTTTATTTTTAATTATTTTCTCTGTGATTGTTGGTTCTCTGATGTTTATGGTGGAAGGCGGAAGACCGGGCTTTGAAACCATTCCACAGGCAATTTATTGGGCGGTGGTGACGGTGACAACGGTTGGCTACGGAGACGTTTCACCCATTACTCCGATGGGAAAATTTTTTGCGGTGATCTTAATGTTGGCAGGTTATTCCATTATTGCTGTCCCGACGGGAATTGTGACGGCTGAAATGAGAAACAAAAGACAAAACCTAGAAAAAATATGCGAACGTTGCGGAAATGAAGATATTGATGATGATGCGAGATATTGTAAACAGTGTGGCAAGAAATTAGCTTAGTATTTGAAAATATTATCATCTATTAACTAAATACCATAAAATCATGGAACCACAAAAAAAAAATAAACCCAACACCTTAGTTGTTATTTTATTTTCATTAATCGTATTAATGGTCATTATTTATTTTATACTTGTCACATTTTTCCCGGCAGTTTTCTCAAGTATGAATACGGGAGATATTCAGCCGGTTCCCAATAAATAAAAGAATTAACAAACCAATTTATTAGTTTTAAAAATTAAATATAAAAGGCGATCTTATAAAGACCGCCTTTCATTATTGTATGATTTTAGAATTATTTCTTAATCGTTTTGATCGTCTGTTTAGAACCATCTTTCAGAATAAGACTTACTAAATAC
>Ga0308171_1001888_pt1 | contig 25031 bp, 20 predicted proteins | sample PhyGR1_FD_202135 | JGI IMG/M metagenome (GOLD analysis project Ga0308171, IMG submission 202135) | Phyllosphere microbial communities from UC Gill Tract Community Farm, Albany, California, United States - DLSLSG.R1 | ecosystem: Host-associated > Plants > Phyllosphere > Unclassified | place: USA...
CCCCTTTCCCCCCCCTCACCCCGTATTCCGCAACCCCGCCGCCACGCCGTTGATCGAGATGAGGATGCCGTTCTGCGCCTTCTCATCCACCTGCCCTGCCCGCCAGCGCCGCAGCAATTCCACCTGCAGGTGGTTCAGCGGCGCTATATAGGCGGAACGGTGGGCGATGGAGCGTTCCAGCGCCGGGTTGTCAGCCAGGCGGCGGGACTGGCCGTTGATGGCCTCCACCGCCTTCACCGTCCTGGCCCACTCGGCCTCGATCGCGGCGAAGACGCGCTCGCCCAGTGCCTTATCCGGCACCAGGCCGGCGTAGCGCTGCGCCACGTCCAGGTCGGCCTTGGCCAGCACCATGTCCATGTTGGAAAGCATGGTGCGGAAGAACGGCCATTCGGCGTTCATCCGCCGCAGCAGCGCCAGCCCGCCGTCATCCCCGGCCAGGTATTCTTCCACCGCCGCGCCAAAACCGTACCAGCCCGGCAGCGCCACCCGGCTCTGCCCCCAGGAGAAGCTCCACGGAATCGCCCGCAGATCCTCGATCCGCCGGTTCGCCTTCCGGGAGGCGGGGCGGGAGCCGATATTCAGCTCGGCGATCTCGGCGATCGGCGTGGCGCTGAAGAAATAGTCGGCGAAATCCGCCGTTTCGTAGACCAGCGCCCGGTAGGCAGCCATGGAGCGGGCGGAGAGCGAGGCCGCCGCCGCCAGGAACTCGGGCGTCGCCGCTTCCTCCGGCGCCAGCAGCGTGGCCTCCAGCGCCGCCGCCATCAGGATCTCCAGGTTGCGGCGGCCGATCTCGGGGTTGGCGTATTTGGCGTTGATCACCTCGCCCTGCTCGGTCAGCCGGATCTGGCCTTTCACCGTGCCCGGCGGCTGCGCCAGGATGGCCTGGTAGCTCGGCCCGCCGCCGCGCCCCACGGCGCCGCCACGGCCGTGGAACAGCCGCAGCGTCAGCCCGGGCTTGCGCTCGAACAACGCCACCAGCGCCGTCGTCGCCCGGTACAGCTCCCAGGTGGAGGTGAAGTAGCCGCCATCCTTGTTGCTGTCGGAATAGCCCAGCATGATGTCCTGCTCGCCGCCCGAATGGCGGATCAGCGCCTCGATGCCCGGCAGGTCGTAGAATTCGCGCATGATCGGCTCGGCCGACCGCAGATCCTCGATCGTCTCGAACAACGGGCTGACGATCAGGTCCACCTTCGCCGTCGCCGCTTCCCGCGGCGCCAGCGTGCCGTGCATCAGCCCGCACTCCTTCTGTAGCACCAGCACTTCCAGCAGGTCGCTGACGCTCTCGGTATGGCTGATGATGGCGTGGCGGATGGCGTCCGCGCCGAAACCGGCGCGCAGCTGCCGCGCCATCTCGAAGATCGCCAGCTCACTCTCGGTGTTGGCGGAATATACCGCGTTGCGCACCCGCAGGCCGCGCGGATCGGCCAGAAGCTCCAGCAACAGCTTCTGCTTCGCTGCTTCCTCCAGTCCGGAGTAATCCAGCTCGATCCGCGCGGTCGCCAGCAACTCGGCCAGCACGGCCTCATGCTGGTCGGAACTCTGCCGCAGGTCGGTGGTGGCCAGGTGGAAGCCGAACACCTCCACCGCCCGCATCAGCGGCACCAGCCGGGGGGCGGCCAGCGCCGCGCCGTGGTGCCGGCGCAGCGAATCCTCCACCACGCGCAGATCGGCCAGGAACTCGGCGGCCCCTTCATAGGGCTCGGCCGGGGCCACGGCATGGCGCAGCGCCTCCGTCCCCGTCAGTGCCTTCAGCGTGCCGGCCAGCCGCGCGTACACCCCCGTCAGCGCCCGCCGGTACGGCTCGTCATCCCGCCGCGCATTCGCGTCGCCGGAACGGGCGGCCAGCGCATCCAGGTCGCTGGAACACCCCGCCAGGGTGCGGGAAACGGAAAGCTCCGCCCCCAGCGCGTGCACCTCCGCCAGATAGTGCCGCAGCACCACCTCGCCCTGGCGTTGCAGCGCCATGGTCAGCGTGCCGGCATTGACGTTGGGGTTGCCGTCCCGGTCCCCGCCGATCCAGTTGCCCATGCGGAAGAACGGCGCCACCCGCCGGCCCAGTTGCCGCTCCAGGTCCGCGTATAGCCGCGGGATCTCCCGCAGGAAGGTGGTGTTGTAGTAGCTGAGGACGTTCTCGATCTCGTCCCGCACCGTCAGCTTGACGAAGCGCAGGATGCGCGTCTGCCACAACTGGGTGATGCGCGTCTTCAGCAGCGCCTCGTTTTCCGCCCGCGCGCCGGCACCGCGCAGCCCGTCCCGCGCCGCCAGCAGCTCCGCGATCGCCCGTTCGGTATCCAGCGTGCTCTTGCGCTGCACCTCGGTCGGATGCGCCGTCAGCACGGGCGAGACCCAGCTGCGGGACAGCGCCCGCCCGATCTGCTCCGCCCCGATCCCCGCCTCCTGGAAGCGGGCGAAGCTGCGGGCAAGGCTGCCTTCCTCCGGCGCCCCGCTCTCCTCGCTCGCCGCCTGCCGGCGTAGATTGTTACGGTCCTCCGCCAGGTTCGCCAGATGGGAGAAATAGCTGAAGGCGCGGATGACGGAGACGGTCTCCGCCGGGCTCAGCCGCGTCAGCAACCGGTCCAGGTCCTGCCCCGCCTCGGCATCCGCATGCCGCTCGAACGCCACGGAAAAGCGGCGGATGGCCTCGATCAGTTCGTAGGTGGTCTCGCCCTCCTGCTCCCGCACCACCTCGCCCAGCAGGTGGCCCAGCAGGCGCACGTCCTCGACCAGCTTCTGGTCACGCTCCCCGCCGCGCGGCGCCCCAGGCTCCGTGGCGAACGCCCCCTCCACGAGGGACCGGGTGGTATCGGGCATAACAGGCCTCCCTGGACGACGCTTGGACACGGCAGGCTGGCAGAGCCAACCGCACCGCACAATGGAAACGGCGCGGCCCAGCGATGCGCCAAGCCGCTGGACGGCCCTGCCGCCCCATGCTCAACCCCGAAGCAAGCCGACCGTTGAGGAACACCACCGTCATGCTGCCCCGCCGTACCCTGCTGGCGCTCACCGCCGCCTTGCCGGGCGCCGCCCTGCTTCCGGGCGCCCTGGCCCGGCCCGCCGCCGCCCAGACTGCCGCTCATCCCGCCGCTCATCCCTGGCCGGACCGGCCTGTGCGGCTGGTGGTGCCCTACCCCGCCGGCTCCACGCCCGACATCGTGGCCCGCACCGTGGCACAACATTTCAGCACGGTCTTCGCCCAGCCCTTCGTGGCGGATAACCGCGCAGGCGCCGGCGGCAACCTGGGCACCGACGCGGTGGCCAAGGCAACGGACGGCCTGACCATCGGCGTCTCCATCAACGGCCCGCTCTCCACCGCGCCGTCGCTCTACCCCAACCTGCCCTACAACCCGGCCAAGGACCTCGCGCCGGTCTCGCTGCTGGTGCGCGCCGGGCAGGTGCTGGTGGTGCACCCCTCCGTCCCCGCCCGCACGCTGGCGGAGTTCGTCGCCTACGCCAAAGCCAACCCCAACGCGCTGACTTACGGCTCCGTCGGCCCCGGCTCCGGCGGCCATCTGGCGATGGAGGACCTGAAGGCCCGCGCCGGCATCCAGGCCGAACACGTGCCCTATCGCGGCTTCCCGCAAGCGACGCTGGACCTGGTGGCCGGGCGCATCAACGCCATGATCATCACCGTCGCCGGCATCCTGCCCCAGGTGCGCGAAGGCCAGGCCATCGCCCTGGCCGTCACCGCCGAGGGCCGCCTGCCCCAACTGCCCGAGGTGCCGACGCTGGAAGAATCCGGCATGCCCGGCGCCACCTCCTACGCCTGGATCGGCCTGATCGCCCCCGCCGCCACGCCGGCGGACCGCGTGCAGGCCCTGGCGCGGGAAGCCCAGGCCGCCCTGGCCGCCCCGCAGGCCAAGCTGGCCATGGCCACCGCCGGCTTCGAAGTGGTGACCAACACCCCCGAGGAATTCGCCAGCTTCATCGCCACCGAGACAGCCCGCTGGGGCGGCCTCATCCAACGCCTCGGTATCCGCGCGGAGTAAGGGGCGCCAAGGAACAGAAGACCGGGGAGGAAATTCCCCTGGCCCCTTCTTTTCTTGTTTCAGGTCTTCGGTCGGGGGCCGCTAAGGGCTCTGGTCCGAGGCACGGGCGACTGCCGGTTCAGCCCGCGCCGCCCCTTCATGACAATCATCAAGCAGCATCACTCTCAGTCCTGAGACCGTGACGCCGAACCCGCAAAAATAAAGAGGGGGTCCGGGGAATTCTTTCCCCGGCCTTCGCCTTCCGCCCCACCGCGCCAACCGCCCAGGCAAGCAGCCAAGCTGCCGCCAAGCCGCGCGAGTTTCTGCGCCGCATCGGTCGAAGAAGCGTTGGTGACAGGTTGTTTCCACCCCCGATTCGGGCCATCTGCAAGTTTGCGCGGAGCCCGCCGGGACGGTAGGATTGCCTCCGTAGCACGAATGAATGTGCGTCCACGCGTGGGGGAAGAAGCCCCTGCGCCAGGGATGCCCCACTGGATCGAGGCTTGGCGATGGGTTCCTTCAGCATCTGGCACTGGGTTATCGTGCTGCTCGTTGTCCTGCTGCTTTTCGGCAGCGGCAAGATCAGCACCCTCATGGGCGATTTCGCCAAGGGCATCAAATCCTTCAAGAATAACATGAAGGAAGACGAGCCCGACGCCTCCATGGCGGCCGAGGCGCATCCGCCGCAGCAGACCGGCAACATTGCCGGCCCGACGACCGTGCAGCCCACGCAGGCCGCACCGCAGCCTAACCCGACCCGCCCGGCGGCCTGAACCGGTTTGCGCGGGGCCTCGCGGCCCCGCGCGATCCAGTTGGGCTTAGCCCGGCTTCGGCATGCGGGCAGCGCCACGGGCGCTGGCCGTCGATCTGCGTTCTGCTCCCTGGCCTGTTGCGCTCTTGTCATGCGCTCTTGTCATGCGCTCTTGTCACTGGCCCCTCCCGGCCGGCGCTGCTACGCCCCTGCCGCGCTTACCGGTAGAAGGTGGAAGCCTTGCAGATTGTCAGCACCCCAGGCCCTACCGGCCTCGATACCCCCATCTCCCCTGGCATTCCGGAGGACGTGGCCCAGGCCATTGTCGCCGCCGGCCGCAGGCTGGACCAGCGCAACTGGGTGCCCGCCACCGCCGGCAACATCTCCATCCGCCTGCCCGAAGGCCGCTTGGCCATCACCCGTTCCGGCTTCCACAAGGGCCAGCTGAGCGCCGACGCGCTGATGGTCGTGGACCTCGATGGCCGGCCGGAGCAGCCAGGCCTGCGCCCGTCAGCCGAGACGCTGCTGCATTGCGGCGCCTACCGCCGCTTCCCGGAAGCCGGCGCCGTGCTGCACGGCCATTCCATCGCCAACACCGTGCTGTCCCGCGCCGTGGGGGACCACATCATCCTCGCCAGGTATGAACTGCTGAAGGCTTTCCCCGGCCTTGCCACGCATGAGGCCGAGGTGGTCCTGCCGGTGTTCGACAACGACCAGGACATCGCCCGCCTGCAGGCAGCCGTCGAAGCCCGGTGGGATTCGATGAAAGAGATTCCGCCCGGCTATGTGCTGCGCGGCCACGGTATCTATGTATGGGGCCGCGACATGGATTCCGCGCTGATCCGCATGGAAGCACTGGAATTCATGCTAGAATGCGAATTCCACGAAAGGAGTGCGCGATGAGCCTGCTCACCGTCAAGAACGCCGCCACCGGCGCCCTCGAAATCAGCACCAGCGACGCGGCGGAGATCGCCGCCGCCCTGGCCCCCATCAATGTCCGCTTCGAGCGCTGGCCGGTGGCCGAGCTGCCCGCCGGCGCCGATGCCGAGACGGTGCTGGCCGCCTACCGCCCGCAGCTGGACAGCTTCATGGGTGCCACCGGCGCCGGCACCGCCGATGTCATCAAGCTCGACCCCTCCCATCCCCAGAAGGATGCGATGCGGGCCAAGTTCCTGTCCGAGCACACCCATACCGAGGACGAGGTCCGCTTCTTCCACGAAGGCGTGGGCAATTTCGTTATCCATGCCAACGGCAAAGTGTACGACGCGCACTGCACCCAGGGCGACCTGATCAGCGTGCCCGCCAACGCCCAGCACTGGTTCGATGCGGGGCTGGAGCCGTCCTTCACCGTGCTGCGCATCTTCACCGACACCACGGGCTGGACGCCGCACTACACCGGCACCGACATGGCCGACCGCTTCCCGGCGGTGATCGGCTGATGGCACCCATCAGCGCCATCCTGACCGATATCGAGGGAACCACCAGTTCCATCGCCTTCGTGAAGGACACGCTCTTCCCCTTCGCGAAGGCGGCGCTGGAGGATTTCCTGGCCACCCACGCGCATGACCCCGAGGTCATCGCGTGCCTGGCCGAGGCCCGCCGCCTGGCCAATCCGGGCGAGGACGCCCTCGCCGCCCTCCGCCGCTGGATGGAGGAAGACGCCAAGGTGACGCCGATGAAAGCCCTGCAGGGCCTCATCTGGCGCCAGGGCTACCTGGATGGCCGGCTGGAAGGCCATCTGTGGCCGGATGTCGCCCCCTGCCTGCGCGCCTGGTCGCGCGCCGGCATCGGGCTGCATGTCTATTCCTCCGGCTCCGTCGCCGCGCAGAAGCTGATCTTCGGCCATTCGGTGGCCGGGGACCTCGCCCCGCTGTTCGGCGGGTTCTTCGACACGCAGGTCGGCGGCAAGCGGGAAGCCGCCAGCTACGCCGCCATCGCCCGCGGCCTGCACCTCTCGCCGTCCGAGATCCTGTTCCTCTCCGACGTGGCGCAGGAGCTGGATGCGGCGGCGACGGCCGGGCTGCTGACCTGCCAGCTGGTGCGCGCCGCCGACGGCACCCAGCCCGCACCGGGCCATCGCCAGGCGGTGGATTTCCCCGGTGTCGCCACGCTGTTCGGCCTACCACAGCCGCGCGGCCACACCGAAGGCGCCGCCGCCTGAACCGGCCGCGCCGGCCCCGCCCGCCGGCGCGCGCCTCGCGCTTGCCCGCCCCCTCCTCTGCCGGGAACCACCTGCCATGATGACGACCTACACCTTGGCCGAGGGGCGCCTGCGCGTGGAGGACGGCATCCTTCCCGCCGAGGCGCTGCGCGCCGCCGTCTGGATCGACCTGCTGACGCCAACGCGGGAGGAGGAATCCGCCGTGCAGGACGCCTTCCGGCTGGAGATGCCGACGCGGGAGGAGATGCAGGAGATCGAAAGCTCCTCCCGCCTGTATCGGGAGGACGACGCGCTGTTCCTCACCGCCAGCTTCCTCTACGGCGCCGATGAGGGCGAGTACGGCTCCACCGCCATCACCTTCGTCCTGGCCGGCAACACGCTGATGACGGTGCGCTACGCCACCCCCAAGGCCTTCACCACCTTCGCGCTGCGCGCCCGCCGCACGCCCGCCGCCCTGCTCGGCAGCGCCGACGGCGTGATGCTGCACCTGTTCGAGCAGGTGGTGGACCGGCTGGCCGACATCCTGGAGCGGATCGGTGCGGACATGGACCGCGCCAGCCAGTCCGCCTTCCGCATCGCCCGCGGCAACCAGAAGAAGAAGGCCAATGTGCGGGACGCCGACCTCAAGGCCGTGCTGCTCGCCCTCGGCCAGGTGGGCGAGGTCACCAGCCGCGCCAGCGAGACGCTGCTGGGCCTGACCCGCATCCTCACCTTCGTCGGCGCCGAGAAGGCCACTGCCGTGCGCAAGGAGAACCAGGGGATGATCAAGATCCTGGTGCGCGACGTCCGCTCCCTGGTCGAGCACGCCAACTTCCTCTCCAGCAAGGCGAATTTCCTGCTGGATGCGGTGCTCGGCATCATCAACATCGACCAGAACGGCATCATCAAGACCTTCACCGTCGCCAGCGTGGCGCTGATGCCGCCCACCCTGGTGGCCAGCATCTACGGTATGAATTTCGCCAATATGCCGGAACTGCAGCTCTCCTTCGGCTATCCACTGGCGATCTTGTTGATGATTTGCAGTGCGGTGCTGCCGATCGTGTATTTCAAGCGGAAGGGCTGGCTCTAGAGCATGGTACTTCCACGCACCCCGCTCCACGCCTTTGCCTGACCGCGTGATTCAGGCTTCCCGGTGATGTCACCGCAAGCCATCACGCTCTAGCCACCCACCCTGGCCCACCAGCCCCGTGGCTGCGCCGGACCACGTTCTCCGGCCCGTCCATACGAAGGAAGATTCATGCAGCCCCAGCAAGGCGCCGAAGCGACACCGGGGCACGATGCCTTCTCCGTCTGCCTGCTCGGTACCTCCAACGGCGTCATCAAGGGTGGCTACGCGGATTACTTCCGGCACTCGGCCGCGCTGTCGCGCTTCGACAACTACTCCCTCGGCGCCAGTACCAGCGGCTTCGTCTTCTACCGGGCGGACAGGGTGGATTTCTCCCGCTACCAGTTCTGCATCCTCGACCTCTGCGTGAATGACGGCCGCTGGATGGATACCGGCCATGTGGAGCCGGAAAGCTGGACCCAGGCGGTGATGGATCTGTGCCGCCGCGTACTCGCCACCGGCTGCCTGCCGGTGCTGCTGATCCTGCCCTCCCCCAACCTGCTGGCACGGCCGCCGGAAGTGCAGGCCCGGGCGCGGGACGTCGCGCGCCGCCTCAACCTGCCCTTCTTCGATGGCTACGATCTGCTCCGGCAGGCCATGGCCGCCCGGCCGGGCACCGGCCCCGACGGCTTCTTCCGCGACCCCGTGCATGTGCATGAATGGTTCGGCCAGCAGATCTCCCGCCTGATCGTCGAAAGCCTGCCCCGCCTGCAGGCCCAGCGCCGCCCCACCGCCCGCGTCATCCAGGAATCGATCGCCCGGCACAGCCTGGTCGACCTCGCCGCCCAGTTCGGCGGGGAGACGATGACGCGCGGTACCTCCCTGCTGCAGGAAACATTCGCCCTGCTGACGCCGCGGGACGGCGCGGTGCACTTCCAGGTGCCGCCGGCCTCCCGCGCCGTCGCCCTCTGCCTGGACCAGAAATCCTCCCACGGCATCGCCGAGCTGCAGGGGCGGCAGACGCACCCCCAGCGCCTGACCAACATCTATTTCAGCCCGGACTGGCGCGCGCCGCAGGCCGGCATGCTGTTCTCCTTCCGCCCGCTGACGCCGGAGGCGGACCTGCCGGACGGCACGCTCGGCCTGCGGGTGCTGCCCCCGGCGCGGGAGACGGACCCGCCCTCGCAGCTCATGCTGCACGGCATCGTCGTCCGCACCGCACCGGAAGCCACCGAGGTACCGGACCTCTTCAGCGGCGAGACGGACATGGTGCGCTGGGTATCCCCCGGCACCTTCCCCGCCCTCGCCGAAGCTTCCCTCTCCTCCCAGGCCGTGCGGACCGAGACGCGGGCGATGGAGCACTGAACACGCGGGCCAGGAATGCCGCGCGCCATGCCTGCCCTGTGGGCGCATTCGCCCCCTTCCCGGCTCGGGCCGGTCGACATTCGGCTTAGGTAAGAGGGAAGGTCAGGGGAAGGAATTCACCTGCGTAAACGTATACGTTTACGCCATCTTTCTTCCGTCAGTTGGCGTGGGGCTTCGGAACCGGCAGTTGCAGCCGTGAGAAAGAGTCATCTCGGCTGAACCATCAGCCTCCGGCATGACTCCGCCCCTGGCCTGAAAAGGCCAACGCCGCCACAGCCACGCCCGAAAGACTCGCAAAAGAAAGATGGGGTCCGGGGAATTCCTCCCCTGGCCTTCCTATCCAGGGCCGAATGTCGACCCCGCCTGGACGGGCCCGCGGCCCCTACACCCAGGCAGCCCGCCCTCGCGCTCTCACCGGCAAGGCCGCAGCCTCACCAAAGCTCCCACACCGTCCCGGCCAACCCGGCCGCGATCAGCACGAAGCCGCAGCCCCGGTAGTAGCCCAGGCTCGCCGCATCCTGCCGCCCGTCCTCCCGCTCCGCCTCGGTCCGCCGCGCCCCGCGCGACTCGAACATGCCCCGGCTCCAGGTCGGCACGTCGCGGGAGAGGTCGGCGCTGACGCAGACCAGCGTGGTCAGCAGTCCCAGGATCAGCACGCCGGGGAAGCCCAGCAACCGCACCACCGCCAGCGCCAGCCCCGCCAGCGCCAGGATGCCCACCCAGGCCAGGCCGTTCAGCAGGATGAAGCCGGGTCGCCGCATGCCATTCCTCCGCCAGGCGCCCGGGGGTGAGCGCCCTGTCACTCGCGCGTGCCTTGACTCCGGCACGGGTCGGGTCCTGCCTGCCCGCATGCCCCGCCTCCCCCTCGAATCGCTGATCGACCCTGTCACGCCACCCGGCCAGAACGCCAGCGCGGCCTTTGGCGTCCCCGTGCCGGTGCAGCCGCCGCCGGCCAACCTGCTCGGCTTCTACTGGTACTTCATCCGCCAGGCGCGGCTGCTCTTCGTGCTGCTGTTCATCGCGGGCCTGGCCGTCGCGCTGCTCGATGGCCTCATCCCGGTCTTCATCGGCCATGTCATCGGCCTGCTCGGCAGCCACGCCCCCGGCACCCTGTTCGCCGAGGCCTGGGCACCGCTGCTGGGCATGGCCGCGGTGCTGCTCATCGCCCGCCCGCTGGCCATCTTCACGCAGAACCTGGTCGGCCAGCAGGCCATCAACGCCACCGTCACCAGCCTGATCCGCTGGCAGAGCCACTGGCACGTCGTCCGCCAGGGCTGGGCCTTCTTCCAGGAGGATTTCGCCGGCCGCATCGCCAACCGCGTCATGCAGGCCGGCCCGGCGCTGCGTGAGAGCGTGATGCAGTCCATCAACGCCGTCTGGTACATCCTGGTCTACGGCACCGGCGCCATCATCTACCTCGCCACCGCCGATCTGTGGCTGGCCGCGCCCATCCTGCTGTGGTTCGTCGCCTATGCCTGCCTGCTGCGCTACGTCGTGCCGCGCATGCGGGTGCGGGCCCGCGTCGCCAGCGAACAGCGCAGCCTGCTGACCGGACGCATCGTCGACAGCTACACCAACATCCTCACCCTCAAGCTGTTCGCGAAGTCGGAGCAGGAGGACGCCTTCGTCCGCGAAGGCATGCTCGGCCTCACCGCCGCCTTCCAGCGGCAGATGCGGCTGGTCACGCTCAACAGCCTGATGCTCTCCACCCTCAACGCCATCATGCTGACCAGCATGGCGGCCATTTCCCTGACGCTGTGGAACCGCGGGGACATCCCGGTCGCCACCGTCGCCGCCGCGCTGCCGATGGCCTGGCAGATCGCCAACATCTCCGGCTGGGTCGCCTTCAACGTGGCCGGCATCTTCGAGAATATCGGCGTGGTGCAGGAAGCCACCGGCAGCATCGCCGTGCCCCCCACGGCGCCGGACCCGGAAGGCGCCCAGCCGCTGCGCGTCACCAAGGGCGAGATCGACTTCCAGCATGTCCGCTTCGCCTATGGGCGGGACAGCGGCGTGCTGCAGGACCTCGACCTCCGCATCCGGCCGGGGGAGCGCGTGGGTCTCGTCGGCCATTCCGGCGCCGGCAAGACCACGGCGGTCAACCTGCTGCTGCGCTTCTTCACCCCGGAGGGCGGCCGCATCCTGGTCGATGGCCAGGATATCGGCACCGTCACGCAGGAAAGCCTGCGCGGCGCCATCGGCATGGTGACGCAGGATACCGCCCTGCTGCACCGCTCCATCCGCGACAACATCCGCTACGGCCGCCCCGACGCCACCCAGGAACAGATCGAGCAGGCGGCCCGCGATGCCGAGGCCGAAGCCTTCATCCACGACCTATCCGACTGGCGCGGCCGCACCGGCTACGACGCCCATGTGGGCGAACGCGGCGTCAAGCTTTCCGGCGGCCAGCGGCAGCGCGTCGCCATCGCCCGCGTGCTGCTGAAGAACGCCCCCATCCTGGTGCTGGACGAAGCCACCAGCGCGCTCGATTCCGAAGTCGAGGCCGCCATCCAGCAGTCGCTGGACCGGCTGATGCAGGGCAAGACGGTCATCGCCATCGCCCACCGTCTCTCCACCCTCTCCTCCATGGACCGGCTGGTGGTGCTGGAACACGGCCGCATCGTCGAGCAAGGCACCCACGCCCAGCTGCTGGAGCAGGACGGCCCCTACGCCCGGCTGTGGCAGCGGCAATCCGGCGGCTTCATCGGCGCCTAGAGCATCACCGACGACGCCCATCGCGCGGTCAGGCAGACGATCGGGGCTTGCCTGCCGCGTCGATCCGCCGCCGGTCAGCGCCGGAAGCGAAAGAAAGGCCAGGGAGGGAACTCCCCATCAAACCTACAGGTTTGATCCTTCTTTTTTCTGCCGGTTTGCTGGCCGGAACATGGGCGGCGCCCTGCTCTTCAGCGCGCCCCGCCGACAGATAGGACAGCCCCACTCACTTGATCGGCCCCTTCGGCCAACAGCATACCGGTGCGGATTTTCTGTCCGGAGACTGCTCATGCTTCGCCACCCGGCCCGCCGCCAGTTGCTCGGCGCCGGCCTCGCCCTCGCCGGCGCCGCCGCGACCTCCGGCATCTCGCTGGCCGCCGAGCCCTGGCCCACCCGCCCCGTGCGCCTGCTCATCCCGTTCCCGCCCGGCCAGGCGACGGATACCATCCTGCGCTACATCGCCGACGAACTCTCCCGCCAGTGGCCGCAGCGCCTGGTGGTGGAAAACCGCGCGGGCGGCGCCGGTGTCGTCGGCATGGAAGCCGGCGCGCGCGCCACGGCCGATGGCTACACGCTGGTCGCCTCCACCAGCGGCACCAACGGCATCAACCCCAGCATCATTCCGAACCTGCCCTACGACGCGGTGAAGGACTTCACCTACATCACTACGGTCTTCACCGTGCCGCTGGTGATCGTGGCCAACCCCGCCTTCGCGCCCAGCACGGTGCCGGAACTGCTGGCGGCGGCGAAGGCCGACCCCGGCGGCATCAACTACGGCAGCGGTGGCCCCGGCACCTCGCAGCACCTCTCGGCGGAAATGTTCGCCGCGCGCGGCGGGGTCAAGCTGACGCACGTGCCCTATCGCGGCTCCGGCCCCGCCATGGCCGACCTGCTCGGCGGCAACATCCCGATGATGTTCGACAGCGTCGCCAGCGCCCTGCCGCACATCCAGGGCGGCCGCATCAAGGCCATCGCCGTCACCTCCGCCGGCCGCGCGCCACAGCTGCCCGACGTCCCGGCCATCGCCGAGACCCTGCCCGGCTACGACGCCATCGGCTGGGCCGGCCTCTGCGTCCCCGCCGCCACGCCGCGCGCTATCGCCGAACGCGTGAACACCGACGTCACCGCCCTGCTGCGCGACCCCCGCATCGCCGCCCGCGTGCTGGAACTCGGCGGCGCCGCCGCGCCCCAGACGATCGAGGAAGCCAACGCCTTCGTCGCCAGCGAAATCCGCAAATGGGGCGACGTCGCCCGGGCGGCCGGGGTGAGACTCGAAGGCTGAAGCGCCGCGCTGGACGCAGGGAGCGGAAGGCCGGGGAAGGAATTCCCCGGACCCCTTCTTTTCTTTCTGCCAGTTTGGCGAGGCACTTCAGGACTGGGAGGGGGTGCTGCTTGATGACTTTGATAATGGGCCGCGCGGGCTGAACCCTCAGTCGCCGGAGGTCCTAGACCTCCGGCGCACCCAGCCGTCTCTCAAGCGCACGGCTTCAACAGCCCCACGCAAAAAACTCGAAAAAGGAAAAGAAGGGGCCCGGGGAATTCCTTCCCCGGCCTTCCCTTTCGCCTTGCTCCCGCGCTCCCGGACATCTGCCAGCCAGGGCGGGCCCGCCGCAAACTTTGCCCGGATGTCCTGGCCGGATGCCCACGGCCTCTTGACCCCATTCTCTCCGCGCGGGACTCTGCCCGCCCCGGACGGAGAGCCTCGCCATGAGCACCACCCACACCCTGCCCGCGAAGCCGGAGACGGTGCGCTTCGGCGCCTTCGACGCCAGTTTCGGCCCGGTCCTGACGGTCCAGTCGGGCGACACGGTGGTGATGGAATGCGTCTCCGGCCATGCCGAGATCATGCCGCCGCCGGAAAGCGGCCTGACGGTGCCGCCGGCCCTGGCTGCCATCCATGCCGCCGGTATCCCGCGGCTTGGCCCGCATATCGTCACCGGCCCCGTCGCCATCGAGGGAGCCGAGGCCGGCGATGCGCTGGAGGTCTTCATCGAGAAGGTCGAGCTGGGCGCGGACTGGGGCTACAACCATTTCCGCCCGCTGGTCGGCACCCTGCCGGAAGATTTCCCCTATCGCCGCCTGCTGCATATCCCGGTGGACCGCGCGGCCAACACCTGCAAGCTGCCCTTCGGCCCGGGCGGCGGCCTCAGCCTGCCGCTCTCGCCCTTCTTCGGCGTCATGGGCGTCGCCCCGCCGATCGAGTGGGGCCAGATCTCGACCAAGGAACCGCGCGCGCATGGCGGCAACCTGGACAACAAGGAACTGGTGGAAGGCACTACGCTGTGGCTGCCCGTGCACGCCCCCGGCGCGCTGTTCAGCGCCGGTGACGGCCACGGCGTACAGGGCGATGGCGAGGTCTGCGTCACCGCGCTGGAGATGTGCCTGACCGGGCATTTCCGCTTCACGCTGCACAAGGGCGGCGGCGCGCGCAGCCCGGTGCTGCGCTTCCCGCGCGCCGAGACACCTACCCACTACATCTCGATGGGCATCCACGAGGATCTCGACCTGGCGATGAAGCAGGCGCTGCGTGAGATGATCGCCTTCATCGTCGCCCGCGCCGGCGTGTCGGAGGCCGATGCCTACCAGTTCTGCTCCCTGGCGGTGGATTTCCACGTCACGCAGACGGTGAACGGCGAGAAAGGCGTGCATGGCATGCTGAAGAAGGGCCTGATGTTTTGACGCCGCCGGACCTGCTGGATGCCGAATGGCTGTGGCAGGTCCACCTGGGCCGCCGCCCATCACCCGAGGAAGCCCAGGCCGCGCTGGCTGAAGCGGCCGGGGAGCCGGAGGCGCTGCGCCGCATCATCGGCACGCATCCGGATGCGCTGAAGCGCTCCCCGCACACGCCACCGCCGCCGGCCGGCAGCTTCTTCTCCTGGCGCTCCGGCGCCGCGCGCGTGCTGATCCTCAGCAACTGCCAGGCGCAGAACATGGCCCGCGCGCTGCTCGGCGTCTGTGCCCGGCCGCTGTCCATCATGGCGCTCGACATCACTCATTTCGCGCGGGACCGGGATGCGTTCCTGCGCGCGGCCGCGGGCGCCGACATCATCGTGACCGCCGCCACCCGCGCGCCCGAATTCGCCGAGATCGCCGCCGCCACCCTGCGCACGACGACGCGGGCCGAGGTGGTCGGCCACGTGCCGCTGCATTTCACTGGCCTGTTCCCGGACATCACCTACCTGCTGCCGCGCGGCCAGCGCCTCGCCTCACCCATCGGCGACTACAATTCCGGCGTGGTGGTGCGCAGCTACCTGCGTGGCGACACGCCCGAGGAATGCCTGGCCAGCTTCACCGAGGAGACCTTCGCCGCCCTCGGCTATTTCGCGCAGTTCGAGGCCGCGCGCGACGAATGGCGGCGGCGGGAGGAACGGCTGGTGCCGGGCGACCTGACGCTGCGCGACTGGTTCCTGGACCACGTGCTGGAACAGCCGCTGCTCTACAGCGTCAACCACCCGACCAGCGCGATGCTGGTGGAATCCGCCCGCCGCCTGTGCGCCAGGCTCGGCCTGCCGGTGCGGGAGGGCAGCGACCACGTCTACCCCACCACCTTCAGCTTCGGCGCCATCTGGCCCATCCTGCCCGCCCTGGCGGGCAAGCTGGGGCTGGGCTATTCCACCGCGCACGTGTACTCCAACAACACGGCGATGATGGATGCCGAGGAGTTCGTCTGGCGCAGCTATCAGCTCTACCCGACCTATGAGCGTGCCCTGCTGGAGGAAGCCGCGAGTGCCCGCGGGATCACCTGGCAGCGAGCGTAACAAGTTTTCCACAACTTTCCGCCCTGGCAGCGGGCGGCCCATCTTGTGTTCACCCCGCCGCTGCAACTACCGTATCTTGTAGAAGCGAATGCGGAAGGCGGAGCCCATGGACTGGACACCAGAGGCGATCGAGGCCCTGCGCGGCTTTTGGGCAGAAGGCCATTCGACCGCTGAAATCGGCCGTCGCATGGGAATCTCCAAGAATGCCGTGGTGGGCAAGGCGCATCGCCTGACCCTGCCGCCCCGCCCCAGCCCCATCCGTCGCGAAGCCACCATCGGCACCGCGCCGGCCCCGCGCCCCGCAGCTCCCGCTGCGCCGGCCCAGCCCCGCACGGTCCAGGCCCCCGTAGCCCAGAGCATGCCGGCCCAGGCCGCGCAGCCTGCCGCCAGCCCCGCCCCGGCCCAGCCGGTGGCCCCCGCCGCCCCGCCGCAGCCCCGCATGGCCGCCCCGGCGCCGGTCGCCGCGCAGCCCGCACCGCGCCCGGCCGCCCCGCCGGCCCGCAAGCCGGCCCCGGTGTCCAACGCCATCGTCCGCCCCTTCCTGCGCAGCAGCAGCCGCAGCTGCTGCTGGCCCATCGGCGAGCCAGGCACCCCGGAATTCCGCTTCTGCACCTCGCAGGCGATGTCCGGTAAGCCCTACTGTCCCGAACACGCCGCCGTCGCCTATGTGAAGGTGCGGGACCGCCGCGAAGACGCCGCCTGAACCAAGCCGGCCTTAGGCTCGGCAGCGAACCAGCCGCCGCATCCAGATCCGTGATGAGAAAGGCCGGGGAAGACATTCCCCGGCCTTTTGATTGTCTTGTGGGAAGTCCCCTGCGGACCTGTCCGCTTCAGGCAAAGACCACAGCGATGTCCCAGAGCCGGCATTCAGGCTCGGGCGGGACGGGACGGTCAGGGGAAAGAATTCCCCCTGCGTAAACGTATACGTTCACGCCATCTTTCTTCTGTTCATTGGCGTGGCGCTTGGGCGCCGGGAGCTGACGCCATGAGAAATACGAAGCGCGATCCAAACTGAACCGTCAGTCACCGGAGGTCAAAGCCCTCCGCCCGGAACGCAAAGCCTAACCTCTCCCCCAACACACCCGAAAGACTCGCAGAAAAAAGATGGGGGTCTGGGGGAATTCCTTCCCCCAGCCTTCCCTCCACCCAAGGGCAAGACGCCCTCACCCCACCGGCGTCTCCCGCACCCCGATCAGCCGCTTACGCACCTTGGCCGAGAGGTAGTCGATCACCCCCACCGTGATCACCATCAGGATGATGATGAACGCCACCTCGTCCCAATGCCGCACCTTGATGCGCTCGGCGATCTGCAGGCCGATGCCGCCGGCGCCGACCACGCCCAGGATGGCGGCGGAGCGGGTATTGCTTTCGAAGAAGTATAGTGCCTGCGCCAGCATCACCGGCATCACCTGCGGCAGCACGCCGTAGCGCATCGCGTGCAGCCGGCTGCCACCGGCGGCGATCACGCCCTCGCTCTGCTTCTTCTCGGCATTCTCGATGGCCTCGGCATAGAGCTTGGCCAGCACCGCCATGTCGCTGGTGAAGATGGCCAGCACACCGGCCAGCGGCCCCAGCCCCACCGCGCGCACATAGGCCAGCGCCCAGATCAGCTGGTCCACGCCGCGCACACCATCGAACAACCGCCGGACCGAGAAGCGCAGCAGCGTGACGGTGACGATGTTGCGCGCCCCCAGGAAGCCCAGCGGCACCGCCACCAGCGCGGCCAGGAAGGTACCCAGGAAGGCCATGGCGACGCTTTCCGCCATGCCCTTCAGGATATCCATCCACAGCTCGCCCGGGCTCGGCGGCACCATCAGCCGGACGATGACGGCCAGGCCCGACAGCCCGTTCCAGATGCGGGTGGGCGTGATGTCGAACCACCACAACAGCGTGCCCAGCCACAGGATGAAGGCGGCGCCCGCCACCCAGCGCAGCGCCTTGACCGCCGGCGTGGGCCCGAAGGCGCGCGGCAGCCGGTTCTGCCAGAGGGCGATATCTGCCTGCGTCATGTCAGTGGCCCTCCGCCGCGCTGCCGATCACCCGGTGCCGCAACCGCTCGGACACCATGTCGATCAGCACCACCGCCAGCACGATCAGCACGATGATGGCGCTGATCTCCTCATAGTAGTTGGACGAGATCACCAGGTTCAGCTCCTGCCCGATGCCGCCGGCACCGACGAAGCCGATGACGCTGGCGCCGCGCACGTTGATTTCGAAACGCAGCAGCGCGTAGCTGATGAGATTGGGCATCACCTGCGGCAGGATGGCGTAGCGGCACGCCTGCGCCCAGTTGGCGCCGGAAGCCCGCAGCCCTTCCCACGGCTTCAGGTCGGCATTCTCGATGACCTCGGAGAACAGCTTGCCCAGCGCACCCGCCGTGTGGATGAAGATCGCCAGGATGCCCGCCAACGGCCCGACGCCGAAGGCCCAGACGAAGATCAGCGCGTAGACGATCTCCGGCACCGTCCGCGCCGCTTCCAACCCACGCCGCGTGGCGATGTTGATCCAGCGGGCCGGCGCCACGTTGCGCGCGGCGGGGAAGGCCAGCAGCAGCGCCACCACGGCGCCCGCCAGCGTCGCCAGCGCCGCCATCTGCGAAGTCTGCAGCAACAGCCAGGCCCAGTCGTCCAGCCGGTAGAACCAGAAGGCGATGCTGCCTTCCGTCCCGGCGCCGGAGAGCAGCGCATGCCACTGCAACGACGGCAGCAGCTTATAGAAATATTCGCCCACACGCGGCAGGCCGGCGGCCAGCGAAGCCGGGTAGAACTCGCTGATCCGCGCCGCCAGCAGCAGGCACACGGCCAGTACGGCCAGGGCCAGCAGGGTGGAAAGCCGCCGCTGCCGGCGTTGCGCCTGGAAGGCCGCCTCGCCGCGCAGGGCGGCGGGATGGGCTGTCACGGCCAGGCTCATGGCTGATGTCTCATGAAGTGCTATTCCCGGCGGCGTCGCGCCGCCGCCTCTTCGCGCCGGAGGTCGATGAAGATCTGGTAGTCGCTGTGCCGCGCCTCGCGGTATCCGGTGCCCTCGCCACGGCTGATCTGCGTGTAGATGTCCGGATGCGCCTTCGGCAGGCCCAGGAAGAACTGCAACAGGTCGGCCTTCAGCGCCGTCGGCAGGTCGGACCGGATGGAGATCGGCCCGGTCGGAATGGGCTCGGACCGCCAGACGATGCGCAGGTCGCTCATCGTCAGCATGCCCTTCTCCACCATCGCCCGCAGGTTGCCGCGGGTGAAGCCGCTATCCTCCGGCCCCTGGCCGGAGGTCCAGGTGCAGGCGGCGTCGTACTGCTTCTGCAACACCGCCACGACGGCCTGCTCATGTCCGCCGGCGAAGCCCGTGCGGCTGAAATACTGCTCCGGGTTCACGCCCTGCCGCCGTAGCGCCGCGCGCGGCACCAAGTACCCGCTGGCCGAATTCGGGTCCGCCCAGGCCAGGGACTTGCCCTTCATGCTGGCCAGGTCGTCGATGCCGGAATCCGCCCGCGCCACCATCACCGCCAGGTAGCCAATCGAGCCATCCTCCTGCTCCGGCACCACCAGCGGCTCCACGCCGCCATTGGTATCCAGCCACGCCCCCGCATAGGCGGAGGAACCGAGCGAGGCGATCTCAACCTGCTTCGCCCCGAAGGCCTGGATGGCGCCGGCATAGTCGCTGGCCGGATACACCTTCACCGGCACGGCGAAGGTATCCTCCAGCAGCTTGCGGTAGCCGTCGAACCGCGCCATCCGGTCCACCTCGTTCTCCCCGCCCAGCAGCGCGATGCCGAGATGCGGCTGCTGGTCCGCCCAGGCGCGGCGCCCCGGCGTGGGGAAGGTGACATCGGCATCCACGCTCCGCCGCGGCGCCGCCTGCGCGTGCGCCACCGCCGGCAACAGCGCCGTGGCGGCAAGGGTGGTCGTGATCTGGCGACGGGTCATCAACATGGCAGGGCTTTCACGGCGCAACGGGCCAAAACGGGCAAAGTCTCTCGCGCCAGTAAGGCACGGAGGCCGCCCGCCAGCCAGTATTGCAGCCAATGTGTCGGCGTGGGGAAAGGCCAGGGGGAATGAATTCCCCGCGGACCCCCCTTCTTCTTTTTGCGAGTCCAGCACCGTGCGAATGGCCTGAGGGTGGCGCAATGGGCGAAGCCTGTCGTTCAAAAAGGCCACGCTCGTGGAACCCTCAGTCACCGGGGGTCTCGGACCCCTGGCGTCGCCCCGAAGCGTGCCGCGCCCAAGGCCGAAACCGCTCCAACACCGCAGAAAAAATAAGGGGGCCTGGGGGAATTCCTTCCCCCAGCCTTCCTCACCCCAGAACCTTCAAGCGGCGCCCGGTACCAATCAGGACCGGCGGCGACGCTCCGCCGCTTCCTCGCGGCGCAGCTGCACGATCGGCTCGAACTGGGCGTGCGTCACGCGGGCATAGCCCTTGCCGCCGCCGCGCTCGATCGCCTCGTAGATCGCCGGGTGGGCGGCGGGCAGCGCCAGGTGCAGGTTGGTGAAGTCTTCCTTGAAGGCCGCCGGCAGGTCGCTGCGGACCACCAGCGGGCCGTTCAGGATCGGGCGGGACTTCCAGATGATGCGCATGTCGCCCATGTTCAGCATCCCCTTCTCCACCATCGCGCGCAGATTGCCGCGGGAAAAGCCCTGCGCCTCGTCGCCGATGCCGGACGCCCAGGTCACGGCGGCGTCGTACTGCTTCTGCTGCACGGCGACGACGGCCTGCTCGTGCCCGCCGGCGAAGCCGGTGCGGCTGAAGTAGCTGTTGATGTCGATGTTGGACCCGCGCAGCTCGGAGCGCGGCACCAGGTAGCCGGACGTGGAGTTCGGGTCGGCCCAGGCCAGGGACTTGCCGCGCATCTGCTCCAGGCTGGTGATGCCGGAGTCCTTCCGCACGATCATGACCGAGATGTAGGAGATCGAGCCGTCATTCTCCAACGGCACCACCAGCGGCTCCACGCCGCCATTGGTGTCCAGCCAGGTGCCGGCATAGCCGGACGCACCCATGGAGGACGCCTCGATCTGCTTGGCGGCGAAGGCCTGCATCACGCCCGAGTAATCGGCAGCGGGGTACAGCCGCGTCGGCACCTTGAAGGTGTCCTCGATCAGCTTGCGGTAGCCGTCGAAGCGGCCCAGCCGGTCGCCTTCATTCTCACCGCCCAGCAGGCCGATGCGGATCTGCGGCACCTGCTTGGCCCAGGCGCGCTCGCCCACGGCCGGCATGGCGGCGGTGGCACCGGAAGCGGCGCCTTGGGCGCGTAGGGAAGCGGGCAGCACCAGAGAGCCGGCCGCCAGGGCGGCCAGGGAACGACGCGTAATCATTTCAGCAATCTCCTCGGGGGTGCCCCCTGTCCGGGGGCGACGGCCTCAGGCTGGCATCGGTGCGGCCCGCGCATGGGCCACTGGCGCCGCGGCGGGGGCGCCATCCGGCACCTCCGCCTCGGCGAATTCGTCTTCGGACACGCCGTAGATCTCGCGGATGCGCGCGCCGGTCAGCTCGGCGGGCGGGCCGTCGAACATCATCCGGCCCTTCTGCATCGCGACGATGCGGTCGCAATACTCGCGGGCAGTGTCCAGGTGGTGCAGGTTGACCAGGACGGTGATGCCGTCCTGCCTGTTCACGTCGCGCAGCGCATCCATCACCACCTGCGCGTTGCGCGGGTCCAGGCTGGCGATCGGCTCGTCCGCCAGGATGATCTTGGGCTGCTGCATCAGCGCGCGGGCAATCGCCACACGCTGCTGCTGGCCGCCGGAAAGCGTATCCGCCCGCTGCAACGCCTGGTCGTCCAGGTCGAAGCGCGCCAGCGCGGCCAGCGCCATCGCCCGCTCGGCGGCGGAGAAGTGCTTGAACAGGGACGCGACGGTGGCGGCGAAGCCATGCCGGTGGTTCAGCCGGCCGACCAGCACGTTGGTCAACACGTCCAGCCGCTGCACCAGGTTGAACTGCTGGAAGATCATGGCGCATTCGGTGCGCCAGTTCCGCAGTTCCTGCCCCTTCAGCCCCGTCACGTCCACGCCGTCATGCAGGATGCGGCCCTCGGAAGGCTCGGTCAGGCGGTTGATCATGCGCAGCAGGGTGGACTTGCCGGCACCGGAACGCCCGATCACCCAGACCATCTGCCCCGCCGGCACGGACAGGCTTACCCCATCCACCGCGGTATTGGCGCCAAACCGGCGCGTGAGACCTTCAAGCTGCAGCATCGACCGCCCTTCGCGTTCCCGGGGCGTATATAGGGCACGCATGACAGACCGATGACCAGCGGATGACATCCGTATGGAAGCCGCGAATGTTCAATCCCGGTTGACGTTGCCCGCCGATCCCTCAATAGCCGCGCCGCAGCAAACCGGAGCAGCCCGTGCCGCCAGCGCCCTTGTCCCGCTCACCGGCCGCCCCTGCCCCCGGCGCCAGCATCCTCCCATCCGCGGCCCCCACAGGCGCGCCCGCGACGCCGGTCCCGGCCCTCGGCGCGGGCTCCGTGGGGGCTTCCACGATGTCCGCCAAGGACACGCCAATCCCGGCCATCCCCGCCGGCTCCGTGGCGCCTTCCACACCCACCGCCATCACGGGTGGCCCCACAGCGGCCATCCCCGCCTCTCCCAACCCCGCCTCCGGCATCGGCACCACAGCCGCCGGCGCCACCCTTGCCCTGGGCAGAGGCACCACGGGCAGCAGCGGCACCAACGGGGGGGCCACCGGGGGCGCCACTGGGGGGCCCGTCGGGGGAGCCGGCGCAGCCCGGCGCGGCCGCCTGGAAGCCTATGGCATCGGCCTGCTGCTCGGCCTGCTGATGGTGGGATGGCTGCTGCCGGCGGAGGTTCTCTCCGGCCAGGGCGGCCTGTGGCGCAGCGCGGGGGTGGACCTGTCGCAGAACCTCTCCGGCCACCTCGCCTACCAGTCCGGCCCCTGGCACTGGCCGCTGCTGGTCAGCGGCAACCTGTTCCCGCCGCACGGCCTCAGCATCGCCATGACGGACAGCAACCCGCTGCTCTCCCTGGTCGCGCGCATCGTGGTGGCACCGCTGGCCGGCCACCCGGTCAACCTGTTCGGCGCCTGGATCGCGCTGTGCTGGCTGCTGCAGCCGGTCGCCGCCATCTATGCGGTGCGCGGCTTCACGCCCCCGGCGCTGCCACGCGGCCGCGCCCTGGCCATCGCCGCCGCCGCCGCAGCCATGGCGCTGCTGTGGCCCACCCTGCTGCACCGGCTGGGCCACACCAACCTGCTGGCGCATTTCTGCCTGCTGGCCGCCCTCGGCCTCGCCGCCCGGGCCTTGCGCGACGATACGCCCCTGCGCTTCTGGCCCGGCTTCGCGCTGCTGGCCGCCACCATCCTCATCCACCCGTATCTGTTCCTGTTCGCCGGCGCGGTGCTGGCCGCGCCGGTACTGCGCCCCCAGCCCGGCGGCTGGCGCGGCCTGCTGCGCCCGGGTGCCACCTTCCTGGCCATGCTGGTGCTGCCGGTGCTGCTGCACCGCCTGCTCAGCGGCACCAGCGGCGGCGCGGACCGGGGCTACGGCTTCTATTCCATGAACCTGCTCTCGCCGCTCTGGCCCCAGGTCTCCGGCCTGTTCGGGGCGGACCTGCCGGTGCTGGATGCCACCGGCGGCCAATATGAAGGCTTCAACTACCTCGGCGCCGGTACGCTGCTGCTGGTGCTGCTGGCGCTCACCCTCGGCGGTCGGCGCGGCTGGCTGCGGGGCTGGCGCCGCTGGGCGCCGCTGCTGGTGGTGCTCGCCGGCCTTACCGCCGTGGCCGTCACGCCCCGCCTCTATGCGGGCCCGTGGCTGATCCTGCCCCTGCCCGCTTGGCCTTGGGACCAGGTCTTCGGCATCGTCCGCGCCTCCGGCCGCGTCTTCTGGCCGGTCGGCTACGCGCTGCTTCTGGGCGCCATTGCCCTGCTCGGCACCCGCCTGCCCCTGCGCGCCCTGGCGCCCGCCCTGGCCCTGGCTGTGGCACTGCAGGCCGCCGATGCCGCTCCGCTGCTGGGCGAGACCCGCAGCCGCCTTGCCCAGGGCGATGCCGGCCTCACACCGCTACCCACCCTGCCGCCCGGCACCACCCTGCTGCGCACCGCCCTGGCCTGCCCCGCCACCGCGGCCGACACCACCCTGGCCGAGCGCCTGCGCCTGGCCGCCGTGCAGCAGGGCGCCGCGCTGGCGGAAATCCGTGCCTCCCGCCAGCCGCGCTGGTTCAACTGCGAAACCGCGCTGACCGACGCGCTGGAGACCCCCCTGGCCCCCGGCGAGACCCGCCTGCTGCTCGGCCCCGCCATCGCCCTGCTGCGCCCGGCCGCGCTGGGCCCCGGCGCCACCTGTGCCCGCCAGCCCAACGCTGGGGCGGACGCCGTGTTCTGCGCCACCACCCCCCACCTTCCCGGCACCCCACTGCCCGCCACCGCGCCCCTGCCCCGCCTGGGCGCGGCCCCGGTGCTTGCCAGTTCCTGGAAGCCCGACGCCAACGGCCTGCCCTGGTCCGAAGGCCCGCGCGCCACCCTGCTCTTCACCACCACCGCCCCCCGCCTGCGCCTGACGCTGGACGGCATCGGCCGCCGCCCCGGCGAGGCCCGCGACATCACCCTCCGCATCCAGGACGCCGCCCCCCTCACCCTCTCCCTGCCGGACCTGCAACCGACCGAAATCCTGCTGCCCATCCCCGACCCCACCCGCCCCGTGCGCGTGGCCATCGACATTTTCCGCCCCATCGACCCCACGCGGCGGGCCCTGGCCGCACCGGTGGACCGGGCGGGGGTGCGGCTGCGGGCCATCAGCGGCGTGGATTGAGGGAAAGGCCGGGGGAAGGAATTCCCCCGGACCCCCATCTTCTTTTTGCGGTGTTGGCGGGGATGCTGGTGGCGATGGTTGGCCCACTAAAGATGTCATGGCCTGCGGCGCCAAAGTCAGGCGGGCTGCCAATGCCGTTTGCCGGGGCGTTCATAGCGGCCGGTTGAGAAAGAAGGCGCAAATCACGCGGCCGAACACAGGCACCGGCCCCGCTCCGCTCACCTTCTTTTATGGAAAACCATGAATGTCGGTTTGCCCCGTGCTGGTCTTCGGCAGGCCGGCACCCCGGCCAACCGACACTCAGCAGAACCCAGCCAACTCAACGCATGCCCCAGATCAAACCCCGCATTTGATCCGTCTTCTCCCGCAGCCCTGGCCTGGCGCCACTGACCAAAAGTTCGGTCACGACAATCAAACCCAAAGGCCCCGTTGACCACGCTACCCGTCGCGAAACGGCCCCGCCCCTCACAAACACCCGTCAGCTTGCAAAGACCGCCCCCCCAACAAGGCCACCCCCAC
>Ga0308171_1001889_pt1 | contig 25026 bp, 19 predicted proteins | sample PhyGR1_FD_202135 | JGI IMG/M metagenome (GOLD analysis project Ga0308171, IMG submission 202135) | Phyllosphere microbial communities from UC Gill Tract Community Farm, Albany, California, United States - DLSLSG.R1 | ecosystem: Host-associated > Plants > Phyllosphere > Unclassified | place: USA...
TGGGTGCGTGCGCAGCTGACCTCGGCACAGCTGCCGACCTACTTCGTCGGTGCACAGGAACACTTCGACACCCGCAAGGCGATGCAGGACAAGCTGGGTGACAAGTTCAACCTGAAGGCCTACCACGACCAGATGCTGTCCTACGGCGCACCGCCGGTGCGCTTCGCACGCCAGCTGATGCTGGACCAGCCGATCGAGTGATGGATCGGCTGTGAGGTGAATGAAAACGGCCCGGGGAAACCCGGGCCGTTTTCATTTCCATGTGTGCAGGCGCATCTCATCCACCCGGATCCTGCAGTAGATCCACGCCATGCGTGGATGCTCGTCGGCTCAGAGCATGTGGATGTAGAGTTTTTCCGCGTGTGGCCGGACATCGAGAAAATACTCTGCACCGCAGCCACGGCATTTGGACGGATGCTCCTCGTCGCTGCCCCGCTGCTCATCCAATGTGCTTGCCAGCACTGGATACCCGCAGTCGAAGCAGAGGAATGCGATGTTGCTGCCATGCGCATCCGCTTCGATTTCCTCACCTTCATGGTCCATCAGAAGAAAGCCGGTAACGTTCAAGGCGCACCTCTTCGTGGTGTTGATAGCAAGAAATCAGCCCCGTTGCCTTTCATACGCCCCTGCGGAACATCGCCTTCCGACCGATGCATCCACGCGTGGCGTGGATCTACTGTTGCGCATCCACCGTGCGGCGCTGGTCATTGCTCCGCGGCAACAAAACCACCGGTCTGCCGCGCCCACAAGCGCGCGTACAGTCCACCAGCCTCGATCAGCTCGGCATGGCTACCGGTCTCGACGATCCGGCCCTGGTCCATCACCACCAGCCGGTCCATGCGCGCGATGGTCGACAGGCGATGGGCGATCGCGATCACCGTCTTGCCGCCCATCAGTTCGTCCAGGTTGTCCTGGATGGCCGCTTCCACTTCCGAGTCCAGTGCCGAGGTCGCCTCGTCCAGCACAAGGATCGGAGCGTCCTTCAGCAGCACACGGGCAATGGCGATGCGCTGGCGCTGGCCACCGGACAGCTTCACCCCGCGCTCGCCGACGTGTGCGTCGTAGCCACGACGCCCTTCGCCGTCGACCAGCGTGTCGATGAAGGCCTCCGCGCGCGCCTTGGCCACGGCCGCGCGCAGCTGCGCGTCGGTCGCATCGGGACGGCCGTACAGCAGGTTGTCGCGGATCGAACGGTGCAGCAGCGAGGTGTCCTGGGTGACCACGCCGATCTGCTGGCGCAGGCTTTCCTGGGTGACGTAGGCGATGTCCTGATCATCGATCAGGATGCGACCGCTTTCCAGGTCGTACAGCCGCAGCAGGACGTTCACCAGTGTCGACTTGCCGGCACCGGAAGGGCCAACCAGGCCGATCTTCTCGCCCGGCTTCACCACCAGGTCCAGGCCGGCAATCACGCCGCCCTTCTTGCCGTAATGGAAATGGACATCCTGGAAGTGCACACCGCCACGAGTCACGTGCAGCGGCACCGCATCCTCGCGGTCCTGCACGGTCAGCGGCTGGGCGATGGTGGTGATGCCATCCTGCACGGTACCGATGTCTTCGAAGATGCCGTTGATGGTCCACATGATCCAGCCGGACATGTTGTGGATGCGGATCACCAGGCCGGTTGCCAGGGTGATCGCGCCGACGGTGATGTGGCCGCCGTTCCACAGCCACAGCGCCAGGCCGCAGGTACCGGCGATGAGGAAACCATTGACGATGGCAATGGTCAGGTCCATGCCGGTGGTGATGCGGGTCTGCGCGCGATGCTTGACCGCCAGCTCCTGGATCGAATCGGCAACATAGGCCTGCTCGCGGCCGCCATGGGCGAACAGCTTCAGCGTGGGGATGTTGGTGTAGCCATCAACGATGCGTCCCATCGCCTTGGAGCGCGCCTCCGAGGCGATCCAGGCCCGTTCCTTCGCGCGCGGCACGAAGTAGATCATGATCACCACGTAGGCCAGCAGCCACAGGATCAGCGGCACCATCAACCGCCAGTCGGCCTGCGCGAACAGGTACAGCGCGGTGCCGGTATAGACCACGATGTACCACAGCGAATCGACCATCTGCACTGCCGACTCGCGCAGCGAGGTGCCGGTCTGCATCACCCGGTTGGCCATGCTGCCGGCGAAGTCGTTCTGGAAGAAGCTCAGGCTCTGCCGCACCACGTAGTTGTGCATCAGCCAGCGCGATCGATTGCTCAGCCCCGGCACGATGGCCTGGTTGACCAGCAGGTTGTGCAGGCCGACCAGGATCGGCCGCGCGATGACGGTGATGAACAGCATCCAGCCGAGGGTATCGGCATGGCGCTGGAAGAAGTCCGCGCCGGGCTGCTCGGCAACCATGTCGACGATGCGACCGAGGAAATCGAACATCGCCACTTCCACCAGCGCCAGCAGCAGGCCGGCGACCAGGGTGGCCAGCAGCACCGGCCACACCGGCCGCAGGTAGTGCAGGTAGAACGGCACCACGGTGCGCGGCGGCATGCGCCCGTCAATGGGCGGAAACACCGGAATCAGGGATTCAAACCAACGGAACATCGCATTCCCTCGCCATCGATAGCCGGCGGAGTATTCCACGCCGCGTGTGTACGCCGGCCGACGATCACCACCGGCTCCGGTAGCGCCGGGCCACGCCCCGGCGGCGTCATTTCACCGGCGTGAACAGCAGATCCTGGAAATCGAAGCTGAAATCGGTGAGGTCCGAGATCGGCTGCATGCGCACCTCGCGCACTTTTCCATCCGGGTCCAGGCTGAAATTGACGAATGCATCGGCATTGAGAGAGCGGTCGTCCCAGCGCACGATGAAGGTGTCATGCTGCCAGTGCTCCAGGCGGCCGCTCAGCTGTGCGGTCTTCGCAAAGCGCAGGCGCAGCCCCTTGCCTTCTGCCGCCACCACCATGTCGCCATACCAGCGGTCGCGGTAGGTGGCCACATACCCGGCCAGCGGCAACGACGGCCTGCTGCCCTTGGCACGCTCGGCCTGGTGCTTGGCCCACGCTTCGTCGGCCTTGTCCTGGCCTTTGGCCACGCCCTTGGCATAGGCATCCACCCAGTCGTGCTTTTCACCGCCCAGGTAGGCATCGAGCACGCTCAGCGTGATCGCATTGAAGGCTGCACCCACTTCCTGGTTGGTCAGCACCACCACGCCGAGCTTCTCACCGGGCACCAGGGTCAGCCGCGAAACCATGCCCGGCCAGCCGCCGGTATGCCAGACCAGCTTCTGCCCGCGATAGTCGCTCAGGCTCCAGCCCTCGCCATAGCCGGCGAAGTTGGCCCGCGCCGGCGCCAGTTCGGGCACGCTCGGCGCCGGGATCGCCTGCGGCGTGATCATCTGCCACATCTGCTGCTGGCTCTTGGCGGTGAACAGCGCAGTGCCATCGGCCAGCTTGCCTTCGGCCAGCTGCACCTGCATCCAGCGCGCCATGTCGTGGGCACTGGAATAGATGCCACCGGCACCAGCGTTGTTCGACCAGGTCAACGGTGCAACGGTGCGCAGGTCCTTGAAATCGTACTTGGCGTGGCCGACCGCAGCATTGTCGCCGGCCTTGAGGTGGTCGGCGTTGTAGCGCGTGCCGGCCATGCCGACCTTGTCGAAGATGCGTGTCTGCAGGAACTGCTGGTAGCTCATGCCCGAAACGTGCTCGATCACCTGCTGGGCGACCGCATACAGGATGTTGTCGTAGGCATAGCGCTCGCGGAAGCCGCCTTTCAGCGGCACCTGGCCGAGGCGCTGCACGACTTCGGCATTGCTGTAGGAGGTGGTCGGCCAGAACAGCAGGTCGCCCGCGCCCAGGCTCAGGCCACTGCGGTGGGAAAGCAGGTCGCGGATCGTCATCTGCCCGGTTACGAACGGATCGGACATGCGGAACGATGGCAGGTGGTCGATCACCTTGTCGTCCATCTTCAGCTTGCCGTCCTCGGCCAGCAGATTCAGCGAGGTGGCAGTGAAGGCCTTGGTGTTGGAGGCGATGGCGAACAGGGTATCGGCCTCTACCGGCGCCGGCTTGCCCAGCTCACGCACGCCCCAACCGCGTTCCAGCACCACCTGCCCGTCCTTGACCACGGCCACGGCTATACCGGGCACGTCGAACTGCGCGCGCACGCGCTCAACGGTCGCATCCAGGTCCTGCAGCTGCTGCGGGGTCGCCGCATTGACCATGGTCGTGCACGCAAGCAGCACGGCTCCTCCGATCCAGGTTTTCATCCAGCACCATCTCCGAACAAGGGTAGCGGCCATGTGCAGGCCGTCACCGGGGTTTCGCGCGATGGTAACGGCCCCGGGTGCAGCCTGCCCTGTGCCATAGGAGGGGTGTCATGGGTGCGAACGGGCAGAGCAGCAACGGCTCCACCATCATTCCGTGCCTGCGTTACCGCGATGCGCTTGCGGCCATCGACTGGCTGCAGCGCGCGTTCGGTTTCCACGCGCAGGCCGTGTATGCCGACGGCGATACGGTGCATCACGCCCAGCTGGTATCCGGCCAGGGCATGATCATGCTCGGATCTGCCAGCAACAGCGGCGAATGGGCCAAGCTGGCGGTGATGCCCGATGAAGTCGGTGGCCGGCAGACCCAGAGTGCCTGCGTGATCGTCACCGATGTCGACGCCCACTATGCCCGGGCCAAGGCTGCCGGTGCGCGCATCGTCATCGACATTGCCGACCAGGCCTACGGTGGACGTGGCTATGCCTGCGCCGACCCGGAAGGCTACCTGTGGTGGTTCGGCAGTTACGATCCGTGGCGGGCGGAACACACGCAATGACGGCACGGCAAGCGTCTGCGGCGCAGGTCCGCTGCGGTATCGGCGGCTGGGTGTTCCCGCAATGGCGTGGGGGCGCCTTCTATCCGCCAGGGCTGATCCAGCGCGAAGAACTGGCCTATGCCAGTCGTGCGTTGCGCTGCATCGAGATCAACGGCACCTTCTACCGCACCCCGACAGCTGCCCAGTGCGCGCAGTGGGCAGCGCAGACGCCGGAAGGTTTCCGGTTCTCGATGAAGGCCCCGCGTCATCTGGTGCAGCGTCGCGACCTGTCGTCCACGATCGAGGCGGCCAGCGCGTTCCTGCAGGCGGCCGTCGCGCTGGGCGACCGGCTGGGCCCGTTGCTCTGGCAGTTCGACCCGCAGCACCCGGCCGATGCCGCGGCACTGGATGCCTTCATGGCACAGCTGCCCAGGCAACTGGATGGAACGGGGTTGCAGCATGCGTTGGAGGTGCGCAACGCCAGCGTCCATGGGCCGGAACTGGTCGACGCGGCGCGCCGGCATGGCGTGGCCCTGGTGATCGAAGACAGCGACGAATCGCCGCTGCATGGTGACATCACCGCCAGCTTCGTCTATGCACGGATCAAACGCAGCCAGGCCCGGCTGGCCGAAGGTCTTCCCCAGCCGATGCAGCAGCGCTGGGCCGCGCGCGCGCGGTGCTGGGCCCGGGGTGAGGCGGTGGACGACCTGCCCTGCCTGGCCGCACCGTCCCCTGCCGCGCCGCGTGAGGTCTACCTGCTGTGCATCGGTGCCGGCAAGGTGCGCAATCCGGCGGCGGCAATGGCACTGCAGCGGCGCATCGACGGCGACTGAATGCCTGCAGGTGCGCGTTGCGTGCGGCCTTGCCGCACAATACGCCGATGAGCACACCCGACACCCGCAAGGCCCTTTGGCAGATCCACTTCTGTGTCCTGCTGTGGGGCGTCACCGCCATCCTCGGCAAGCTGATCACCCTGCCTGCACTGCCGCTGGTGTGGTGGCGCATGCTGCTGGTGGTGGCGATGCTGGCGTTGCTGCCGCGGGTCTGGCGTGGGTTGCGCACATTGCCGCTGCGGCTGGTGGCCGGCTATGCCGGTATCGGCGCGCTGGTGGCCCTGCACTGGCTGACCTTCTACGGCGCGGTGAAGCTGGCCAATGCCTCGGTTGCCGCGACCTGCATCGCCCTGGCACCGGTGTTCACCTCGATCATCGAGCCCTGGGTGGCCAAGCGTCCCTTTCAGCTGCGCGAACTGGCCTTCGGCCTGGCGGTGCTGCCCGGTGTGGCGCTGGTGGTGGGCGGCGTGCCCGACGGCATGCGCATGGGCGTGCTGATCGGCGCGCTCTCGGCCCTGCTGGTGGCAGTGTTCGGCTCGCTCAACAAGCGCATGGTCAGCCATGCCGATCCGCTGACGGTCACCGCACTGGAACTTGGCGCCGGCACGCTCACCCTGACCCTGCTGGCACCGCTGTTGCCCTACCTGCTGCCAGCGCTGGCCAGCCCGTTGTGGATCGTTCCCGACCTGCACGACGGCATCCTGCTGCTGGTACTGGCTGGCGCCTGCACACTGCTTCCGTTCGCCCTGGCCCTGGTCGCGCTGCGCCATCTCAGCGCCTACACCGTGCAGCTGGTCACCAACCTGGAGCCGGTCTACGCCGTGTTGCTGGCCGTGGTGCTGCTACGCGAGCAGCATGAAGTCACCCCGTGGTTCTACCTGGGCGTGGCGATCATCGTCGGTGCCGTGTTCCTGCATCCGCTGCTCAACCGCCGCAAGCGCGTGCAGCATCCGGAAATCCTCGGCACATCCGAAGCGCGCAACATCGCCGATTGAGCGCGTCGGCGCATGGCGTGGATCTTCCGGCACCGGCCTCAGCGCTGCGGCCAATGCCAGGCCGGTGCATCCAGCAGGCCCTGCCCGCTCAGCAGCGTACGCCCGTGTTCCTTGTGCAGGTGCATTGAATGGCACTGCGGAGCCTGTTCCAGCGCGGCAATCAAGCGCGTGGCATGCGACACCACCCAGACCTGGCTGCGCGCACTGGCGGCGATGATCAACCGTGCCAGCGCCGGCAGCAGGTCCGGATGCAGGCTGGTCTCCGGTTCATTGAGCACCAGCAGCGGCGGTGGCCGTGGCGTGTGCAGGGCTGCGGCCAGCAACAGGAACCGCAGCGTGCCGTCGGACAGTTCGGCCATCGACAGTGGCCGTAGCAGCCCAGGCTGGTGGAAGCGCAGCGCGAGACGGCCATCCAGCGCCTCGAAGCTGACCGTCGCCCCCGGGAATGCATCTTCGATCGTCCGCGCCAGCGCCTGCGGATCGCCGATTTCGAGGATCGTCACCCAGGCGGCGGCGAGGTCGCGGCCGTCGTGGTGCAGCACCGGGGTACGGGTCGCCATCGCCGGTTGTCGCGCCGGTGCATCGGCATCGCTGCGGAAGTGATCGTAGAAGCGCCAACGGCGGATGTACTCGCGCAAGGTGATCGCTTCCGGCATGCGTTGCGGATCGCCCACCTGGGTGAACAGGCTGTCGAACAGTGAAAGACGATCATCCACTACATCCCAGCCATGCCCGTGCCGCTGCCGCACCAGCGCCCCGCGGCGGTCGACCAGCAGATTGGCGCTGCGCAGGAACGGCCCGGCCCAGATCGCTTCGGCCTTGATCTGCGGGTCCAGCGCGAAGGCCGATCGGCTCGGCGGCGGATATCCGAGATCGATGGCATAGCCGAATTCATCGGTGGCGAAGCCCAGCTTGAGCCCCACCGATTCCTGGCGCGGCCCGCCCTGCAGCGGAATCTCGCCGGCCAGCACGCGGCGGTCGATCTTTTCCGGACCGGCCCACAGCGCCGAGCCCAATCCCCCCTCCCGCGCCAGCACTGCGGCAACACCGCCCTGCGCGGTTTCCGCCAGCAGGCGCAGTGCGCGGTAGAGACTGGATTTGCCACTGCCGTTGTCGCCGGTGACCACGTTGAGCCGCTGCATCGGCAGCACCAGCGCATGCAGTGATCGGTAATGGGCGATGGCCAGGGTCTGCAGCATGGTCGACGTCCTTGCGGTGAGACGTTGAGGGTGCCGCACGGGTATCGCAATGGCTGCGACAGCGCGGAAGGGCCCGGACCATCCACGCATGGCGTGGATGTGCCGCAGCCGCGGCGGTCAGGGCGCCACTTCCACCCGGTTGCGGCCGGCGCCCTTGGCCCGATACAGCGCGGCATCGGCACGGGCCAGCGTCTGGTCAGACGTTTCACCGGGCTGGTGCTGCGCCACACCGATGCTGACCGTCACCGGGAAGCCCAGCGGCAGGTTGCACACGGCCACGCGCAGCAACTCGCATTGCAGTTCGGCGGTGCGCAGGTCCACGTCCGGCATCAGTGCAACGAATTCCTCGCCGCCGTAGCGTGCAGCCATGCCACGCCCGGCGAAGTGCGAGCGCAGCAGCGCCCCGAGCTCGGCCAGCACCCGATCACCGGTGGCATGGCCCTGGAAATCATTGATGTGCTTGAAATGGTCGATGTCCAGCAGGGCCACGCAGGTCTGCCGATGGTTGCCATCGGCGACCACCATCGCTTCCTCCAGCGCCACTGCCATCGCACGCCGGTTGGGCAGGCCGGTCAGGGCGTCGGTACGGCTCTGTTCGGCCAGGTCGGCATTCTGGGCCAGCAGCACATCGTGGTACTCCGACAACAGGCGTTCGTAATCGTTGCGCTCGAGCATGTGCCGCTGGATATCCAGGGCGAAACGGCGCAGCTCCATCACCACCATCACCTGCCGTGACAGCGCAGCCAGCGCTTCGGCCTTGTCGGTCGCCAGCTGCTGCGGCCGCGCGTCGAACACGCACAGGGTACCCAGCGGCAGGCCGTCGCTGCTGATCAACGGCGCACCGGCATAGAAGCGCACATGCGGGTCGCCGGTCACCACCGGATTGTCGTGGAAGCGAACGTCCTGCAATGCATCCTCAACCACCATGATTTCCTGCGGCTGCAGGATCGCGTGGCCGCACATCGACTCGCTGCGCAGGGTCTCGGTGGCGGCGATGCCCTGCATCGACTTGAACCACTGGCGCTCGACGTCGATCAGGGTCACGGCCGCCATGGTGGTGCCACACACCGCCTTGGCGATGGCCACCAGGTCATCGAACGAGCGTTCGCGCTCGGAATCGAGGATCCGGTAGCGGTACAGCGCCTCCAGGCGCAGCGCTTCGTTGGCGGGCTTGTCGGGCTTGATCATGCAGCGTCACGTTCCGGCAGGTCGCCGCAAAGTCTAGCGGATGTAGCCACGCCGTCTGCACACGGGGTAGTGCCGGCCGCTGGCCGGCACCCACTACCGGCCGTTGCTTACCAGTCCTGCTGCTGCGGCAACAGGCCGTGCAGTTCCTGCTCGGTCAGGTTGCGCCACTGGCCCGGCTTCAGTGCTCCGATCTTGATGTTGTCGATGCGTACGCGGCGCAGCTGGGTCACGCGGTAGCCGAACTCGGCCGACATCAGGCGGATCTGCCGGTTCAGGCCCTGCTGCAGGATGATGCGGAAACCGAACTTGGCGATCCGCGAAGTCTTGCACGGCAGCGTCATCTGGTCATGGATGCGCACGCCGCGGGCCATCGCGCGCAGGAATTCGTCGGTGACCGGCTTGTTCACCGCCACCAGGTATTCCTTCTGGTGGCCGTTCTCGGCGCGCAGGATCTGGTTGACGATGTCGCCGTTGCTGGTCATCAGGATCAGGCCTTCGGATTCCTTGTCCAGGCGGCCGATCGGGAAGATGCGCTGTTCATGGCCGACGAAGTCGACGATGTTGCCCTTCACCGTGCTTTCGGTGGTGCAGGTCACGCCCACCGGCTTGTTCAGCACGATGTACACGTGGCGGCGGGCGCCCGGCTTGCGGGCAGTGCGCACGCGCAACGGCTGCCCGTCGACCAGCACCTTGTCGTCCTCGCCGACCACCGCGCCGGTGCCGGCGGCATGGCCATTGACGGTGACCCGGCGGGCGGCGATCAGGCGATCGGCCTCGCGCCGGGAGCAGAAGCCGGTGTCGGCGATGAATTTGTTGAGTCGGCTGGTCATCGCCCCATTATCCGGCATCACCGCCCTTCCCGCCTCATGCCGTGGCCAACGGATCTTCGGTTTCGCCATCGAACACCCGGTTGCGGCCACTGCGCTTGGCCACGTACATGGCATGGTCGGCGCGCCGCAGCAGCGCGGCCAGGTCATCTTCGGCCGGCCGCCACTGCGCCATGCCGATGCTCGCGGTCACTTCCAGGCCGGGCACCTGCAGGTCCCGGCAGGTCTCGGTGATGCGCTGGCGCAGGCGCTCCAGGCGGGTGGCCGCAACCTCGCGCGGCATGCCCGGCAACAGCAGCAGGAACTCCTCGCCGCCCATCCGCACCACTTGGTCCTGGCTGCGGACAGCGGCGCGAAGCGCGCGGGCCACGGCCACCAGCACCTGGTCGCCGATCTCGTGGCCATGGCGATCATTGATGTCCTTGAACAGGTCGATATCGAGGAAGCCGATCACCAGTGGCCCCCTCTCGCGCTCGCCGCCCTGCAGATGCTGGGCCAGCTGCTGCAGGCCGGCGCGGCGGTTGGGCAGGCCGGTCAGCATGTCGGTCTCGGCGAGCTGGCGCATTTCATCGCGCTGCTGGCGCAGCCGGCCCAGGCGCAGGTTGAGCGCGTAGGCCGCCATCATCAGCAGCCAGGTGACCGCCAGCTGCAGGGCCTCCACCCGGTATTCCATCAACCAGTGCGCGCTGGCAGCGTCGGCCACGATCAGCACCAGCATCGGCGCCAGTGCGGCCAGTCCGGCCAGCGACCAGACATCGCCGCGCGACCGGGCCCAGATGCCCATTGCCAACGACAGCGTGCAGCCGATGACGAAGGTCCCCTGCAGGACCTGCGCGACCACGCCCAGTCCATCGCGCTGCAACCATGGCACCAGCGCCGCCAACGCGAGCAGGGACCACAACACCAGCTGCTGGCCCACGCGCGAACGTGGCAGCAGGCGGTCGCCGCCGTTCAGGCGCCACAGCGCCGGCAGCACCAGTGCCTGGGTCGCCGCAGTCAGCGCCAGCAGCCACCAGTCACCGCGCCCGCCGACCCGCAGCCAGGGTTCGGGATAGCCGCTGAGACCGCCAAGGATCGACTGCCACAGCACCAGCACCAGGGTGGCGCCGATGTACATCAGGAAACTGCGGTCACGGGTGGTCAGGTAGGCCATCAGCGCCGACAGTGCCAACGCGATTGCCACGGCAATGCACGCGGCGCGCACCAGCAGCCTGGCGGTGTCGTTCTGCTGCACCGGGCTGGGCGCACCCAGCTGCAATGTCGGAACCCAGCGCGCCTTCAGCGGCGTCTGCCAGGAAACCAGGAAGGGTTCGTGGCTGCCGGCAGCGGGGACCGCCACCATGCCGATGCCCGCACGGAAGCGCGAATCGCGGGTGCGCGCGTCCTGCATGTTGCCGCAGATCTCGCGGTCGCCATGCTGCAGCCGCACTTCGCCGGCAAAGACATTGAAGACATCCAGCGCCTGCGGCTGCCCGGACCAGCCTTCTGGCGGTGCATCCACCCGTGTCTGCTGGCGCGGCCCGGCCAGCATCTCCGGCGTGCACGCGCGATGTGGCGTAGGTTCGGCTGTCGCGGTGCCGACCAGAAGGTAATCGCGGCCGGCGTCGACGCTGCGCGCATGGCCCAGCCACGGCAATGCCAACCACACCAGCAGCAGGACAAGCACCGCCCCTGTTTCCAAACGCACCTGCCTGCCGCCCACGCCACGTCCTGTTACTGCTTACGTCCGCGCCCACTGCGCGTCGCCCCTGGCGGCATTATCGCAGCGGAATGCACCACCGATGTGTAGACCAACGTGGCGGGGGTATTGGCCGGGCTGCCGCCCGGTACCCGCTGTAGTGCCGGCCGCTGGCCGGCAACCTCAACAGCAACTGCGGGCTACCGAGCTGGGTGGGGGCGGCATGGGCAGGCAGGACACGCCGTAAACCCATCCATGGGGCTCGATGGCGCCATCCATGGCGCCAACGGTCCTGCCTGCCCATACCGCCCCACCCCTGACAGTGTCCCGCGCGTAGTAGATCCACGCCATGCGTGGATGGACGTTCCTACCGATTTCGAGATCATCGAATGGATTGGATTTCATCCACGCATGGCGTGGATCTACGTGTCGACCAAGGTCGACACCCACCAGGAGCAAGTCATGCCATCCCGACAGATTGTGGAGATCTGTCGAAGGCGGGGTGGGTCCGGTTGCGGGGGCGTGAGCGCCATGGATGGCGCGACCGAGCCTACAGGGACGTACTTGCGGCGTCCCCCGCAACCGGACCCACCCCGCCATCCCACGGAATGCGGCTGTTGCTGTTGCTGTTGAGGTTGAGGGTGCCGGGCGCCGCCCGGCCGCAGCACCTTCAGCCGGCAGCCGATGGCCCCTGCGTGCCGGCCAGCCGCATCGGCCGCAGGTCGGCCAGTGTCAGCCGTTCCAGCGGCTGCGGCCGTTCAATGGCATAGCCCTGCAGTCCCTGCACACCCATCCCGGCCAGCGCCTCGGCAATTTCGGTGGTCTCCACCCACTCGGCCACCACCTCCATCTGCAGTTCGCGGCCCAGCTCGCTGATCGCGCGCACGCTGGCACGGCTGACCGGATCGGTGTCCATGTCGCGCACGAACGCACCATCGATCTTCAGCATGTCCGCCGACAGCTGCCGCAGATAACCAAACGAGGACAGGCCCGAGCCGAAATCGTCCAGTGCCACCCGGCAGCCGCGCGCCTTGACCGCGTCGATGAAGGCGCGTGCCTGGCTCAGGTTGCCGATGGCTGCCGTTTCGGTGATCTCGAAGCAAAGCTTGGACGCCAGCGCGCGGTTGCGCTCCAGCAGGTCGCAGACGAAGGCCAGGAATCCCGGCTCGGCGATCGACTGGGCCGAAACATTGACGTTGCACAGGCCCAGCTGCCGCACGTGCGCCGGGCACACCTGCAGGTGGCGGAACAGCAGGCCAAGCACGTGCCGGTCCAACACCACCGCCATGCCGTAGCGCTCCACCGCAGGCATGAACTGGCCCGGCAGGTGCAGCACGCCGTCACTGTCACGCATGCGCACCAGCACTTCGTAGTGCAGGTAGGACGGGTCGCCGACCTTGGCGATGCGCTGCGCATACAACAGCATCCGGTTCTCGGCCATGGCGCGACTGACGCCCTGCAGCCGTTCGGCCTCCAGCCGTCGCTCCTCCAGCGCCAGCCGGTTCTCGTTGAAGCAATGCACACGGTTGCGACCGGCCTGCTTGGCCGCATAGCACGCGCTGTCGGCAGCGCTCATCAACCAGTTCACGTCCGGCGCCTCGGCCGTCACTTCAACCACGCCCACGCTGCAGCTCAACTGGGGGCTGCCCTCGCTGACCGGGAACGTGGCCTGGCCCAGATTGCGGATCAGCCGCTGCAGCACGCGCTTGGCTTCATCCTGGTTGGCGCGGGCAAGGAACACCGCGAACTCGTCCGCCCCCAGGCGGCCGACCCAGTCGCCATCACGCACCGCGCCCACCAGGTACTCGGCGAAACTGCGCAGCATCTGGTCGCCGGCCGCGTGGCCGAAGCTGTCGTTGACCAGCTTGAAGTGGTCCAGGTTGATGTAGCCCAAGGCATGGGTCCCACCATCGGAGCGGACCTGCAGCAGCGATTTCTCCAGCAGGCGCTCGATCTCGCGACGATTGATCAGGCCGGTCAGTGGGTCATGGCTGGCGTGATGTTCGATCTCACGCGCCAGGGCATGGTTCTGGCTGACATCCTCGACGATGGCAAACACCGACAGGCCGCCGCTGGCGGTGCGCACGCCGGTACCACTCCAGCGCCCCCACACCAGGCTGCCATCGCGACGCCGGAAGCGCAGCTCGCCCGGCCGCAGCTGTCGCTCCCAGTCGATGCGGCCGCCCGCATCGATCACCAGCTCGCCCTCCATCAGCAGCTCGGCCAAGGACATCTGCAGCAGTACGTCCCGGCGATGGTCGAGGATGTCGGCCATCGCCTGGTTGGCCTCCACCACCCGGCCGGCGGCATCCAGCTTGAGCATGCCCACGTTGGCCTGGTAGAACGCCGCCCGGAAGCGGCTCTCATGCTCGGTCAGGTCCTTGCCGACCCGGCGCGCCAGGGCTACCGCCATCAGGCTGATCAGCAGGACCGACAGGCCGCCCACGGCCAGGGTCGCGATGCGCACCGCACGCGCCATGCGCAGCAGTGCCTGCGAGAATGCCTGCGCCTGCCCGCGCAGCTGGTGGTCGATGCCACGCAGCCGATGCAGGTACTCATCCACCGTGGCCTCGTCCAGCGGTCCGGTGCCATGGCGGCGTTGCAGTTCCTCCGCCAGCACCTGCATGGCCAACAGGTCCGCGTCGGTCTGCCGCCACAACCAGGTGGCTTCGCGGAAGGCTCCGACGTTGCGCGCATGGCGGAACGAGAAGATCAGCCGCGGAATGTCCGCGCGGGCATTGCCCCCACGCAGAAAACCGGCCTGGGCTGTCGCCTCGTCCGGTTCGGGTTGCTCCAGCGCCTTGCGAGCCTGCAGGTCACCCAGCGGCACCTGCAGTGCCCTCTGGGCATCCTGCAGATCCTGCAGATGGCCACGCGCCAGGTAACGGCTGAGTGCTGCGGTGGCATCCTGTTGCCCCCGCGACCAGTAGCCCTGGCCGGCGATCCACGCCGTCGATGCCGCCTGCAGTTCCTGGATCACGGCTGACAGCGCGACCAATCCGATCGCCATGCCCGTCAACAGCGCAAATCGCAGTCCCAGCCCGCGGGTCATCGGTACCCGTCGGCGCTGCTGGTCCATGCCACTTCTACCCATCCTGGATCCCCCGAATGTGCTGCGGTGACAATCTCCTACGGAACCGCGCCAGCCTAGAACCGCAGATGTGTGGGCCATGCGAAACCGGACCCGGCCGCTGATCGGCGGGTCGGGCCGAGCATGCCTGACACCGCACAAAAGACAACGCCAGCCCGGAGGCTGGCGTTGTTCACTTGCATCAATGCGACTTAGAAGCTGCGCGGGCCACGCGGCTTGTTGAAGCCCTCACGACGCGGCGGACGGCTGTCGCGGTCGCCGCCGGGACCACCCGGACCGCTGCGACGCGGACCACCCGGGCCACCCGGACCCCGCTTGTCGAAGCGCGGCTTGAACGGACGCGGCGCCGGATTGACCTCTTCACCGGCCGCCAACGGGCGCATCTGCAGCTGCTGGCCGGACACCCAGACCTTCTGCAGGTGGGTCAGCACGTCCGACGGCATCTGTGCCGGCAGATCCAGCAGCGAGAAATCGTCGTGGATGTCGATACGACCGATGAAACGGCTTTCCAGGCCGGCTTCATTGGCGATGGCGCCGACGATGTTGGCCGGCTTCACGCCATGCTGGTGGCCGACCGAAATACGGTAGGTCTCCATGCCCTGCTCCGGTGCACCGCGCGGCGGCACCTCACGGCGCGGGCGCTGCTCGAAGCCACCTTCGGCATCGTCACGACGCGGGCCACGCTCGAAGCGCGGGCCGCGCTCGTTGCGGTCACCACGTTCCGGGCGCTCGGTGCGCTCGAAACGCTCGCGCGGCGCACGTTCTTCGCGCGGCGCACGCACCGGCGGCTGCAGCAGGAACGGGGTATCGCCCTGCATCATCTTGGCCAGTGCAGCGGCCACTTCGATGGCCGGCACGTTCTGCTCGGACTCGAAACGCTCCAGCAGCTGGCGGTAGAAGTCCAAGCCGCCCTGGCCCAGGGTCTCGGTGATGCGCGAGGTGAACTTGTTGATGCGGTTGTCGTTGACCGCTTCCACGCTCGGCAGCTGCATTTCTTCGATCGGCTGGCGGGTCGCACGCTCGATCTGGCGCAGCATGCCCTTTTCGCGCGGGGTGGCGAACAGGATTGCTTCACCGCTCCGGCCGGCACGGCCGGTACGGCCGATGCGGTGAACGTAGCTTTCGGTGTCGTACGGGATGTCGTAGTTCAGCACGTGGCTGATGCGTTCCACGTCCAGGCCACGAGCGGCCACGTCGGTGGCGACCAGGATGTCCAGCTTGCCTTCCTTCAGCATGGCGATGGTGCGCTCACGCTGGGCCTGCTGCATGTCACCGTTGATGGCGGCAGCGGCCAGGCCACGGGCCTGCAGCTTGCTGGCCAGCTCTTCGGTGCCGGCCTTGGTGCGCGCGAAGACGATCATCGCGTCGAACGGCTCGACTTCGAGGATGCGGGTCAGCGCGTCCAGCTTGTGCATGCCGCTCACCCACCAGTAGCGCTGGCGGATGTTGGCCGAGGTGGTGGTCTTGTTCGCGATGGTGACTTCGACCGGGTCCTTCAGGTAGGTCTGCGCGATACGGCGGATGGCCGGCGGCATGGTGGCCGAGAACAGCGCCACCTGGCGCTTCTCCGGCAGCTTCTTCAGCACCGCTTCGACGTCGTCGATGAAGCCCATGCGCAGCATTTCATCGGCTTCGTCCAGCACCAGCGTCTTCAGCTCGGACAGGTCCAGCGTGCTGCGGTTCAGATGGTCGATGACGCGGCCGGGGGTACCGACCACGATGTGCACGCCGCGGCGCAGGGCCGACAGCTGCTGGCCGTACGGCTGGCCGCCGTAAACCGGCAGCACGCGGAAGCCGGGGATCTTCGAGGAATAGGACTGGAACGCTTCGGCAACCTGGATGGCCAGTTCGCGGGTCGGTGCCAGCACCAGGGCCTGCGGCTTGATCTGCTGCAGGTCGATGTTGGACAGCACCGGCAGCGCGAACGCGGCGGTCTTGCCGGTACCGGTCTGGGCCTGGCCCAGCACGTCGCGGCCTTCCAGCATCGCCGGAATGGTGGCGGCCTGGATCGGCGACGGCGTTTCGTAGCCGATGGCAGTGACAGCCTGCATGACAGAATCGGACAGGCCGAGCTGCGCGAACTGCAGCTGCGCTTGGGTTTCTTGGGACATGGGGAACTCCGAAGGCACTGCCACGAGCATGGCAGGCGAAAAAAAAGGGGGATTCCGCGCTTTGGGCGCCCTTCTTATCGCGTGCCCTGGCGCTGCTCGGTTGGAGCTGAGGTTCTACTCGCTCAGAGCGGAATGATACCGCACTGCGCCTGAACAAGGTGTACAGGAAGCCAACGGCATGCCGTTACGGCCCGCCGTGGCGCACAATAGGTGCCCATTTTACCGCCGCGGGCCCTGTCCTGCAGCGCCTGCCCCAGGAAACCCCGTTCCATGCAGATCCTCGAATTCGACCTCGACGGCGATTACGTCGAACTCAAGCAGTTGCTGAAGCTGGCCGACCTGGTCACCAGCGGCGGCGAAGCCAAGATGGTCATCAGCGAAGGCCTGGTGCTGGTCGATGGCGAGATCGAACTGCGCAAGGCCTGCAAGATCCGCGCAGGCCAAGTGGTCGAATTCAACGACAGCCAGATCCGCGTCCTGGCTGCCGCGTAAGTCACCGCGTGGCCGTCAGGCCACGCGCTGGGTCAGGTGGGCGGCAATCAACTGCCGGAACGGCGCCACCCCCTGCGCCACCCGCAAACCTGCCGCGCGCAACAGGCGCGCCGGCCGGCGGTCGTCGGTATACAGGCTGGCAATCGCATTGGTCGCCTCATACAGCGGCCGCGCCGCCAGCCGATGCCCGCGCTGGTAGCGGCCCAGCATGCCGGCCGCGGCGATGTCCGCTCCACGTCGCTGCTGCTCGGCGATGCCCTGCGCCAGCCGCTGCGCGCTGGCCAGGCCCAGGTTGAAACCATGTGCGGTGACCGGGTGCATGCCCACTGCGGCATCACCGATCAGTGCCGAACGTTCGCCGACAAAGCGGTGCGCATACACCCCGACCAGGGGATAGGCCTGTGGCGTGGCCACCGGCTGCATGCGTCCCAGGCGGTGTTCGAAGAAGCCGCTGATGGCGTCCCCGAACGCGATCTCATCCATCGCCAGCAGCGCTTCGATCTGCCGCGGCGGCAGGGTAATCACCGCCGATGCCTGGCCTTCGTTGAGCGGCAGCAGCGCCATCGTGCGGCCATAGCCGAACCATTCCCAGGCCGTGTGGTGATGATCGCGCTCGACCTGCATCCTGCAGACCAGCATCGATTTGCCGAAGTCACGCATCTGCGCACCGATGCCGAGCATGCGGCGGGTGCCGGAGAAGCGACTGTCGGCACATACCAGCAGCCGCGCATGCAGCTCACTGCCATCGTCCAGGCACACCACGTGGCCCTGGCTGTCGGCGCGTACCGCCTGCACCTTGCGGCCATCAAACAGTTCCAGCCCGTCCTGGCCCTGCACCGCCTGCCACGCCGCGCGGCGGATCAGATGGTTGGGCACCAGCCAGCCCAACGGCTCGCCATCGATCTGGCTGCTGGCAAAGGTCAGCGCGAAGGGCGACCCGCCGTTCAGCACCCGCGCATCGCGCAGCTCGGCAATCTCGGTCTCGGGCAGCCGTTGCCACAGGCCAAGCTGTTCCAGGCTCTGCCGCGAGGCATGGGTCAGGGCGATTTCGCGGCCGTCGAAGGCCGCCTCGGCCAGGGCCTGGCGCGGCTGTGCCTCGACCAGCCCCACCTGCAGGCCAGTGCTGGCCAGCGCGCGCGCAAAGCACAGCCCGGCCGGTCCGGCACCGACCACCACCACATCCATCCTGCGCATGCGCGCCTCCTGCCGTTGATCCAGTCGCGGCCAGCATAGCGCTGCGTGCCTGACCGGCCTTGATCTGGATCAGCTGCGCGTCACAGCAGTGCGAACACCATCGCCACGATCGCCACGATCGACACCAGCCAGACCAGGCTGCGCACATAGGGCACGCCGGCTGCGTACAGCGGCAGGTAGACAACGCGTGCCCAGAAGTAGACCTGCGCCGCCAGCGCGGTGGTGTCGCTGCCACGCCCGGCCAGCACCACCGCAATCGCAGCGGCGGCGAAGAACGGGAAGGTCTCGAAGAAATTCGATTGCGCCCGCTGCAATCGTCCGGCCAGTGGACTCAACGGCGTGGACGAGTCGTCACGTGCGGAGGCATTCCATTTCATCCCGCGCTCGCGGGTGACCACGGTGGAGGCGGCAAAGATATACACGAAACCCAGCAGCATCGCCCACGCCAGCATCGTCAGTTCGGTGGCCATCGTCGATCTCCGTCAGGGGCTGGAGGCACGCAGGCTGTAGCCGGCCAGGCGCCAGGTCTGGTCTTCGTCGAAGCGGAACGACACCAGTTCGCGTACCGGCTGCGCGCTGTTGGCGAAACGCGTCGGGAAGCTGACGTTGATGTACAGGCCTTCGGGCACGGCAGCACCTGCCGCGTATTTCACGCGGGTGATGGTCGGCTGGCCACGCCCGGCCAACGCGCCAAGACGCGTGCGGTCTGCGGCAAGCTGGCTGACGAAGGCCGCCTTGGGCACTGCGCGGCGGGCAACCGCCGAGGCGCCGTCCCACAGCTCACCGGCCCGATTGGCGTCGACCAGTTGCGCGGCCTTCAATGCGGCACTGCCCATTTCCGCGTCCTGTTTCTGCACCTGCGCCTGCTGGGCCGGGCTCAACGCCGGCGCGGCAGCAGTGGCCGGCTTCGCGGCCGTCGGTGCGCTCGGCGCGGGGCGAGCCGGGGCCGGTGCGGGCGTGGCCGGCGCCAGCGTTTGCGCCAGTGCAGCCAGGGGCAACAAGGAGAGCAGCAGGAGCACGCGCTTCATGGACACCGCCGGTTCGATGGAAAGAACCGCAGTCTACGCCAGCGCAGTGAGTGGACCGTCAGCGCGCCTGGACGCTGCCTTCCACCGCACCTGCCTCGGCCTTCGCCGCCGGTGCCGCCGATGTCGCGGGCAGCTGCTCGGCCACCGGCGGCTGCTCCGGCGGTGCCGGTGGCAGCGTAGCCACGTCGATCTCCGACAGCGGGCTTTCCTCCGGGCACACCGGGTCGGGGAAGCCGAAGCGCTGCTTCAGCGACTGGCCACAGCTGTTGATCGATTCCATGTCGGCGCCGTCGCGCTTGCACTGCTGGTCGAACGCCACCAGGAACGCATCCTTGCGCTGCACGAAGTCGTCGCCGCAGGTACGCATCTGCTTGATCCGCTCCAGGTCGTCCTGCACCGCGTTGGTCCCGTCCAGGCCGTACTGGCGAAGCTCTTCGGCCGTCAGCAGGCGCAGACTGCGGTTGGGCACGGTCATCATCAGGTCGGCCACGCCTACCGCCACGCCATTGCGCTGCAGGTAGTCCTTCACGTTGTCGTAGACCTCGTGCAGTTCGCGGTTGAGTTCCGCGCGCGAGGTGGCCTTGGAACTGATGCGCATCATGCGGTGGATGCCGACCTTGCCGGTCAACAGCCGGTTGTCGCCGGCAGCCAGCACGAACACGCAGGCGCTGTGGCAGATCGAGCCCTCGCGCACCCAGATGGTCCAGCCGGATTCGCCGATGCTGTCGCCGGCAACGATGGCCGATTCCACCTGGCCACCGCTGGAATCCAGATCCAGGATGCGCTTGTGGATCTGCAGCTCGTCGGCGACCACGGCCAGCCGCCACATCATCTCGGCAAACCCGGGGTTGATCTTGCCGTTGTAGCGCACGCGCAGCAGGCCACGCTCGGCGCACGGCGCCAGCGCCTGCTTCAGCTGTTCGCGCTGCAGGCCTTCCAGTTCAACGCCATCGCCGCCGTCGCCGGCGTAATCGGTGGTGCAGCTGACCCAGGCCTTGCCGTTTTCCAGCTGCGCCTGCGGCCAGGGCCGATCCGCCCGGCTGCGTGCCGGTGCCGGCGGCGGCGGCGCATCGGCGGCATTGATCGACACCATGTTTTCACCATCACTGGCCGGGGCCCGCGTGGCCTTGTCGGCAGCGGTCACGTTGCCGGGGTTCTCCAACTGGCTGCAGCCCGCCAGGGCCAGGCACAACAGGGGCAACCAGCGGAGTTTGGCGGACATCGGGCAACCGGATTCGGACAGGCAAGAACCACAGTCTACCTGTCCATGGCGCGCATTCAGCGCCCGCCACTGAACCTGCTCTGACCCTCTGACCCTGTCATTTCCTGTCCCAGCATCATCCGACATCCCCTCCAACATTGGGTGGATCCACCATGTCGACCAAGGTCGACACCCACCGGTAGCAGCGGAAAGCCGACACCCACCAACAGCAGCGGGAACCTGTAGAAGGCGGGGTGGGTCCGGTTGCAGGGGTGTCCGCGGCATGGATGCCGCGGCCAAGCTTACAGGGGTGAGGGCGCTTTGCTTGCGAAGCACTGCTTCGCAAGCGCCCGAACGCACAGCCGCCAGCGGCTGGGCCGGGCCCCGGAGGGGGACTTGCAGCGTCCCCTGCAACCGGACCCACCCCGCCATCCCACGGATAGCCCGCTGTTGCCGTTGCTGTTGCTGTTGCTGTTGCCGTTGCTGTTGCTGTTGCCGTTGCCGTTGCTGTTGCTGTTGCTGTTGCCGCTGAGGGTGCCGGGCGCAGCCCGGCCAGGCCCTCCAGCATCCATGTCCGAATATGGCGAGTACTACCGCCCGCAGGCGCCTAGACTGGCGCCATGGATACCGCACTCGCCCTCGACACTGCCGCCTGCGATCGCGCCCGCCTGGCCCGTGATGCGCGCTTCGACGGCGTCTTCTTCACCGCCGTGCGCAGCACCGGCATCTACTGCCGGCCGGTGTGCCCGGCACCGCCACCGAAGCCACGCAACATCACCTATTTCCCCACGGCAGCGGCCGCTGCGTCCGCCGGCTATCGCCCTTGCCTGCGCTGCCGCCCCGAGCTGGCCCCGCTGGCACAACAGGCGCTGGCCGGACAGGCCGTGCAGCGTGCCCTGGCGCTGATCCATGCCGGGTTCCTGCAGGACCAGCCAGTGGCCGAGCTGGCCGGAAAGATCGGACTCAGCGCACGCCAGCTGCAACGCCTGTTCGTCGAACGGCTGGGCGCCACGCCAGGGCAGATCCACGCGACCCATCGCCTGCTGCTGGCCAAGCAGCTGCTGACCGAAACCACGCTGCCGGTGACCGACGTGGCACTGGCCGCTGGTTACAACAGCCTGCGCCGCTTCAATACGGCCTTCCTGCAGGGCTGCGGCATGGCACCTACCGTACTGCGCCGCCAGCACCATCCACTGGCCGCCGACGATGGCGGGCTGGTGCTGCGCCTGGGCTATCGACCGCCGCTGGATTTCCCCCGCATGCTGGCATTCCTGCGCAAGCGCAGCCTGCCCGGCATCGAGCTGATCGGTGAAGACAGTTACCAGCGCGTGCTGGGCACAGCCGAGCGCCCCGCCCTGCTGCGCGTCACCGCCGATCCGAAACGGCCCGAGCTGCGCCTGCAACTGGGCGCAGTCGACCCACGCCTGATTCCGGACATCGTGCGCCGCGTGCGCCGCGTGTTCGACCTGGACGCCGACCTGCAGCAGGTGCACGCCGCGCTGGGCGACGAACCGCTGTTGGCGCGCGGCATCCACGAGCGCCCCGGCCTGCGCGTGCCAGGCGGATGGGACGGCTTCGAGGTGGGCGTGCGCGCGGTACTGGGCCAGCAGGTCAGCGTGGCCGCGGCCACCACGTTCGCGCGCCGGCTGGTCGATGCCTACGGTGCGCACCTGCCCGGCATGCCGTCCGAATTCGACCGTCAGTTTCCAGCGCCTGACGTACTGGCCGACGCGCCGTTGGAATCAATCGGCCTGCCACGCAGCCGCGCCGCCACCGTGCGCGCCCTCGCCGCGGCCTGCGCCAGCGGCCAACTGGACTTCGGGCCAGGGCAGGCACTGGAGGAATTCGTCGCCCGCTGTGTGGCGCTGCCCGGTATCGGCCCGTGGACGGCCCAGTACATTGCCCTGCGCGGGCTGGGCCAGCCTGATGCCTTCCCCGCCGGTGACCTGGTGCTGCAGCAGGTGCTGGGCCACGCGCAGGGCCAGCGCCTCAGCGAACGCGCCACCGAAGCCCGTTCGCAATCATGGCGACCATGGCGCGCCTATGCCGTGCTGCATCTGTGGCATCTGTCCGGCACTTTCGTTGGAGAACCCTCATGAACCTGTTGTTCGATCGCTTCGATACACCGATCGGTGAACTGACCATCGCCGGGGATGAGAATGGCCTGGCCCACGTTCTGTTCCCGGAAAACCGCCATCCTGCGCGTGGCCGCGAGCACTGGCATTACGCGCCCGGCGCGTTGCCGGAGGCGCGCGAACAGTTGCTGCAGTACCTGCACGGTGAGCGCAGCGGATTCGACCTGGTGCTGGCACCGCATGGCACGCCGTTCCAGCTGCGCGTCTGGCATGCGCTGGCATTGATTCCCTTCGGCCAGACCTGGAGTTATCTGCAGCTGGCGCAGCAGTTGGGTCAGCCGACGGCGACCCGTGCGGTCGGCGCGGCCAATGGCCGCAATCCGCTGCCGATCGTGCTGCCGTGCCATCGCGTGATCGGTAGCAACGGTACGTTGACCGGCTTCGGTGGCGGGCTGGAAACCAAGGCGGCGTTGTTGCGGCTGGAGCAGCGACAGGCGCCGCTGTTTGCATGAGGGGTGGAGGCAGGGCTGCGCCCTGCACCCGCTACAAGCCAGAGCAACATCAACGTCAAAAGCAGGTTGTCCGTGAGTGGGCGGGGCGATGTCGGATTGCGGGGACGCCGTGAACCCGTCCTTGGGGGCTTGGCCGCGGCATCCATGCCGCGGACACCCCGCAATCCGACACCGCCCCGCCTTCGACAGTTTCCCGGTGACGGTAGATCCACGCCATGCGTGGATGGAGGCATGCGTAATCTGTCTGGAGAAGCGCCCCCTTGTTGTTCAAGGGCGCGGGGTAAGGTGAAACGCGCGGACACGCCAGCACGCCACAGGCGCGATGGCGTGTCTTGGGTACGTCATTGCTGCGGATTATCATGGCTGGATGACTTCCGTACGCCTGACCTGCACGCTGGCGCTGCTGCTGCCCCTGGCCGCATGCACCACCACGCCTTCGCCTTCGACAGCCATCGCGGCACCTGCCGCGGAGGCGAATACGCCGCCCGCCAGCCCGCCGAAGCTGCTGTTGATCTCCATCGACGGCCTGCGCGCCGATGCGCTGGATCGCGGCCTCACCCCGAACCTGCAACGGATCATCGACGGGGGCGTGCGTGCGCGCTGGATGACGCCCTCCTATCCCTCGCTCACCTTCCCCAACCACTACACACTGGTCACCGGCCTGCGTCCGGACCACCACGGCATCATCAACAACAGCATGGACGATGCCGCACTCGGTCGCTTCGCGCTGCACGACCGCACTGCGGTGACGACCAGCGGATGGTGGGGCGGCGAACCGATCTGGGTGGGTGCCGAGAAGGTCGGCGTGCGCACCGCCACCACCTCATGGCCGGGCAGCGAAGCCGAGATCCAGGGCACACGGCCCAGCCAATGGCGCACTTACGACGCCAACGAACCGCTGGAACAGCGCGCGCAGACGGTGCTCGACTGGCTGTCGCAGACCGATGCCGATGCGCCCCGCCTGACCACGCTGTACATGGAACACGTGGACAAGGCCGGCCACAACTTTGGCCCCGAATCCAGGCAGTACACCGAGGCCATCGTGCATGCCGACCAGGTCATCGGCCAGGTGCTCGATGGCCTGCAGCAGCACGGCCTGGCCGACAGCACCAACGTGATCGTGGTCTCGGACCATGGCATGGCGTCGGTGCCGGAGGGCCAGGTGATCGCCCTCGAATCGATGGTTGACCCTGCCATCGCGCGCAACGTCAGCGCAGGCCAGTCGGTCGGCTTCGCGCCGGCGGCCGGACGCGAAGCAGAGGCCGAGCGTGCCCTGCTCGGTCGCCACGCACACTACGAATGCTGGAAGAAGGAGAACCTGCCGGCCCGCTGGCATTACGGCACCCATCCGCGCGTGCCGGCAATCGTCTGCCAGATGGATGAAGGCTGGGACGCGATGACGCGCGAGAAGATCGCCAAGCGCGAAAATGCCGATCGCGGCTCACATGGCTACGACAACGCGTTGCCATCGATGCGCGCGGTGTTCGTCGCCCGGGGACCTTCATTCCGGCAACGCCTGGTGATCGACGGTTTCGACAACGTCGACGTCTACCCGCTGCTGGCGCACCTGCTGCAGTTGCCGGAAGCGGCCAACGATGGCAACGCGCAGACGCTGCAGAAGACCCTGCGCTGATCCCAGCGCCATGCCCTGGCCATGGTCAAAAAAAAACGCGGCGCCGAGCGCCGCGTTTTTCTTTGGACCGGTTGGTCGGCGGATCAGCCGGCCTTGGCCACTGCCTTCTTGGCCACAGCCTTCTTCGCCGGAGCCTTGGCCACGGTCTTCTTGGCAACCGGGGCGGCGGCGCCTACGGCGACCTTGCTCGCGGTGTGCGAACGGGCGTTGCCGTAGCTGGCGTTGTAGCGCTT
>Ga0308171_1001890_pt1 | contig 24975 bp, 14 predicted proteins | sample PhyGR1_FD_202135 | JGI IMG/M metagenome (GOLD analysis project Ga0308171, IMG submission 202135) | Phyllosphere microbial communities from UC Gill Tract Community Farm, Albany, California, United States - DLSLSG.R1 | ecosystem: Host-associated > Plants > Phyllosphere > Unclassified | place: USA...
AGCGTTTTAAAGAGAAAACGCAAACGCTCGACATCGACTTTAAAGATATGTCTGGCCAGACGCAGGAAGCGGCGGAACACAGTAAATGGGCATTGATTCGCCAGCTGGCGAAAGAGGAACAACAGACGTCATTAGGTAGCGGGCAGCGCATTGACCTGCCGCAACCTCAGCCACTGCGCGGCGATGAGTTCACCTCTCCACCGCCTGAGGCATCGGCACGACACGTTACACTCAGTGTGCAACCGGCAATGGCTGCCCGCACGTCGATTCTCGATAGCCTGTCAGGCAGCAACCTGCCAGCAGCCAGTCCGGCTGAACGTGGCCCTTCGTCACTTTTTCCGCCGTCGCCACGACAAAACGTGGCGGCGCCTTCACCGCGTGCTGAGCCCGTCCGGCCCGCCACGGTGGCGGATCTCCAGCCGGTTATTCCGCCCACCGCATCCCATTCTGATCCAGGGCGGTTTGGTGCGCTGTTCCGTTCGCGCGATGTGACTCTGCCGAAAGAAACCTTACTCAAACCGCTACTGGAGAAGATTGCGCTATGCCGTTAGTTTGTGTGTGCTCGCCGAAGGGAGGTGTGGGAAAAACCACGCTGGCGGCGAATCTGGCCTGGAGTCTGGCGCGTTCCGGTAGCAAAGTTCTGGCCATCGATTTTGATGTGCAAAATGCACTGCGTCTTCACTTTGGCGTGCCACTTCATGATGGCCGTGGATTTGTGGCGCGATCAGATGAGCAGGCGGACTGGAGTCAGTCGATTCTCACCACCGGCGGCAATATTTTTGTCCTGCCTTATGGCGACGTCACCGAGCCCCAACGTGAACGGTTCGAAGAAAACCTGATGAAAGATCCCCATTTTATTAAGCGTGGTCTGGATACGGTGCTCAATTATCCCGGACTGGTGATTGTGGCTGATTTCCCGCCTGGCCCAGGCCCCGCCCTTAAAGCAATGACGGCGCTGGCCGATATGCATTTAGTGGTGATGTTAGCGGATACCGCGTCAGTGTCGTTATTACCGCAGATAGAAGAGAACCGGATGACCGGTAAACCGCTTAATAATAAGCAGGGTCACTTTTTTATCCTCAATCAGTGTGACAACCGCCGGAATATTAATCGCGATGTCACCGCGTTTATGCAGCAGCGTCTGGGCGATAACTTACTGGGCGTGGTTCACCGTGATGAAAGCGTGGGTGAAGCCAATGCTTCCCAGCAGTCTGTTTACGATTTCAGTCCTGCCTCTGCGGCGGCATTTGATATTGAACTGATCGCGAAGCGTGTCAGCAGCATTCTGAATATCACTGTGGGTAATGGCGAAGTTCAGGCCCCTATCCGCACACACCACTATTAGTCGGCAGGCTCTGCCAGGCGACTGACTTACATAGCTCTTCTCAGGGTGAATCATGAGTAAAATCGGGTTTTACCTGCTGCTGCTGGTGCTTGCACCCGTTGCTGCGGTAATTATCATTACGCCGATGGACAGCCAGAAACAGTATATTTTTGGGCTGATCAGCATTGGCATGATGTTTTTATTGGGTTTTAGCAAAAGCCGCAAAATAACTGTGGTGATGGTGATTCTCTCTGCACTGATGTCCAGCCGTTATATCTGGTGGCGTACCACTGAGACGCTGCACTTTAATTCTGAAGTTGAGGCTATTTTAGGGATTGGTTTATATCTGGCGGAGCTTTACGTCTGGCTGATCTTAATTCTTGGCTTCCTGCAAACCACCTGGCCATTAAAGCGCACGATTGAACCTTTGCCGGACGATACCCGTCTGTGGCCGACGGTCGATATTTATGTGCCGTCTTATAATGAAAGTCTGGATGTGGTGCGCGACACCGTACTGGCGGCGCAGTGTATTGACTATCCACGCGACAAAGTTAGGGTCTATCTGCTGGATGATGGCAAGCGCAGCGAATTTGCCCGCTTTGCGGCGGATGTCGGGGTAGGCTATATCACCCGTGACGATAACAAACATGCCAAAGCCGGTAACCTTAACCATGCGATGAAAATCACCAAAGGTGAACTGATTTGCATCTTTGACTGTGACCATGTGGCGACCCGCACCTTCCTGCAGGCGACAGTAGGGCCGTTCCTGAAAGATCCGAAACTGGCACTGCTGCAGACGCCGCACTACTTCTATTCGCCCGATCCCTTTGAGCGTAACCTGCGCGCTGCGCGCAGCATTCCAAACGAAGGCTCACTCTTTTATGGCCCGGTGCAGCAGGGTAACGACAACTGGAACGCCACCTTCTTCTGTGGCTCCTGTGCGGTGATCCGTCGTTCAGCGCTGGAAGAGATAGGCGGCTTTGCCGTTGAAACCGTCACTGAAGATGCGCATACCGCCCTGAAAATGCAGCGCCTGGGCTGGGGTTCAGCCTTCCTGTCGATCCCGCTGGCTGCCGGTCTGGCGACCGAACGTCTGGGTCTGCATATCATTCAGCGTACCCGCTGGGCACGCGGCATGACGCAGATTTTCCGCGTTGATAACCCGTTGTTTGGCCGTGGCCTGAAGTGGCAGCAGCGTCTTTGCTATCTCAACGCCATGCTGCACTTCCAGTTCGGGCTTCCGCGCGTCGCCTTCCTGACCGCGCCGCTGGCTTACCTGTTGTTTAACCTGAATATTATTCATTCGTCGGCGTCGCTGATTTTTGCCTACGTGCTGCCGCACCTGGTGATGTCGCTCTACGTAAACTCACGCATGAATGGCCGTTTCCGTTACACCTTCTGGGGTGAAATTTATGAGACGGTAATGTGCTTCCATCTGGTGATCCCGACCATCCTGACCCTGCTGTCGCCCAAACATGGCAAGTTCAACGTCACCGATAAAGGCGGCGTGCTGGATCAGGGCTTCTTCGATTTCCACATCGTGCGTCCGCACGTGATTGTGGCGCTGCTGCTAACCATCGGCATTGTGGCGGGCGTGGTACGTGCCGTGATGCATGACTATTTTGGTGTCGATCCCTACGTTATCGCGCTCAACGTTGGCTGGGCGATCTTCAGTCTGATCATTCTGATGGCGGCGATTGCCGTGGCCCGCGAAACCAAGCAGGTGCGTAAAACCATCCGCGTTGATGTGCAAATCCCGGCGATTATTCACTACGCCAGCGGTATTTCATCGCGCACTCAGACCAGCAACCTTTCGATGGGCGGTGCGCAACTCGACGCGCCGGATGGACGTCATGAAACAGATGAGATTGAAGAGATCGATCTGCTGCTGAAATCCGGCGCGATCACCATTCCTGTGAGTAAGATTTCCGGTGATGAGGAGAGCATCCGTCTGCGCTTTGAGGCGATGCCGCTGGCGCGTCGCCGCGAACTGGTGCGTGTGGTACTGGCGCGTGCGGATGCCTGGATTCAGCCGGAATATAAGCAGGACAACCCGCTGATTTCGCTGGGCACCATTATCCGTACCGTATTTGAGCTGTTCTGGCTGACCTGGAAAGGTCGCCACGATAAACGTAAAAAAGTCGACCCGCTTGCCGCGGCGGCGAAAGAGGATGGCGCGGCATGAAGATCCTGACGCAAACTTTGCTGGCCAGTTCACTGACCGCAGCGTTATGGCTGACGCCCGCTGGTGCAGAAACGCCGGCTGCGATTGATAACAGCAGTACCGCGCCGGTAAACAGTTCAGCGCCGACGCCGTCTGATGCCGTGCCCACCTCGCAGCCTGTCGGGGCTGCTGTCAGTGCACCGGTAAACAGTTCTGCTCCGACGCCACCGGAAGCCGTTCCAGCCACGCCGTCAGCCGGAGCCGCAGCCAGTGCGCCGGTAATTAACGAGGCTCCGGCCAGCGATGCGGAATCTGCGACGCAATCTGCGGCACCTGGAAATAAGGATTTTACACCGGCTACAGGTTCAGATCCGGTGGCGGCACCGGTCAGCGGTGGAGAGGCTACAACGCAGTCAGTGCCATCGGCTGTAAACCCGGCCCCTGCGACATCGCCGACAGAAACTGCACCGGCTTCGGTGCCGCAGAGTGCATCACCGGATACCACGCCACCGCCGGTCAATCCCTCTTACAGCCCAGGTAGCGAGGCGGCATCACCGGCTCAGCCATCTTCAGCGATCAATGAGGCAACATCCGCGACCGGAGAGGCGCCTGCCTCTGCTTCGACCGCCGCACCCGTGACGAGCAGCGGATCCGTGACTCAGGACAGCAGCGCGCTGTCCGCAGTGCCACTGCCGCAAGGCCTGGGCAGTGCCGATCCGGCGCTGGAAGCGGCCGCCAGTGCGCTGCCCTACGCGCCAGGCCAGGCGACTGCGCCGGTTGCCGAACCGCAGTTGCCGATCGCGGCGGCGATCAATCAGCCCATCAGCAGCGTGGTTTCAGTGGCCCAGATGGGGCAGTCGCGCGGTATTACGCTCACCGGTGGGCAGCTACAGTCGGGCATCATCTTTACGCTGCCAGGCGATGAAGTCATTACCAATGCACGGCTTAATCTGACGCTGCGCGTCTCAGCCGCACTGGCGGCACGCAATACGTCGCTGCAGCTGATGCTGAATGGCCAGCCGCTCGGCACGCTGCCGCTGGGTGCGACTGACAGTGACGTCAGTGACTATGAGCTGGATATTCCTGCGGCGATGGTGGTATCCAGTAACAACCTGAGTTTTAAAATTAATGATGCGGACAAATTGCTGTGCGAGAAAGAGAGCGCGCAGCAGTATCAGGTCACCATCCTGCCGAATACTTCGCTGCACATGGAGGGGCAGAAACTCAATATCGGTACCAGCCTGCGTAATTTCCCCCGTCCCTTCCTGGATCCTCAGCGAATGACGGCGTCCACTATCACGATGGGCTTTGTCAGTAACCTCTCACCCGATGCGGTCAGCGCGGCGGCACTGGTCGCTTCCTGGCTCGGCATTCAGAGTGATTATCGCGGCATCCGTTTTCCGGTGGTGCGCGGCGAACTGCCGGAAAACAACGGCATCCTGTTTGGTCATCCTGGCGATCGGATCGGCACCCTGACGTTCCCGGCCAGTAACGGCCCGATGTTGCAGGTGGTGGATAATCCCAATAACCCGGTTTACAAGCTCCTGCTGGTCAGTGGCAACAATGACGACCAGCTGCGTCAGGCGGCGAACCGTCTGACGCAGCCATTTACCAGCGATGAGAGCCAGCTGCAGGTCCCTGTACAGACCCTTAGCAACCGCAAGCCTTACGATGCCCCGCGCTGGATTAACACTGACCGCCCGGTTCGCCTGAGCGAACTGCTGCGTAAAGATCAGAGTCTGACCAGTAGCGGCATCTGGCATGATGCCCTGCGTGTTAACTTCCGCGCCGCGCCTGACCTGTTCCTGTGGGATGGCGACACGGTGCCGGTTAATCTGCATTATCGCTTCCCGTCCGAAAGCTGGATTGATGAGGACAACTCGTTCCTTAACGTCATGCTCAACGGCACTTTTCTGCGCAACCTGACGGTGAACAAAGTTGGCCTGCTGGAGAGCGCCTGGCACCGTCTGGGCGGTGATGCGCGTCAGGAGCAGTATCAGCTGAATCTCGAACCCTATCTGATCTATGGCGACAACCAGCTGGCGCTCTACTTCAATATCAAACCCCGGGCCGATGCGCCCTGCGGTGTGCTCCTGAACAACAACATCAAGAGCCGGATTGAAGAGGACTCGTGGATCGATCTCAGCCATACCCGCCACTTCAGCATGCTGCCGAACCTCGCTTACTTTGTGGGTGCTTCGTTCCCCTTCTCACGGCTGGCTGACTTCGGCCAGACAACGCTGCTGCTGCCGGAAACGCCCGGTAATGCCGAACTTTCAACACTGCTGGATCTGGCGGCGCGGGCCGGAACCGCGACCGGCGTGGCGCTGACGCAGAATCAGGTGCTGTTTGGTCTGCCGAATGGTGGCACCCATCTGGCGCGCTTAAAGCAGAGCGATGTGCTGGCGGTCAGCACCACCGGCAACAGCGCCTTTAATCAGGCGATGCTGGCGTCCTCACCGTATGACGCCACCAGCAGCACCTTAGGTGTGAAAGAGCCTGACACGCTGGAAAAAATACGCGGCTGGCTGACCGGCGACTGGAGCCTTCAGCAACTGGATGCCGATCGTTACTTCTCCTCCAACGAAGCGTGGCGAGGCTTCCTCAGCTACCGATCGCCGTGGAATCACGATCGACTGGTCGTGATGACGGTGGCAACCAGCGACGATCAGCTGCTGCGACTGCATAACGATTTGAGTTCGGCGCAGATTAACGCCGGTATTCGTGGCGATACCGCGATTATTACGGATGAAAACGGCATCCGCAGTTTCCGCGTCGGCGCGCAGTTCCCGAGCGGCGAAATGCCCTGGTACATGATGGTGATGTGGTATGCCAACCAGCATTCGGTGCTGCTGGCAGTAGCGGCGATGCTGCTCTCTGCGCTGGTGGGCAGTGCGGTCTGGGTGATGCTGAAGCGTCATGCGTGGCGGCGTCTGAACCCAAAGCAAGATCGTGATTCCGGCAGGAAGTAAGGATAATAACAATGAAAACCAATCTGTTGAGTGCCGGTATCCGTAAGGCGCTGCTGCTGGGCAGCGCGCTGGCTCTGTCACAGCCGCTGCTGGCGGCTGAAAGCACCAATCCGGCGTTGCAGGCGCTGTTCGATCAGGCCTCTTACTGGCATCAGAAAGCGCATGATGATCTGGCGAAAGCCTCGCTGCAAAAGGTGCTGATGGTTGAACCCGGCAACAGCCAGGCGCTTTACCTGCTGGCGCTCTATTCACAGCAGGGTGGCGACACCGCTGCGGCAGCGCAGTATCGCGCCCGGCTTAGTCAGGTCTCCCCCAACGATCCGCACCTCGGCGAACTGGATAACGCGCGCCAGATGCAGACCATTCCGCAGGCGCAGCTTTCCCTGGCGCGTCAGCAGGCGCGCAGCGGCAATATTCCGGCGGCGTTACAGACCTGGCGCAATACCTTCACCGGCAATGAGCCGCCACCGAGCGTCGCGGCAGAATATTATCTCACTATGGCGGGGGACCGGACGCTGCTGCCGCAGGCGGTTGAGGCACTGCGCCAGTTTGCGGCTCAGCATCCGCAGGACACCGGCGCGCGGCTGGCGCTGGGTAAAGCGCTGACCTATCAGGAACCGACCCGTCGCGAAGGCATTGAGGTGCTGAGTTCGCTGGCGAGTGGTAATCAGGATGCCGATCGCTCACTGCGCCAGGCGCTACTATGGCTTGGTCCACAGCCGTCAGATGCGGCACGCTATCAGACCTGGCAGCAGCGTCATCCGCAGGACTCTGCGGTGATCGACTACTACCGTAAAAACGTGGGTGGCGCAGAAAAAGGGGCCGGATTCAGTGCGCTCAACAGCGGTGACGTCGGCGGTGCGCAGTCCAGCTTTGAAAAAGTGCTGGGTGCGAATCCGCAGGATGCTGATGCGTTAGCGGGCATGGGCTATGTGGCCCAGCGAGCCGGACGTTATCAGGAAGCGGCAGATTATCTGCAGCGGTCTGCTCAGCTCGGCGGCGATCAGGGGTCATCGCGTCAGCAGCAGGCGGACGATGCTCGCTTTTATGCACAACTGACCAGCGCCCAGCAGGCGCTGAAAAGCGGAGACACAGCGCAGGCGCTGACCTTAAGTGAACCGCTGGTGCAGGCTGACGGCGAAAAAGGGCTGGCTGCCAGACTGTTCCGCGCCGACGTGCTGCGCCGCACCAATCAACCACAGCAGGCAGAGCAGATCTACCGAACCATTCTGCAAAGCGATGCGGATAACCGCAGCGCCAAAGAAGGACTCTTCTACGTTCTGCGTCAGCAGAATCGGAGTGCCGAAGCCAGTACGCTGCTGGGAGCGCTGCCGGACAGCGTTCGTCAGAGCGTCACGCCACGCGCCAATGAAGCCGATGCGCTGCGTCAGCAGGCGAAGCGTCAGCTGGCAGCCGGTAACAACGCCGCTGCCATCGCGACGCTGCAGCAGGGCATTCAGCGCTATCCCTCGGATGGCTGGCTGCGGCTCGATTTAGCCCGGCTCTATCGTCAGCAGGGTGACACGCTGCTGGCGGCTAACGTGATGCAGCCAGTGATGCGCAGTGCGGCCAGCACCAGTGAGCTTTATGCTGGTGCGCTCAATGCCAGCGAAAGTGGCGGCTGGCAGCAGGCCAGTGCGTTGCTGGCGCGCATTCCCGCTAATGCGAAAACGGCGGCGATGCGTGAACTGGCGCAGCGGGTTAATTTTAATCTGCAGATGAGCACCGCCGATCAGTACCTGGCACAGGGTGCGACGACCGCCGCTGCCAATACCCTGAAAGCGCTCACGGTCACGCCACCGACCAACCCGGTTGATGCCGGAAACCTGGCGCAGAAGCTGGCGCAGGCGGGCGATCTCACCAGCGCGGTTTCGGTGGTGCGGACTAACCTGCAACGCGGCGTGCAGGGCAATGCGGGCGATTATGCCGCACAGATGGCGGTGCTGAATCAGGCGGGCCTTGGCAGTGAGGCGCAGCGCTTCCTCAGTAACCCGGAACTGCAGGCGCGCAGTACCCCGACGCAACTGGCCGGTATCCGCAACGGCTATCTGATTAATGAAGTGGACCGCCTGCGGCAGCAACGTCAGTACGCGGTGGCGTATGACAAGCTGATAGGCGCGCTGCAGCAGGATCCGCAGAACCGCGATCTGATGTTCGCGATGGCCCGTCTTTACCAGGACGGCAAGATGAACCGGGATGCGGGCGTCGTCTATGACTACCTGATGACTCAGGATACGCCGACGCAGGATGCGCGCGTCGGGGCCATTAACGTTGCGCTGGCGCAGAACAATGTGCAGCGCGCCAATACGCTGAGTCGCGGCCTTAACACCACCACGCAGACGCCGGATCGACTGCTGCTGCTGGCACGGGTAGCGGAAGCCAATGGCGAGCATTCACAGGCGATGACGTATCTGCGTTCTGCACGTGGGCAGCTGATTGGCCTGCAGGGCGCGCAGCCCGGCAGCGTGCCGACAGTGGGCGGCCTGGCACTGGCGGATAATCCATTTATCAATCGCAACACTTCGCCGGTGGGACGTTCACCCTCCAGTTACGGCACGGTGCTGCCGTGGCAGGCAGCACCAGCGGGCATTGCAACAGACGTGACAACGCAGGGCGAACCGGCTGCGGGCAGCGAAACCGTTTCTCAGCAGTCACAGGTTATGCACGACGTCGATACCATGATGGATTCGCTGCAGGAGAAAACCGGCACCTGGAGTCAGGGTAGGGTGCAGGTGCGCAGTCGTGATGGCGATGCCGGGTTAAGTAAGCTGACTGAAGCGAAAGCCCCGCTGACCTTCTCTACCGTGCCGTTTGGAACGGCGCGCGTCGACTTCACCGCCACGCCGGTCTCGCTCACGGCAGGCAGTGGCGCTGCCGATGCCTGGCGTCGTTTCGGCACCAATGCGCTGAGTCAGGGCAGAGTCGTGGCCGCAGGCGGTGCGACGGTGAATGATCTGCCCAATGCCACCACCGATTCACAAACCGCTTCTGGTGTGGAGCTGAATCTGGCGCTGAAGGGCGACAGTTATAAAGTGGATATCGGCAGTACGCCGCTGGGCCAGGATCTCAGTACGCTGGTCGGGGGCGTACAGTGGTCACCGAAACTCACCGACTTCCTGACGCTGATCCTGACCGGTGAGCGTCGCGCGATTACTGACAGCCTGCTCTCTTACGTCGGCGCAGAAGATAAAGCCAGCGGCAAACGCTGGGGGCGTGTTACGAAGAATGGCGCTAATGGCCTGTTAAGCTATGACAATGGCGATGCAGGGTTCTATGTGGGGGGAGGGGCTTACAGCTACACGGGCGAGAATGTGGCCAGCAACAACAACCTGCAGGCGACCGCAGGCGCCTATGTCCGTCCATTCCACACGGACGACCGCGAGCTGAAAGTGGGCATAAGCCTGGCGTGGATGGACTTCTCGAAGAACCTCAGCTACTTCAGTTACGGACAAGGCGGCTACTTCAGCCCGCAGAACTACGCGTCGGTCTCGTTCCCGATAGAGTTCTCACGCAAATTTGACGATTTAAAAGTGAATATTGGCGGTGCGGCTGGTTATCAGACCTACAGTCAGGATAAGAGCGCGTACTTCCCTGCGAATGCCAGCCTGCAGTCAGAGCTGGAATCCCTTGCCGCCAGCGGCAACGTGAAAGACGCTTACTACTCTGGTGGCAGCAAAAATGGCATCGGCTACAACCTGCACGCCGGGGCGGACTACAAACTCAATAACGATGTAACGATTGGCGGCCAGCTGGGTTATGACACCTTTGGTGACTACAACGAAAGCAGCGCGCAGCTCTATGTCCGTTACCTGTTCGGAGAGAAGTAATGAGTGAGCATTCGGGGGTATTACATCCTTATCAGCCGGGCTGGTTTGACCTCGTCAGCGTACTGATTGACGGAATGATCGCCAACGCCGGTCAGCAGGAGGCGGAAGCCTTTCTCTATAAGATGGGGGAATCGCTGGCGACCCGCTATCCTTTGCCAGAGTCGCGCACCGTGCAGGATCTGGAGCGTGAAGCCAATCTGCAGCTGGCGCGGTTTAACTGGGGCTTTGTGCAGCTTCAGCCAGAAGAGACGGCGCTCCTGATTGCGTATCACGCCTTACCTGCGGGCGACAATATCCAATCTCCAGCTGACTGGCAGGCAGCGTTTGGTGCAGTCATGGCCGGACTTTTCTCAGGCTGGTTACAGGGCCAGGGCGGCAGCAGGATTGTGCCGGTGACGCTTGAACTCAACGATGGCAGCACGCTGCACTATCGATATCAATAGGATCGAAAATGAAACGTAAGCCATTCTGGATGGGCTGGATCTGCTCCGTTTTACTGCTGGCCTGCAGCGCGCAGGCGAGTGCCAGCGGCTGGGACACGTTTAAAAGCCGCTTTTTGACCGCGGAAGGGCGGATCACGGACACCGCCAATAACAATGTCAGTCACACCGAAGGTCAGGGTTATGGCATGTTGCTGGCGGTGGCCAACAACGATCGTGCCACCTTCGATCGGCTGTGGCAGTGGACGCGCACCCAGCTGCAAAATCCACAGACCGATCTCTTTTACTGGCGCTATGTGCCAGGCAGTGACAACCCGGTTGCCGATAAAAATAACGCCTCGGATGGTGATGTGCTGCTGGCCTGGGCGCTACAGCGCGCTGCTCAGAAATGGCAGGTGGAAAGCTACCAGCAGGCGTCTGACCGTATTCAGCGCGCGATCATCAAGCGGGATGTCACGAGCTTTGGCGGCCATACCGTCCTGCTGCCGGGCGCGCAGGGTTTCAATAAAACCAGCTATGTGGTGCTTAACCCCTCCTATTTCCTGTTTCAGGCGTGGCGGGAGTTTGGCGAGCGCAGTCATCTGCAGGTCTGGGATAAGCTGATTAATGATGGTTTTGATCTGCTGGGTAAGCTGAGCTTTGGCAAAACCGGTCTGCCGCTGGACTGGGTTGCGCTGAATGCCGACGGTTCGGTTGCACCCGCGGTAGGCTACTCAAACCGCTTCAGTTACGACGCGATTCGCGTACCGCTGAACATCTGGTGGTATGACCCCCACAGTCTGGCGCTGGTGCCGTTTCAGCGCGTCTGGCAGGGTTACAGCCGTATGCTGACCCCCGCCTGGTTCGATGTGCTGGCAAATGCGCCTGCTCCTTATCATCTTGAGGGCGGTCTGCTGGCGGTGCGTGACCTGACGCTGAATGAGACCGGCTATCTGAGTGATAAGCTGGCTGCGGATCAGAACTACTTTTCTGCCAGTCTGCAGCTGCTGACCTGGCAGGCGTTTCAGGAGAAGCGCTGATAACAGGCAGAACGGCGGCGCTGGCCGCTATCCTGCTGCCGACAGTAACACGATAAAAATGGGTCAGGCGCTAAGCGGCGCCTGACCCGCACTTCTGCTTTCCGGCGGTGATGCGTTACTCCGGATAGCGCACCCAGTCGCCGCCGTTGAGCCTGATCCAGGGCTTGCCCTGATACATCATCACCACAGCACCGTCGTTTTCCGACACCACTGGCGTCTGGGGCAGCTTGTCCGTCAGCACCGACATATTCACATTCGGCGCATTAAAGACCTGCCCATCCACCACGCGGGAGACAATTTCTGAGATTGCCAACAGGCTGGTCGGTGCATCTATATTCAGAGGCTGTCCCTGATGCGGGGCTTTCATGCCAACAAACTTAATCCCTACCGGCACATGCGTGATGTCAGGGCTGGGAATGTCGCGCAGACCCGACATCTGCATCTTGTCACCCTGCAATGCTGCACCATGCTCCGGCACCACCAGCACCATCACCCGACGACCTGACTTCTCCAGCTGAGTGAGGAAGGCGTCGATCTGATCAAACAGCAGCTGAGCGCGCGGCTTCCACGGGGCAGTTTTGGTGCTGCCCATTTCACGGGTGCCGTCGTGCAGCGGGATCAGGTTATAGAAGGTGGCGCTGCGGGCATCGCTGCTTTTGCTGCGATCGTCGAGCCAGCGCTGCATCAGCTGAGCATCGTTGAGCACTGGCGAGCCGTCGAATGAGGTCAGTTCCGGCGCAATGCCCGCCTGCGACATCAGCGGTGCCTGAATATCCCCGCCTTCGCGCAACTCTTTGAGATAATTACCAAACACCCCGGTGTGATCCATCATCAGCTGCTCTTTAAAGCCCAGTTTCGCCAGATTATCAAACAGATAGCAGCGTGAATCGGTGGGTTTGTAGAGGTCGCTGTGTGAGGTCTGACCGCAGCTGGCACGCAGCAGACGAATCCCCGCCGGCCCGCTGTAACTGGTGGCGGAGTTATAGTTCGTCAGCATAATGTCAAAGTGCTGCCACAGGGGATGATTACGCAGCTGCGAGGCATCCATATCTGACCAGGCGAGTGAACAGATGTTGATCACCAGAATGTCGAACGGCTGCGAATCGGCAGGCAGGCTGTCAGGGAAATGGGTAACACGCTTGCGCTCACTCTCATAAAAACGACTGAGCCAGGCGGTCAGGCTGGCACTGGTGGGCGCGGCTGACTGATCGAGTCCGTCCGGCACGGGAGCGGTCTGGCTGTTGGCAGCGGCGGGCGTCTGATTCAGGACCACCTGCGGAGTGGCTGCGCGGGTCGGCAGCAGCGACATTGCCGGACCCGCGATGGTCAGCACGTTGAGCCAGATGAGCATCAACGAAACCAGCACCGTGATACGAACCCACTGCGCAACAAAAAGATAGAGAACCAGCAGGACAAAGAGCGCACCCACCATTTGCCAGTTGATAAACCGGTCTGCCAGATCGAGAAGATAGGCGGCGGAGAAGCCCGCCAGCTGATCGCCCTGGCTGAGGATGCTGCTGAGTCCCGGCAGCCAGGTGTCATGCCATAACAGTGCGAAACCAATAGGGATTGAGGCCCAGTGGCGAAGGCGATGCAGACGTAACGACGGCAGCGGTAAGAGCAGCCAGGCGAGAAACACCAGGTTGCTCAGGGCGTGAAAGTTGAGATAGCCGTACCAAAGCAGGGCGAACTTCACTAAAAAGTAAAAATTCCAGCCACCCAGTCCGCGCCAGGAAGACCAGAAGCTGGAAGAGGAGGCCGCCACGGGTTGATCACTATTCATTAATTTTTTGCATCCGTTTCAGAGGATTTTCGCTGCCAATGGCCTTCCGATTTAAGCGCGCGTGCAGGCAACAGGCGATTCATGATGCCGTTCCAGCGACGCGGTAACCATTGATGATATAACGGCTTTAAAATCAGCAGGATAAAAAGGATCAGTAGCGCAATCTGTACCCAGTCCATCAGATTCATCAGGCTTTGTTCTCCGGCAATAAAATGATGGGCAGCGGTGCTGAGCGTGCCAGCGTTTCGCTCCGGCTCTCAATGGCGGCGCGCGCCGTCTCCGGGGCTGGCATCAGGTCCTGAATCGCCATCGGCGTCAGTTTTTTGATATTGCTGACTTCCGCAAGAATCTGATTATCCTCGAACCAGACCATCCGGTTTGCAAACAGCTCATCATGAGGCAGTGAAAATATATATTTCAATGCCTTATCAAGATCGTTATAGCGGCAGGAGGAGAGAAAAAGTATCACGCGATCTTCCAGCACCGTGACCAGATCGCCGAAGCGGCGCGGCTTACAGAGCGTCAGGATCTGCTGGGGTTTGAGCTGCGGCACTGGCCGCAATGCCACCAGCAGGCCCTTATCATTTTCCGGCAGTAAGGTATTACTGATCAACTGGCTGACTGACTGACAGAAGGCGTCAAGCCGCAGGTAGCCTTTCTCATGCAGCGGCTGCAGCGAGGCGGTTAACGCCTCAAGACTGGCGGGAACGCGACGGTTAAACACCTGTCCCTGAAGACCTTCCAGTGTGGTCAGAAAGCGCGACATGGCTGCGTTAGCCGGCACAATGGTGTTGACTCCGCAGGCCAGCAGCAGGCGCTCGTCGCTATAGCGCAGGCTGGCACCCATCTCACGTACCACAATTTTCATTCCGTTGCCGCGAGCACGACGCAGGCTGTGCACCATTTTCGCCAGTTCGCTGATATAGTCGCTGCGGGTCAGACTGAAAATCACCGTCGCGGCATTGGCCTGTTGTGCGCGGAACCAGACCTGCTCATTATCATCAAACAGTTGCCACTGGCGTGAAAGCGGAGGTGCGCCCTCAAGCACGACTTTGTCCGCGAGATAATGTTGTTCGTCATTAAGGCTCAACGGTTCCTGCTTTTCATTTAAGGTAAAGAAACGATCCTCTTCATAGCCCAGACGTATTGCACGATCGGCGAGCAGGCGTTCGGCGGCATACCACCAGTTAATTCGATATTGCCAGCTGTCCTGCTGAAAGCTCAAATGCGCAACGCCATCAAGCTGACGAAAATAACGCTGAAGATTATTACTCAGATTTATTATGGTGGTGCCGGAGGTGATGATTAAAAGCGTGAGCTTTCTTTTATGCAGCGTGCGGCGCATACCCTTTATCCACCGGCTTAATTCGGCGTCATCAAGCTTATCCCACTGCGCCGCGCTGCTGTTAAATATCACCAGTCCATTTTTACTGCCGAGCGTGCGCAGAAAATCACTTTCCAGCTGCAAAAGACTTCGTTTGCTTTTGGAAAGAGAAAACAGCGGTATACGGTCGGGACCGCCGATCGGGTCAGGCGTCAGGAGATCACGAGGCGGTTGATCAGCGCTGATCAGCGTGACGGCCTGCTGATGTGAAATCACCTGGCGAATAAACGTGCGGGCGTCATCCTGCCGTGCACACGTCACCCAATAACAGCCAGGCGTTTGCAATGCCGTTAATTCAGGCTGAACATGCAACAGCCCTAGCGAAAAAGAATTTTTCATATTGAATTCGTTATTTTTCCAGTCCAGGCTAGCTTATTATAGACAGGCCAGGATGTAACCTGAGAAATTTAAACATTGCTAATGACAGAATGGCTCACAACGTCCGGCAAATGCAGCGTTTCTGGAAAAGGTTTTTCAACCTCTTTTTTACGCACAGACGGCTATTCTGAGTCTGACATTGTTTTATCTTTGGCGAACAATAATGAAAAACCAAAATCTTCATATCCCTGAGGCTGATGATGGCGATCGTCAGGATGATATTAGTGCTTTGCGTGATGCCTTTTCTCTGCACGCTTTTCGCTATGTCGACATTGCGCGCGAAGAACGCCTGAAAGAGATTGTGTCGCGCTGGCCGCTGATAGCGGAAACGGTTCCCAGCCAGCCTGAGCAATCTCACTGATGCCGCTGATAGCGCTTCAGGGCGTGCGGGGCGGTGTCGGGACGACGTCTCTTTGTGCCGGCGTAGGCTGGGCGCTGGCGGCGCTCGGCGAGCGGGTGTTGCTGATCGATGGCTCGCCGATCAGTCAGCTCGGCGTGCATTTCAATCTGCCCGCTCAGCAGGAGAATGGCTGGATGAAAGCCCTGTGCGAAGGGGGTGACTGGCAGCACAGCGCGCTGCGCTATCCCCAGGGGCCTGATTTGCTGCCGCATGGTGTGCTTTCTCATCAGCATTCTTTGACTATTACCCGTCAGAATGAAGCGGTCGCCGCACCGCTGCTCCACGCATTGCCGGACCTGCAGGCACGCTATCAGTGGATTATTTTTGATCTGCCTGCCGACTCTCTGCCGTGGCATGAAACACTCTATCCGCAGCTGGACGGCATACTGTGCGTCACCCAGCCAGACGCCAATTGTCATTTGCGCCTTAGTCAGCACCGCTTTCCGGCACGAACCCGCTTTGTTATCAATCAGTTTAACGCCAACAGCCGTCTGCAGCAGGATCTGCATCAGCTCTGGATGGCGTCACTGACGCAGCTGATACCGCTAATGATCCATCGCGATGAGGCGCTGGCAGAAGCGCTGATGATGAAGCAGCCTGTCGGTGAATACCGGCCACATGCGTTAGCCAGCGAGGAGATCATCACGCTGGCTAACTGGCTGCTGCTCAATCTGAAGGGAGTGAGTTCTTGAATCCGTTGCGCTGGCTGTTAACTGCGCCCGCCTGGCAATCGCTGCATCGGGGCTATACCACCGCGCGAGGCAATGGCGCTTCCCGCTTCGCCAGCGCACTTCATCTTTTCTGGTCTGTTCTGGGCCTGATGCTGCTCCGCTTCGAAAGCCCGGGCTGGCAGAGCGTGATTCAGCAGCGCCGCCGCCTCTATCCGCACATCTCACCGGAGCGTCCGCGTCCGCTGGATATCTTACGTTATCTGATTCAGACACTCTGGCTGATAGTGATCCGGCTCCCCCAGGCAGGCGCCCGCGACGGCGTGAAAGGCCTGAGCGCACTTTCTGGCTGGCGCCAGCACGGCTATCGCTGGCTGGACAATGTTATTGCCCGCTCGCAAACCAGGGGCATTGATACGCGTATCGAACAGCGACTGAAGCGCCTGTCGCCGCTGATGCGACGCAGCCTCTTTGTCGTGATGGCTCTCTTTGCCTCCGTGCTGGCGCTGATCTGTATCAGCCAGCCCTTTGGTCTGATGACGCAGTTTATTTTTGTCGTACTGCTCTGGGGGCTGGCGATGCTGGTCCGGCGCATCCCGGGTCGTTTTCCTACTATGATGCTGATCGTGCTGTCCCTGACCGTGTCATGCCGCTACCTCTGGTGGCGCTATACCTCGACGCTGAACTGGGACGATCCGCTGAGCCTGATCTTCGGGCTGCTGCTCATTGCAGCAGAGACCTACGCCTGGGTGGTACTGGTGCTGGGCTATTTCCAGACGCTGTGGCCGCTTAACCGGCAGCCCGTCTCCATGCCGGCTGACCGTTCGCAGTGGCCATCGGTGGACCTGCTGGTGCCGACCTATAACGAACCGCTCAGCGTTGTCAGACCGACACTCTATGCTGCGCTGGGTATCGACTGGCCAAAAGATCGCCTGAATATCTATCTGCTCGACGACGGCAACCGACCGGAATTCCGCGAGTTTGCCACCAGCATTGGCATTCACTATGTGGTGCGTCCCTCTAACGAACATGCCAAGGCGGGCAACATCAACCACGCGCTGAAAAAGTACTGCCGCAGCGACTTCGTGTCGATCTTTGACTGCGACCATGTGCCGACACGCGCTTTTTTACAGATGGCCATGGGCTGGTTTATCAAAGATCCCCGGCTGGCGATGCTGCAGACGCCGCATCACTTCTTTTCACCCGATCCGTTTGAGCGCAATCTCGGGCGGTTTCGCCGTACGCCGAACGAAGGTTCGCTCTTTTACGGGCTGGTGCAGGACGGTAACGATACCTGGGACGCCACCTTCTTCTGCGGCTCCTGCGCCATTCTGCGCCGCACCGCGCTGGAAGAGATTGGCGGTATTGCCGTAGAAACCGTAACTGAAGATGCCCATACCTCGCTGCGTCTGCACCGGCGTGGCTACACCTCGGCCTACATTCGCATTCCTCAGGCGGCCGGGCTGGCGACCGAAAGCCTGTCAGCGCATATCGGGCAGCGTATTCGCTGGGCACGCGGGATGGTGCAGATTTTCCGCCTTGATAACCCGTTGTTTGGTAAGGGGTTGAAGTGGGTGCAACGGCTCTGCTATGCCAATGCCATGCTGCACTTTTTGTCCGGCATTCCGCGGCTGATCTTCCTGCTGGCACCGCTGGCGTTTTTACTCTGCCATGCCTACATCATCTATGCGCCTGCGCTGGCGATCGCCATCTATGTTTTACCTCACATGCTGCATACCAGCCTCACCAACTCGCGTATTCAGGGGCGCTGGCGTCACTCTTTCTGGAGCGAAGTTTACGAGACGGTGCTGGCCTGGTATATCGCCCGCCCGACCACCGTGGCGCTGTTCAATCCTCACAAGGGTAAGTTTAACGTCACCGCAAAAGGCGGACTGGTAGAGGAGCAGCATCTGGACTGGGTGATAACCAAGCCCTATATGTTGCTGGTGCTGCTCAATGTGGCGGGCGTGTTGATGGCGTTCTGGCGCATGCAGCACGGTCCGGCCAACGAGATACTGACCGTCTGCGTAAGCCTGATTTGGGTGCTCTACAACATGATTATTCTTGGTGGTGCGGTGGCGGTTTCGGTTGAAGCACGGCAGATCCGCGAGGCGCACCGCGTAGAGATCGCCATGCCGGCTGCCATCGCACGCGAAGATGGCCATATGTTGCCCTGTACGCTGCGTGACTACTCGGATGGCGGCGTCGGGCTGGAGCTGCGCGAACCGGACGCCCTGCGGGAGAATGAAAAAGTGTGGCTGCTGCTGCGGCGTGGACAGCAGGAGTTCAGCTTCCCCTGTCAGGTGCAGCGTGTCTTTGGCCATCGGGCTGGCGTTCGTCTCCATCAGCTGACCACCCAGCAGCATATTGAATTTATCCAGTGTACCTTCGCCCGCGCTGATACCTGGGCGCTGTGGCAGGACGGTTTTCCGGAAGATAAACCGGTGCAAAGCCTCGCCGATATCATGATTCTCGGTTTCAAAGGTTACCTGCGCCTGGCGGAATATGGCCCGCCGCAGTTACGTCGGCTGTTTAACCTGCTTACCGCTGGGGTGAGCTGGCTGGCTTCGCTGTTGCCGCAAGGCATCGGACGTGTGCCAGCTTCAAAAAACGCATTGAGTTGATGATATGACGATAACGAGAGTAAACAGGTGGGTCGCTGCGCTGCTGTTGGGTTCCACAACACTGAGCTGCGCCCTGGCACAGGAAAATATGCCGGTCAGTATCCCCGGAGAAACCGCAGTGCAATCTTTGCCGCAGCAGCCTGCTGCGCCGCTGCGTAACAGTCAACTGAGTTTTGTTAAGCTGGCACCGCCGCCGGGCAGCATGACGCTGAGCGGAACGCGTACCAGCGGGCAGATCGAGTTTGGGGTGCGTAGCGATGAGGTGGTAACGCGTGCGCTGCTTAATCTCACCTACCGGCCCTCGCCTGCGCTGCTGCCTGTGCTGTCGCAGCTGAAGGTTTATCTCAACGATGAGCTGATCGGTCTGATCACCATCACGCCGGACCAGCCGGGTAAAGAGATTAAAACGCAGCTGGCGATCGATCCTCGCTATATTGCCGACTTTAACCGCGTGCGCTTTGAGCTGGTCGGCCACTACGCCAATATCTGCGAAAATCCTGCCAACAGCACCATCTGGCTCGATATCGGCAAAGAGAGCGGCATCGATCTGACGATGCAAAAACTGCCGCTGAAAAATGACCTTTCCCATTTTCCTGAACCCTTTTTTGATACACGCGATACGCGACCGCTGACCCTGCCGATGGTGTTTGCCGCCCAGCCGGATATAAAGCAGCAGCGGGCTGCAGCGATTCTCGCCTCCTGGTTCGGCAGCAAAGCCGCCTGGCGCGGACAGCGCTTTCCGGTGCTCTACAATCAGCTGCCGCAACAGCAGCATGCCGTGGTGTTTGCCACCAATGATGCGCGCCCGGATTTCCTGAAAGCTTTGCCGCCGGTCATGAAGCCGACCGTGGAGATAATAAGTCAGCCTGACAGTCCCTATGAAAAAATGTTGCTGATCCTGGGACGCAACGACGACGATTTACTGACAGCGGTACAGGGCATTGCGCAGGGCGAGTTGTTGCTGCGCGGTGACATCTCAACCATCGACAGCGTTAAGCTGCTCTCCCCACGCCAGGCGTATGATGCACCCAACTGGGTACGAACCGATCGTCGCACTACTTTTGCTGAGCTGACGCAGTATGAGAATCAGTTGCAGTCTGATGGAGTACAGCCTAATCCCATCAGCCTGACGCTGAATCTGCCGCCCGATCTTTTTCTGGTTCGCGCGCGCGGCATTGACATGGATCTGAGCTATCGCTATACCGCGCCTTTCCAGTCGGATGGCTCACGGCTGGCGGTGAACCTGAATAATCAGTTCATCCAGGATTATCCGCTACCGCCTAAAAACACGGCCGGTCAGCAGTTGCTGCATATTCCCCTGATTCAGGGAATGCTGGACAAAAACCATGAACTGCTGATTCCGGCTTTACGTCTGGGTGTGGTGAACCAGCTGCGCTTCGATTTTGACTATGCCAACACCTTTATTGGTGGCAACGCTGACGGGCGTTGTGAAACCGTGACGCCGGTCGGCCATCATGTGGTGGTGGACGACAGTTCCAGCATCGATTTTTCTGGCTATCGCCACTACATCGAAATGCCGTCACTGCGTGCCTGGGCAAATGCGGGCTTCCCGTTCAGCCGTTATGCCGATCTGGCGCAAACTCTGGTGCTGATGCCGCCAAAACCAGACGTCCAGCAGGTCAGCACATTGTTGAATGCGATGGGCAATAGTGGCGCACAGACCGGCTATCCGGCACTGCGCGTTCAGTTGACCGATGACTGGGCCACGGCGAAGAAGCAGGATGTGGATCTGCTGATGATCGGTGTCATCCCCAACGATCTTCAGGATGAACAGCGGATCCCGGCGCTGGTCGACGCCACCGCCAGCTGGCTGAAAGAACCCGTGCGACGGATCACGCCGCCGATGAATCCGCAAAGTGGTCGCGATCAGACGGCAGAAAGCACCGTTGCCATCAGCTCCCGCGGCCCGCTGGCAACGGTGATCGGCTTCCAGTCACCGTTTTACGATCAGCGCAGCGTGGTTGCACTGCTCGCGGATGGCACGCCGCGTGGCTGGCAACTGCTCAACGAGGCAATGAGTGACAGCAATAAGCGTGGCGCAATGTCTGGCTCCACCGCGATTATCCGCGAGTCAGGAGTTAACAGTCTGCGGGTTGGCGAGAGCTACTACGTCGGTCATCTGCCGTGGTGGGAGCGTCTCTGGTCGCTACTCTCGACCCATCCCTTCTGGCTGGCACTCTGCGCACTCTTTGTGGTGGTGCTGTTCGCGCTGATGACCTGGCGTCTGATGCGAATTATTACCCGTCGTCGTTTACTGGATGAAGATGAATAACGCTCAGGTGCTGCGGGCGGGCATGCTGCTCGGTGCGCTAAGTGCGCTGCCGGGGCTGGCCGCACCGACTGACGGACCAGAAGTCTCGCCGGTCGAGTGGCTGCTGGCGCAGGTCCGCACCGGCGAGTCGACCAATAAATATGATCTGGTACAGCAATCGCTCTATCGGCTTGAGAAGATCGATCCCGATAATCCGCAGGTGCTGGCAGCGCGTCTGCGGCTGGCGCTGCACCAGGGCGATATTCCCGGTGCGCAGTTGCTGCTGGATCAACTGAAAAAGGTCGCACCAGACTCGGCAGAGACGCGTGAATCAGCCGTCGGCCTGGCGCTGACGTCATCCGATGGACGGCAGCAGTTGCAGCAGGCGCGCCTGCTGGCCACGTCTGGCCGCCTGACGGAGGCGAAAAGTGCCTACGATGCGCTGTTCAACGGCGTCTTTCCCGATCCGAACACCGCTCTGGAGTACTGGCGTCTGCTGGCGCGTCTTCCCGGTCAGGAGGATAGGGCTTATCAGCAGCTCCAGGCACTGGAACAGCGCTATCCGGGCAATATCGGGGTTGAGCTACAGATTGCCCGTATGGCGTTTACGCAACAGCAGCCAGAAAAGGCCATCGCTCAACTGAAAAAGCTGGCAAACAGCAATGGCGGGCGTGCCGCCGCCGCCGATCTCTGGCTGCAGCAGATCAGGGATCAGCCAGTCAGCGATAGCAGCGTGGCACAGCTAAAGGCTTATCTGGCCGTTTTCACCGAGGGTGATGCCTATCAGCAGGGCACGGAGGCGCTATCGAAGCAGCAGACGATGCTGGCCGATCCCGCTTACCGCGAACGGACGCGTGCCCTGGCGCTGGTTGACGCAGGCAATGTTAACAACGCAATGGTCACCCTTGATCGGGCGCTGAAAGCCAATCCCGATGATCCCGAATTAATGGGTGCAATGGGGCAGACCCAGGCCCGCGCGGGTCACCGCGAAGCGGCAATTACCTGGCTGGAACGCGCCATCAAAGCGGGTCAGCAGAGCACACTGATCGGCAAATGGCAGTCGCTGCTGCAGAGCAATCGCTACTGGCTGGCGATAGAGCAGGGTGATAAAGCGCTGGCGAAGCAGGACATTGAGGGTGCAGAACAGCACTATCGCGCAGCGCAAAAGTATGACAGTAGCGACAGCTATGCCCTGATTGGCCTGGGCGATGTGGCGATGGCGCGCAAAGATACGGCCGCGGCTGAACAGTTCTGGCAGAATGCGCGACGGCTTGATGGCACGAACATCACCGCAGTGCGTCGGCTGGCCGGGCTTTATCAGGCGGCGTCACCCGCCCGCGAGCTGGAATTTATTAATACCTTACCCGTCGCACAACAGCGCGCGCTGGCCGACACCATCCGGACACTGCGCAGCGATAGCCTGCGCGCTGAGGCGGATGCTCTGGCGCAGCAGGCTCGCTGGTCGCAGGCCGCAGATAAATATCGCCAGGCACGGGAGCTGGCACCGGATGACGTCTGGCTCAGTTACCGGCTGGCTGGCGCGCTGCGTAATAGTGGTGACGTGCCGCAGGCGAATGCGGTGATGCGCGCGGTCCCTCAGCAGCATCCGCAGGACGCGACTGCACTTTACGCGACCGCACTCTGGTTCTCGGGCAACGATAACGACAGCGAGGCTATGGCCATGCTGCATCGTCTGCCTGACGCGCAGTGGAGCAGCGATATGCGCCAGCTTGCTGATCGCCTGAATCAGAATCAGATCTTTGCGCAGGCCGAGTCACTGCGTGCCGCAGGTCAGGAGCAGGCGGCGGTGACGTTGCTTCATCAGCAGCCGGTTTCCAGCCGACGCGACCTGACGCTGGCCGACTGGGCACTGGCACGCGGTGATGCGCAGCAGGCGCTGACGAGCTATCAGCAGGTGCTGTCGCGTGAGCCGGGCAACGGCGATGCGGCACTGGGACGGATTGATGCGCTGGTAGCCCTGCAGCGCAACAGCGAAGCACGACTGGCTCTGGCGCAACAACCGCCGGTGCAGGCGACTGTGAATGCAGATCGCCGTGCTGCGCTGGCGTGGCAGGCGGTGGGTGAAACCACGCGGGCTGCGGTGCTGTTTACCGATCTGAAACAGCGCGCCGCCTCGCTGCCGCCTTCACAGGACAAGGCACTGGTGTTTCGTGATGCGGCACGGCTTGAGCGTGTGCAGCAGCAGCCTGAACAGGCGCTGGCCGATTATCGTCAGGCGATGACGGCCAGCGGTATGGATAGCAGTGGCAATATCAGCCGCGCCACCCGCAGTGATCCGCAGGATGACTGGCTGAAACGCAGCCTGCGCAGCGACACGGGCGATCTCTACCGTCAGCAGCAAACCACACTGACGGTGCAGCAGGACTATTCACGCAACAGCGGCACGGGCGGCATCTCTGATTTTACGGCGCACACCACCATGCTGCAGGCGGAACAGCCGTTTGCCAGTGGGCGCGGCTTTTTCCGGCTCGACCAGGTTGACGTCTCCGCAGGAACCTTTACCACCCGTAATGGCAGCTTCGACGAACAGTTTGGCAGCTGTGACGATGCGAATTCCGGCGGCTGCAATTCTCAGACTCACCAGCGCGACAAAGGCACGGCGCTGGCCGCTGGCTGGCATAATGCGATCTGGTCTGCCGACCTCGGCACTACGCCGCTGGGTTTCGAAGTCACTAACTGGACAGGCGGCCTGAGCTGGAAAACCGACGTGAAACAGCTGGGTGTGACGCTGACCGCCTCACGCAGGCCGATTGCCAGTTCGCTGCTTTCCTATGCCGGGACGCGCGATCCGGCAGCCAGCGGGGGTAAAAGCTGGGGCGGCGTGGTGGCAACGGGCGGCAGCATCGGGCTGAGTTACGATCAGGGCGGGGCGCATGGCGTCTGGGGCGACATCAGTGCGCATCAGATAACCGGTAAAAATGTTGCCGATAACAGCCGCGAACGCCTGATGGGCGGCTATTACTACAAGCTGATCAACAGCGATAACCGCCGTGCGACCGTCGGGCTGAACAGCATGCTCTGGCACTATCAGAAGGATCTCAGCGATTACACCTTCGGCCAGGGCGGCTACTACAGTCCGCAGCAATATCTCTCCTTTGCTGTGCCGGTCACCTGGCGGCAGCGTACAGAGAACTGGTCATTTGATCTGGGCGGTTCAGTTTCGTGGTCACATTCGAAAACAGATGCGCAGCAGCGTTATCCGGTCAATCCTGGCTTCGCACTTGCCAGCAATCCCTCTTCTGCCAGCAGCGCCGGCGGGGGTATCGGCTACACGCTACAGGCGGTGGTTGAGCGGCGGCTGACATCGGGCTGGTTTGTTGGGGCTGGTGTTGATATTCAGCAGGCGAAAGATTACACCCCGAGCCACGGTCTGCTCTATGTGCGCTATGCAGCCGGAGGCTGGGAAGGGGATCTGGACATGCCGCCACAGCCGCTGGTGCCTTACGCAGATTTTAAATAATCCCGACCGGGAAAAAGCCGGACTTTTCAGACGGTAAAAAAGTCAGTTTATGAGATATACTGGCGGGCATTGTACTGTCTGCTATCTGGGCTTTTTTCATCGTCAGGAGAGAATTTTTGCGCGTAAGCCGGTCACTTACGATAAAGCAGATGGCGACAGTTTCGCTGGTTGCGGTTATCACCATCAGCATCTTTATCGTCATCCAACTGTTTCATTTTGTGCAGCAGCGCAGGATTGAC
>Ga0308171_1001892_pt1 | contig 24965 bp, 19 predicted proteins | sample PhyGR1_FD_202135 | JGI IMG/M metagenome (GOLD analysis project Ga0308171, IMG submission 202135) | Phyllosphere microbial communities from UC Gill Tract Community Farm, Albany, California, United States - DLSLSG.R1 | ecosystem: Host-associated > Plants > Phyllosphere > Unclassified | place: USA...
CAATCCTCTTCCATATAACAGCGGATAAATTCCCAATAAAGAGATAACTCTTCTTTCTGGCCTACGTATCCGAAACTGAAGGTATTCAGGACGGTCTGTTTATCTTCGGCAAGAAGATGTCCGATTATGCAGTCACTGATCCTCTGCCTGCTGGTGGTGAAGAATATGTCTTTCCAGGGTACAGTAATAATCTCACCGCTGACCTGGTAAATATGTACCAGCTGTTTTTTTCGGTTAAAACGCACCGGGTAGTGCGTTTTTCGGAACCAGTCTTTCAGGAGAAATCGTCCCATCCAGCAAATTGCTGAACCAAACAATAATACTATGAAAAAAAACATGGGAACGTTACCATCATTAAAAATTGCAATTTTTGCAGTCGCTAAAATTGCAATAATAAACAATATACATAACGCCATCATAAATGAAGCAACATACCCTTTTGTAGGATAAAATTTGTCCACAACCTCAAGGTAAGATGAATTCATCCGTATAATGGTATCCAGATCGAGCACTGTAGCCTCACCAGAAACTTTTCTTCTTTTTCCCTGAACAAAGCGGTTCTTTTTTTCTTCCCGGGTTAGTGGCCGGTTAAGCTTAAACGGAAAATAAAGGCCTAAATCGTGTAAAATTGCCATTTATTTATCTCCATTAACTAATAGCTGAAGCTGCGACATTTCCATCTGCATTGAAGGCCAGACTGCAGGCACATCACGCTCACCATGTGGTATATGCCGCCACCAGGTTGCCGCTAACCATTTCTGAATACCATCACGACTTTGCATCGAAATATAAATCGCAGATCCGAGAGAAAATGCAATCGCTATCCCTATACCAATAGGACCAAGTGCTAGCGCATTAAATACTACTGGTGTTACCAACGCTGCACCTGCTATTGCTGAAATAACGTAAGCTACAACTAATCCCATATTACCTTTCTGATATTCACTAATGATATGATAGACATCCCATGCAATTGCTACATAGCCAAAAGCAGCACATACCTTTACTGCAAGCTGAATTCTGTTAAATAACTTTATCATTCCAACTTTGCCATAGCGTAAACGTACCAATGGCTTGAGCCGGAAACTTTTAAAACTATAAATTACCCTTTCCACCGCATCCAACAATGTTCCGCCAGCGCCGATAGTATCCGCGATTAATTTAGATACCTTTTCCGCCCCTGTAAGCTGTCCTTCCATCAGGCTTTTTGCGGATTTACTGACGGCGCCGACCTGCAATATTATTGCAAAAACACATCCGGCAAAGGGCAGGCTTTGCGCACCATCATTGGCCAGTTTGTTAACCGAACTGCCCTTCGCTAACGCCAGTTTTTCTCTCCACTGACGCGGGAATAACGTTCTGCTGACTTCGTCTGCTGAGCGCATTGTTTTTGCAGCAGCACTGGCTCGTTCAACCTCTGGCAATGCCCGCGTCTGCGTTGCTTCTGAAACATCAATCAATACCAGTGATTTCTGCTGGTGAATACCCACCATTGATACGCCGCTAATCTCCATTCTGCGTAATTCAATATCAACATAGTGTCGCAGACGGGACGCTGAGATACGGCCTTCAAGATCGGTCATTTCTCCCAACTGTCTAACGATGGCACTGATGAAATATTTTCGCTCACCAGTGCTGCTTATTACCTTGAGTCCCATACCATATGATGCAGCAAGTGCCACCAGAGAAGGCATTAATCTGTCTGCAGCTTTGTCCAACATCCCCGCCAGCGCACTGCTTACGGCATTGAGATAGCCTTCCAGCGCAAACTGAACATTCTTCGCGGCTTTATCCGTTATCTCTGTATAGAAGTCGATGAGCTTATCTTTCCAGGGCACATCGCTATAATCTCTATATGCATTCACTGAATCGCTTACCTTGAGCGTCCATTGCCTGTTATTCATCACCGTGGCGCGAAGAAGAATATTGCTGCTAATTATTGATGGCTGGGACAGTTGTTCTAAAAACCAGGTAACAACGTCAGATTTATCCTGCATATGCTGTACACAATACATAACCGTCTGGGTAAACAATGCGCCGCTGCTAATATCTTCCGGGTCAAAATTACTGTCCAGATAGTCCAACAACGTCTTACCTTTCAACCAGGCCAGATACATGCCCACCATAGGTGAGATAACCTGCTGGTCATAGGCAGAAAGAGCCGCATCATATTCCTTCAGAAATGCCTGTTCTTTAGAGCGATCAATATATTTTTCGTACTGCGCCCAGTATAAATTCACCTGTTGCTGGAGTGACTGATTATTATGGATGTAAAGTGCATTTTGCTGTGCACTGGCTATGCCGGGTAACATTATCCCCGCCTTAATAGCAATTCCACTCTGGGCCTGCTGTTCCATACCACGATTAAGAGTTAACTGGTCTCGCTCAAATTGTGTACAAAGCACTTCTTTCAGCGAACTTAGCGCGGATGACAGAGCCAACCCTCGAGAGTATTTCGGATTTTGTGAAAATTGTTTTTCTATTCGATTATTGGCCAGGGCTGAAATATCCTGGATGACGGCAACAGGATCTTGCAGCACGAGGACCACCCCTTTTCCCGCATACAGTGCTTCAGCAGCCTGAATCAGATTCTGACCTTCCTGAGGTTTGGCTTTTTTGAAGGGTGCCAAAGACCAGGTTTTATGGGAGCAAGAGGCTGCTTTAGGGCTGTATTCGGCAACCGTCTCCGTTAATCTGGAAATTGATAACGCCTGCTTCCCACTGCCGCCCTTTATCCATTCATCCATATCAAAACACTGCATGTACTGACTGCGGTATGTGGAATCCTCATGCATCTTGCGGGTTGCATCTGTCCACTCCACTTCGGACCAGCCAAACCAGAACACGCCGTTCTGCATACCTGCCGGTTTTACCGGTAATGTTATCAATGATGCCGTTGCCAGCTCTTGCGGCTTGTTGACGCAGGGTTTTCGCGTGCCTGCAACAATATCCGCAGGAACATCACCATTTTCAGGCAAAGGGTAGTAATATCCGTCGCGGGTAACGTAGTAGTTTATCCATCTGGCGCCTGATTCGGACCAGATATTCAAGAATCCGTCACGCAGCAACCTTCCTGTATAGGTGGTTTGCCCCTGTGCTGGAATGGGGAGAGAAATTTCAGCCGGCAATTGCGGCAAATAATCATCATTAGCCATCACAGCCGGACGGATGGGAAGTACCGGCAGTCCGTAACGACGACAAAATTTACAACCTTGATCAGTAGTCATGTTTCATTCCATTTACTTTTTTGGATCAACGCTGTGTCATCATGTTCCAGCGTTCTTCATCCCAGAGACGGGTTTCGTCACGGAAAAAATCTGGCGCATTCCTGGCCTGGTGTAACAGGGCTGAAAATTTGGGGGATGTCCAGAATGCATCCCGAAGCCTGAAGCCATGAAATGCAAATGAGACCTGGTCTTCTGCTGTCGGTAATCCCAGCTCCATTGCCTTCTGTAGTAATGCATCAATTCGCTTGCTGACCTGTTCTCGCTGAACAACATCGCCGTGAGGCGGGAATCTGCCAAGTACCTCATTTATCAGTCCGCTACGCCGCAGTTGTTGTCGAGGGAGAATCTCTGATTCATCGGATTGTGCAGTATCTACAGAGGGTAAGGTCACTGTATGCCATTGACCTTCAAGCCAGAAAGTCCAGTGACTGACTATGTGGGAAGGCAACATTTGGGCCAACATCCAGGGTGGCAGCATCCAGCACAGGTGAAAGAAAACCCGTGGATCGTAATAGCGAAGAATATGTCCCTGGCGGTTTTCATCGGTAAAATAGAGCGACCTGATAAGCTGATTTCGGATTTCTGACGATGTTTGTTCACTGCGTAATAACAGGCCTGATACTGGCATAGTTCTGGAAGATCCAGCCTCTCTAAGATCTTTCATTAATACTTTCCACTCCTCAGCACTCATCTCCTTTAAGGGTAAAAGCCAGGGATAAAGATGAGCCTGCGGTTTAAGCATGGGTGACACCAGCTCAAGCACAGGCCATGTTTCATTAATATCGGGGTGCTCCATTCTGTCGATAATGGCAAAATCGTGCTCACCAGGAGCCAACGGCAGTTCCAGATAATAATTACCCATCATCTTCCCTCAGCTGAGTGGCAATGTAGCATCACCCTTAGCCAGCGCTTCGGATGCCGCATTTTCACACGCGGTAAATTTAGGGAACGGTGCATCCATTGTTGCAGGCCCGTCATAATCAAAATCAGCACTCTTGATGTAAAAATTTCCGCCCGTACCATTTTCAATTTTTGCCGGTTCGAGCGTGATGAACGAACCGCCACACTTAAGCGTTATTTTTTTCTTCGCGCTGATAATGATTTCGTCATTGGTGCTCGTTACAGTCAGGGCTTTGCTGGCCAGAATATCCATACCATCGTTTTGCGCCTGTATTTCAACCTTCCCTTTGGCTGCAACCAGTTTCATCCCAAGCTCCTGAACAAAAGCAACAAACCCTGTTTTGGCCGCAAGTACCATGCGTTTTAACGCACTGATTTCCGTGCTACCACCAGACGTCAGTATCTGATTGTGATTTGCACTGAGCTGAATATGTTGCGGCGTAGACAGAGCAATACCGCCGGGAGCACCCGCGACAATGACAGGCTGCTGTAACTGCTCCACGCTCTGTTGCAGGTACTGCTGTTGTGTGCTGTTATCCAGCCCTTCAATCTGTGCCGTCTGCATCAAACTGGACAGAGAATTCGCCAGTGAGAGCGCATCAGAAAGTTGCTGTTTAATTTCATCCATGCTCAGTTGCCGATCCATTGCCTTAGGCTGAGCCTGTGCCGTTAGCAGTAATCCTTTTCCGCCACGAACAGCCATCCAGTCGTCAGTCCGTAACTCCACGCCCTCGCCGCGCGGTTGTTTCTCGCTGTCGACCAGATGACCCAGGTTAAGCTGGCTCTTGCCGCCGTATTCGGTGGAAATCTTGATGTGCTCTTTACCGCGCTCGTCATCGAGGCGGATTTTGTTGTTCGCCGGGGTGCGCAGCACGTTACGTTTGTAGTTGCGGATGGTCACGTGGTCACCGTGGGCCGAGTCGTGCAGCACGCCCGCGATGTACGGCCGGTCCGGGTTGCCGTCCTCAAAGCCAATCGCCACCTCCGTGCCCGCCAGCAGCGGCAGGTGCAGGCCGTAGGTATCCCCGGCATACTGGCGGGACTGGCGTACCCACAGGCTCTCGAATCCGGTTTCCCAGTTATCGCGGTCGAACAGCATGTTTACCCGGTAGCGGCCGTCTTTATCAATGTGGCCGTAGGTGTCGTTTTCGGTGGTGCTGGTGACGCGCGCCGGTACGGTGCCGGCCATCACCGGGCGTGAGCCCGGCTCCGGGCGGAAGCAAAAATCCGTGCTGTCCGGGATGCCCTCAAAATGCACGCGAAAGTCTTCATCCCGCCGCGCCCGGCTGTGCATCGCCGTGATGACCACGCCCTGCGCAAACACCTCCGCCACTTCATAACCGCCGGTGACTTTCAGCACCTGCCCCGGAGAGAGGGTCGGGCAGCTGGTGATGGCATGAGTCTGCGTCTGGCCGTTCAGGTAGCGCTCATGACGGATGCGGGCATAAAACGCACCGGACTCCGGTGCCGGACTGCGGTCACAGGTACGGCCCGGTGACAGGTAGTTATTCGCCCAGTGGTAGGCATCGCCGTAGGTGGTCGCATCCCCGCGGGTGACGTCAACCTGAGTATTCATATCCTCTGTAGCCTGACGGTAGTTGTAGTCCCGGGTGCTGACCTGCTTCTGCACCACGCTGTGATGACTCTCCATCCCCCACACCGAATCCACGCCCTGCGAGTGCTGCCCCGACGGCGGCACCGACGGCAGCGTCAGGCCTTTCTCATAGCCCTGCTGACCGTCGCAGAACTCCACCACGTCGATGTTCAGGCGCGTGTCGGTGGTGAAGCGGAACCAGATACCGACCTCACCCAGCAGGCGGGTAATGAAGTGCAGGTCGTCCTCACCGTACTGCATCACCTGCTCACGGCGCGGGTACTCTTTTGACAGCGAGAACAGAAAATCCTGGCCGCGCATGTTGTGGCGCCCGCGCAGGATTTTTTCCACAATCTGCGGCACCGACATGTCCTGGTAGATGGCGTTCTGGTGCGAACGGTCAAGCAGCGCCAGGCGCGGCCGGAGCGTCAGGGCATAGCGGGTTTCCTCTTTTGAAGTGCTGAGGCGCTCAAAGCCGGTCACCACGCCCTGAATCACCCGCAGCGGCTGCTGCACTTTACTACCGAATCCTGTGTCAGCCGGGGCCTGCAGCGTGAGGGAGCCGGGCTTCATCAGCATCATCTCTTTGCTGATGGCATGGTCTGTACAGGTGAATTCAATCCGGTAGCGGAACGGTCTGCTTAAGGCTTCATCGCCTTCAAAAGCCAGCACATCAAGCTCTGCGCCACATCCCTTCACCGAAAGCAGGTGGTGGTTGTGACTGAATCTTATGGGGGGATTGTTGCTCATATGTCCACTCCTTGTGTCCGGTCAATTTCCAACGAGACAGCGTCTTCCTCGCATCATTCCAGCGTCAGCGAGGTCAGCATCTGTTTTTCCGCTATATCAGTCAGCCACCTGACTCATTTCAGGCAGTATTTGCTGAGTCAACAGGCTGTTACCCGCCAGAGAAGCTAATAACCCTGCTTCCTGCACCATTTAAATGAATACTTTTCGAAAGCTACAGACGGTGTTGAGGTTTTTGTTTGCCATGCCCGCCGCACAAATCCTGTCTGAGGACATCCCTATCCCATTCGTTGCGGCGCGCCAGTAACATCAGATGCCTTTACCCTGCTCCAGCAGTTTCAGCCGCCAGTGCTTAGGCAGCATTTCTGCGCACGCGGATTTGGCACAGGCAGACAGCGGTTTGCCTGGCATGGGCACAATAAGCATTCAAACGGTGTAACAGACTGGCTGGGTTTTCTATTTTTTGCTCTTCCGAAGGATTCCGGGCACGCTACCGCCCTTCGCTGTTTCCCGTTATGGGGAACTCACAGCGCGCGGGGTCAGGCAGACAGTTTTTTGCTCAACGTTCGAAAAGGTTCTCAGCCAAAAAGAAAGGCCGACAACTCAGGTATCTGTCTTGAAGCTTGCTCAGAAAAACCTTTCGTATTCACAACGTGAGACTGATTTTGTTTTCACCGCCTTTACCTGCACACGTATTTTTAACAGTCAGATGAGTTTTCGGTAATATTCGAAAACACCGGCGTTGAGGTTAGTTTTATTAACGATGAGTTTTTGCATATGACCAGGCGCCCGACGCCCTGGCCGTTACGGCAATCATCCCTCACCGGGCACCTCAGGGAGGGGATTTATTGCTTACCGGCTCCGGCTTTATGCAGATATTTTTTAGATGGGTACGTGCTTCTGACGCGTTATTCTGGAAATCTTGATCCATTACATTATCCTTGTATCGCTGTAAGCAGCCGGGACACCTCCGTGTCCTGCGGACAATAATAGGACAATCTTCAACCAGATATCAAATCAATAGATTATTGCGCTAATGTTATAATTTAATTGAATTTTTAATTCCAATTTTAACATTAATTTCTGTCAACTTTAAACAACCATAAAAACAAACAAAAAAATTTATTCACCAAAAATAAATGCAAATAACATCTTTATTAAAAATATTGTAAACCTGACTGATGCGAGCGTTTTTTTTAAAATCTTCTTTACCTGGCAGGAAAAGCCTCAACAGAAAACAAAGCAATGGAAATGCTGACGTATTAAATTACAGTTAAAAAACCAATTTTTTTAATTTTGATAAAAATAAATTAATTATGTACTGAAAACACAATTACACGCCTGACAGTCACATCGTCAACTACGATCACAGCATAAGCCAGTGCAGTAAAAAGCACGGCGCGCGCTGTATTACAAAACAACGAAAAGCGCATTCCAGAAGACAGCCCTGGCCTGACATTCATACATGCCAGAACCTTAATGCTGACCCATAACCGCTGGATTGCAGACGAAGGGTAACGGAACAGAAAAGCGAAACCCTCGCTGAATGAGAGCCATTCATTCACCAAGGTAATCTGATATTCGGTTACAGAGAGAACTTATTAAGGAGTCTGTAAGGTGTAAAAGACAGGCACCAGAAGCATTGGCGAACACAACTATCCTGTTCGAAAGCGGCCGAAAGCACCAAAGAGACACAGCGATGGGGTGCACCGGAATGCTTACAGGCTGCCAGTGCCTTGTTGAGAAAGGCGCTGGCAGTTCTGGCCCTATGCTTGTCAGACCTTGAGCAGTTTCACCGTGGCATCGATATCAATCTCATCCTCAGAGAAGATTAAGGTCGCCCCCTGAAAAGTGGTGATCGCCAGTTTCTTCAGCGTACGCATCTCATCGGCCTGGTCGGCTGATTTGGGTTTGATATTGTTCATCAGAATGCCCACAGACAGCACCGTATTTTCTTTATCGATGCGGCTACTGGCAGGGACTTCTTCGCTGTAAACCACAAAAGACTTAATGGCGGTAAGCTTAAGCCGCTCGCCCGCAATGAAGATGTATTTGCTTTCCGGCAGGACTTTCACCGCATAGGCCGACAGCCCTTTATTGTTCGTGGTGGGCTCAAACGTGACCGACGCATCTTTCTTAATCAGATCAGGGTTGGCGACCTTAATCACGTGAAAATAGCGGTTATCGCCGTTTTCATCTTTTATAAAGCCAAAGCCTTTATCCTGAAACCAGGTTGTGATTGTTCCATTCATCGCCATTACCGTCTACCTAATCGTTAATCTACTCAATTTTTCAGCGCGCAGTGTAAAACACAATGCAGGCGCAAACTACGCCTTTGGGCTAAGTCGGGCTGATAAATTTCTGCGCTGCCGGTGGGCGGCCCCGGGGAACGACGCTGACGAGGCCATCGGGGCGTGATTAACGCTATGCGGATAATGCCGCGTGCTATGGCGAATTGAGCAAAAACCACTCCATTCAGTGGTCAATAAGAAATTATCTGTTCGCTCACCACGATATACTTCTTTTATACAAATGAAAGGGGTTAATCACATGATTTATAAACCAAAATTTATCAGCTTCGATTGCTATGGAACGCTAATTAATTTTGAAATGGGACCGACAGCAAAGACACTTTTTGCCGATCGCATCGCAGAACAGCGGATGCCCGCCTTTCTTGAAAGCTTTCGTTTCTATCGTCTTGATGAAGTGCTGGGCGACTGGAAGCCCTTTTTCCAGGTGGTGGAAAACGCCATTCAGCGGGCCTGTAAAGCTCATGATGTGGACTATCGCGATACTGACGCGCAGGCTCTCTATGACGCCGTGCCCACCTGGCAGCCGCATCCTCACGTTGTGGAAACGCTGGAACTGATATCCCAACATTTTCCTTTAGTGATCCTGTCGAATTCGATGACCGATCTTATCCCACACAGCGTCGCCCATCTTAAAGCGCCCTTTCATGCTGTCTATACCGCAGAAGAGGCGCGTGCCTATAAGCCGCGTGCGCAGATTTTTGAATACATGTTTGACCAACTGGGCTGCGGGCCAGAACACATCATGCACTGCTCCTCCAGCTTCCGTTATGACCTGATGACGGCATCCGACCTCGGCTTTATGGGCAAAGCATTTATCGATCGTGGGCATGAGCCCGCCGTCGACGGCTATGGCGTTGAACGACTCACCAACTTCCGCCAGCTTGCCGGCCTGTTGGGCCTTTGATTTGTCTCCAAAGACGGTAAAGCGAGGGAAAATGATGCTTGATGAACACACCAACCCTGCTGTCGCATTGAGCACAGCCGCGCCGGCCCTCTCACTTCCGGCCATTCAATCTTTAGTGTCTGAAATGTATGGCATTGAGGGCAACATTCGGTCACTGGCCAGTGAGCGCGATCAGAACTGTTGCATCGAGCAGGCAGACGGCACGCGCTATGTGTTGAAGATCAGTAATCCCTCTGAAGCGCTGTCGATTGTGGATTTCCAGATTAAGGCGCTCAACCATGTCGCTGAGGTTGCACCCGACCTGCTGATTCCGCGTGTTGTGCGGACGCGCAAAGGACAGGATTGTGACAACGTCACTCTAGCTGATGGTGCAAAAACCACTTTCAGGATGCTGACCTATCTGGACGGGATGCAGGTTAAGGACACGGACCGAACGCCTGCACAACGTCGTGCCATGGGCACCTGCCTGGCCCAACTCGATCTGGCTTTACAGGGTTTCACACATCCTGCCGCCAGCCACGATCTACTGTGGAACGTTTCTGCCGCACATCGTCTGATGGATAAACTGGAAGAACTCGTCGACCCCACGCGCCGCAGGCTGGCGGAGAAATTTATGACGCGTTTCACCACGCACGTCCTGCCGCGCCTGTCGGCAATCAGGGCGCAGGTCATCCATAACGATTTTCACCTCTACAACGTGATGGTGGCGCCAGAGGAGCAGGACCGCATTACCGGGATTATCGATTTTGGCGACATGCTTTATGCCCCACTGGTGGGCGAAGTCGCGACCGCTGCGGCCTTTCAAATGTCAGGCCAGCCCGATCCGTTTGAAGGCGCAGCCCAGTTCGTGGGTGCCTATCACAAAACGCTCCCGCTCAACGACATGGAGCAAGACATCGTTACCGATCTGATGGCCACCCGTCATCTGATTACCGTCCTGATTACCGAATGGCGCGCGGTCCGCTATCCCCATAACCGCGCCTATATCATGCGTCATAATCCAGCCGCCTGGGAGGCCCTGTCCTTCATGGCGGATCTGTCTCGCGATGCGGCACGTGACCGATTGCTGACTGAACTCTGAAACGGGAGAAATTAATGAAAAGCACCACCGATCTTAATATGGTAAACGCCTATATCCCCGGTCAGGCCGACGTGGGACCGGAAACGGCCGCGATGATCGAAAGGCGCGATGCGCTGTTGGGTCCGGCTTATCGTCTGATGTACGAGCATCCCTTACACATCGTGCGCGGTGAAGGCGTGTGGCTTATCGATCCTGAAGGCCGTCGCTACCTGGACATTTATAACAATGTGACCTCACTTGGGCATTGTCATCCAGCCGTCACGGAGGCCATTTGTCAGCAGGTTAAAACCCTCGCGACGAATACCCGCTACCTGCACGACACCATTCTGGAACTGGCCGAACGTCTGCTGGCAACCGTGCCGGAAACGGCGCTTGCGCATCTGATGCTGACCTGCACAGGCAGTGAAGCCAACGATCTGGCCTACCGTATTGCCAAAATACGGACCGGCGGCACCGGCATCATCGTGACCGAAACTGCTTACCATGGCATCACGGACGCGGTTTCTCAGTTCTCGCCCTCGCTGGGCACCTCGGTTGACCTTGGGCCTCATGTGCGTCTGGTGCCCGCGCCCCGTCTCTACCATGCCGAGGGGGCCGATCTCGGCGAGCGCTTCACGCGTGATGTCGAAAACGCCATTGCCGATCTGCAGCGCCACGGTATTAAACCCGCCGCACTGATCGTCGATTCGCTGTTTACCAGCGATGGCATCCTGCCTGGCACAGCGGGTTTCCTGAAAGGCGCGGTCGATGCCATCAAACAGGCCGGAGGATTGTTTATTGCCGACGAGGTGCAGCCTGGCTTCGGACGCACGGGCGAAAACATGTGGGGCTTTCAGCGTCACAACGTCATCCCGGACATCGTTACGCTGGGCAAACCGATGGGCAACGGTCAACCGATTGCCGGGCTGCTGGCCACGGCTGACGTTCTGGCAGAGTTCGGTCAACGCGCCCGTTATTTCAATACGTTTGCGGGCAATACGGTCTCCTGTGCCGCCGCGCTGGCCGTTCTGAAAACCATTGAACAGGATGACCTGATTGCCCATGCCCGCAAGGTAGGCGCGCTTCTGCTTGAGGGCATTACCGCCCTCAGTCACAAGCATGAAGCCATCGGCGATGTGCGTGGCGCGGGCCTCTTTGTTGGCGTGGAACTGGTTTCCGATCGCCCTTCCCGTACCCCGGACCGCTGGCTAACCAGTCAGGTGGTGAACAGAATGCGCCAGAAAGGTGTCTTGCTGAGTGCATGCGCAATGGGACATAACGTGCTGAAGATTCGTCCGCCCCTGGTGTTGACGGCGGAACAGGCGCAAATGATAATCGAGGTACTCGATCAGTCGTTAACGGAAGCGACTGCCGCCAGGGCGTCACAGCCCATTCCGAGGTAATCACCTGTCTATGTCACATCCTAAGCCTCTCGATCGTACTGATATCAGAATACTTGAGCATCTTCAGCGCGAGGGGCGTTGTTCAATAGTTGAACTGGCTGAGGCGATTAGCCTCAGCCCCAGTCCCTGTTTAGCGCGTACCCGGCGCCTGGAACAAAGCGGTATTATTTCGGGTTACGCCGCCAGGGTCACGCTGAACAAACTGGGCAACAATCTGGTGGTATTTTCCGAGATCACGCTCAACAGTCATTACCCTGCCGATTTTATTAAATTTGAATCCGGCGCCTGTCAGTACCGGGAGATCGTGGAGTGCTATAACATCAGCGGCGGCTACGACTATCTGTTGAAAATTATCGCCCCCAATTTATACAAGTTTCAGGATCTGATGGAGCGTTTGCTGGAAGATGAGATTGGCATAGCAAAATTCGCCAGCCGCGTGGTACTTCGGCAACCCTGGCAGTGGCGCGAGGAGCCGCTAACCGAGATTGCGACCGGCCAGACAAGCTGGAAACAAGGCTAACGGCGCGCCCTACATCAGGCAACGTTTTCACTCGCCAGATCATCCATTGTAGGCTCCGGTGGGCAAAGCCAGAGACTCAACAAACGGCGCGCCTTCCCCGCTCGCGCCTGTGCCGACAGAGACGCTTTACCTCAACGTATTACTGATGCAGCATGGAAAATGGCTATCCCGATGTATAACCTCTGAACGGTGTGGGAAATGATCATGCGACTTGAACTGGCTGTCCTGCTATTTGCAGGTTCAACCGCAGCCCTGGCAGCAGCACCTGCCGACGATGCCTGGCAAACTTACATGGCTGAACTCACCCGTCAGTGCCCGTCTAAGCACCTGGAATGGCTCGCTCCGGCTGATATTCGCGATGCGCTTGATGATTACAAATCACATCTGAATACCGATTTACAGCATGCGATGACGGCTTCTGAACATCACCGCTGCCAGGGCGTTTCGGCAGGTGCGACATGTGACAATAGCGGTGACCTGGATATCGCGCAGAAAAACGGTCTCATCCCCTCTGTGGCGGCCTCATTTTGTCACCGCTTTGTGAGGTGCAGCAAGCAATCGGACTGCGACAGCCAGAGCGCACCCTGACGCAGACTTAAAATTTACTGCGCTGCCCCTGTTAACCCCGACCGTACGGTTTTGTATTAACCCAGTTGGTCGCTCAAGACATCGCCCTTAAAACGCTAAATCTGCCTGCGCCTTAGCCTGTTCGCGAGCATGGCCCGGCGCACTTGCTGCATCGCATCACGACATGAATCGTTAGCACCTGCCTTCATCCGCACATCCCTCGCGCTCCTCTTTTAGAAAATCAACAAATGCGCGCAACGGCGCAGACATAAACCGGCTGGGAAAATAGAGCCACGGCCCTTCAAAAGCAGGCCACCATGCTTCGAGTAACGGATGGAGTACGCCTGTCTCAAAGTGAGGCTGAAGCCAGTTTTCAAACGTCGCGATAATGCCCTGACCTTTTATTGCCAGATCGATCGCCCCCGACACACCATTGACCCCGATAGTCAGACGTCCGGGCGCATCGACGCGGACAGTTTCTCCGTTATGCGCAAACTCCCATGGGATCAGCGCGCCACTGGAATATCGCAGACGAATGCAGTCAAGTTCCGTTAACCTGGCGGGATGTGACGGCGAGCCGTGAGCGGCGAGATAAGCCGGTGACGCCGCCAGCGCTAAACGCTGTTGACGAGGGCCGATGGGAATGGCAATGGCATCCTGGGCAAGGTGCTCGCCATAACGTATTCCCGCATCGCAGCCTTCCGATGTGGCTTCGATGAGGCGATCATCGACCATGATTTCCACCTGTAAGCGCGGATGACGAGCAAGAAACCGATCGATCAGCGCGGGAAGGATATCCACCATGACGGCACCCGTGACGTTCAGTTTAAGCACCCCGCGCACCGCCTGCTGAGAGCTGGCAACGTCGTTCAGTATGCTCCGCATTTCGCTGAGCAGTGGCGACATACGTTCGGACAACATCCGGCCGGCTTCAGTCGGCGTTACGCTGCGCGTCGTGCGGATAAAAAGCGGCACGCCAAGGCTCAGCTCAAGCGCGGTCACCCTTTCACTGACGGTAGAAGGAGACAGCCCCAGCTTTTTGGCTGCCGCACGAAAGCCCTTAGCATTAAACACTGCCAGAAAAATCGATAAATCGTTCATCTACACGGCCTACGATTGTTCGCCATTTCGATCAGGTTATTCGTATTAGCCTCTGTTATCAAACAGCATTGCCTGGGCTATAAATGCTGAACACGCCCGGTAATGCGTTTAGCGGGGCCATATCACCAGCAGAGATAACTGAGGCAGCAGAAAATGACCAACAAAAGTGTTCTTATCACCGGCGCGAACAAAAGCATTGGATTTGAGACGGCCAGGCAACTGGGCTTACTGGGTTATAAGGTCTGGTTGGCTTGTCGTGACGAGCAGCTTGGCCACGCAGCGCTGAACACCCTCGCCGCAGAAGGGCTGGATGTGCATCTGACGGTGATGGATGTGACCCAGGCCGCCAGCGTTCAGGCGGCGGCTGAACAGGTACTGAAGTCAGATGGAAAACTGGATATTCTCATCAACAATGCTGGCATTGCCGGGATTCAACCTGTCGCCCCCAGCGAGCAGCCAGTCAGCGATATTATGGCGGTGTATAACACTAACGTTTTTGGTGCCATCAGCGTGACCCAGTGTTTTATTCCGTTACTTAAACTCGCGCCCCAAGCCAGAGTGATTATGGTGAGTAGCGGGCTGGGATCGCTGGCGTGGGTCGCCGATCGGGCACATCCCTATTCACGCGTCCAGGCAATGGGTTATACCAGTTCGAAAACGGCGATGAATGGCGTGACCGTGGCATTTGCTCATGAACTGACTGCGTTTGGCATTAGCGTAAACGCCGTCGACCCAGGCTACACCGCCACCGATTTTAATGGGCATACAGGCTACAGAACGGTTGAGGAAGCGGCCGATGGCATTGTCTGGCTTGCCGATCAGGCTCCCCAGGCGATGACTGCGGGTTTCTTTTTTGATCGAAACCGCGCGCCCTGGTAATCGCCCTTTCAGTCACCTTGTCGGTTAGAAGAATCTCACGCTTTTCGCCCTGGAAGCGATCCGCGCATCATGCTCATGGATGGGGCTTACCTTCAGCTAAGGCTTTCAATGCCGACAGGTCTGATTGACTGATAAAGAAGGGTTTTCATTTAGAGGCTGAACGCCCGCAGTCTGGTTCACGCGCACTTGGGCGTACTCACCAGACCGGGGCAATCATGGTAATGACGAACGACTTAAGGTTTTAAAATCACTTTTGTCCAACCGCTGTCGCGATCGTCAAAGTGCTTATAGCCTTCTGCCGCTTCAGACAGTTTTAAGCGATGCGAGATAATCTGCCCTGGATTCGCTTTATCCTGCGAAATCAGTCGTGCAAGCTGGCGGTTATAAGCTTTAACATTCGCCTGGCCGGTACGGATGGATTGTCCTTTGAACCAGAAACTACCAAAGTCAAAAGGCATTTTGCCCTCTTTCGCCAGATCAGTCGCTGCACCCGGGTCCTGTGGAACAAACACGCCCACCACGCCAATACCGCCCGTGGCTTTTGTTGAGGCAACCAGGCTGTTCATCGTGTCAGAATTGTCTTCAACACCATGTTTGTTGCAGCACTGATAGCCCACACATTCACAACCGCAATCGGTGCCGCGACCATCGGTGAGATCGAGAATCTTATTTACCGCATCAGCCCCCGTGGCATTAATGGCAATCGCACCGATTTTTTCCGCCAGTGCCAGCCTGTCGGCATGCGTATCGACAACATAGACCTCCGATGCGCCTTTGATAATGGCCGAGTGCGCTGCCATGAGTCCCACCGGGCCAGCACCGTAAATAGCCACACTTTCACCAGCTTTTAAGCCCGCAAGCTCTGTGGCGTGCCAGCCGGTCGGGAAAATGTCGGACAGCATGACGTAATCATCTTCCTTCTCAACCGCATCAGGCGGTAATACCAGGCAGTTAAAATCGGCAAAGGGGACGCGAAGCAACTCGGCCTGACCGCCTTCCCAACTGCCCATTTCGGCAAAGCCATAGGCAGCGCCAGCAGTACCAGGGTTGGCTGTCAGACAGTATCCCGTCAGGCCTTTCTCACAGTTTTCGCAGAATCCACAGCCTACGTTGAACGGCAGGCAGACATAGTCACCTACGCTGATTCGCTCTACGCCACTGCCAATTTCAACCACCTGCCCCAAATTTTCATGCCCTAAAATACGGCCCTGCTCGAAGCTGGTGCGTCCTTCATACATGTGAAGATCTGAGCCGCAGATATTGGTGGTGGTGATGCGAACCAGAACATCGGTGGGGCGGACAATTTTGGCATCGGGCACATCTTTAACTGAAACATCAAAGGGTCCGTTATAAACGACTGCTTTCATACTCTTTCCTCTCGGGTCATTGATGATTCTGCGTTAGCGTTTCCTTATTCACAGGACATGGCAATACAGAATCAGCGTTATCTGGCTTATTCATTCGGCCTTTGGCGGATAATAAAGTTACTGCGAAAGTAATGCGGTTTTTCTTAAAAAAGCATTTCAACCAAAACAAAATTAATTATCGACAAAGAAATTTACGCCTGTAAAAAAAGGCATTTTCAGACTATTCCGGCCTGATTTATCACAAATAATAATATGGTCGCTTGAAATGATGGCAGTGCCAGTCAATCAGGTAGTTATAAATTGCATTCGCCGTCTTATTTGCTTTTAATCACCTTTAAAAGCGTAACTTATATGACGGAAATTGCAGGCAGCCAGGAGAAATAAATGAATAAAAATTTAATTATACTTATTAAACAGCAGCTTATTCCACTTCAATATTATGTGATCGGACGTTACAGAGACGGTAAGCGAAACCGTAAATGATTCATTTTTAAGCATTGATTTCAGCACCCATGATAATATCATGCCAGTGATAACGATATTTCCCCCTCCAGGCAGATACTCATAATTCGCTATCATGCTAAGCACGCCTCCGCTTTTATTCATTATTGACCCCATTATTTTTACTACCGCGCACCGCGAATTAAAATACGGGTTACAACAGGGCGCTATTTCATTCAATGACGTTTATCCCTGCCCTGGCTTCTGTTCATGGGTAAAATCATCGCGTTATTGATAGTCAGAGGGTGAACGCGTTTATCTCACATTAGCGCCCCTCTTACCCAGCCGCTGTTTGGCTGTGCCCTGTGGCACTAAGCAGTAACAAAATGGGATATCTTTTCGCACAAATCCAAAAGAAAAGTATCTCGCGAGGCAAAGGAATCGGTGACGTGCGGAGGCAATGTATTCATAAAGGTAAAATGACCGGCATCTTTCACAACATAAAGATCTGTCTGCGTGTGATGCGCTAATGCCGCGTTGAGAAAGAGTGCCTCTGAAAGTGGCGTAACGCTGTCCTTTTCACCCGCCCAAATCTGAACAGGGAGGTTGACGGATGCCAGCGACGACGGCGCGCGAAAAAAATCTGCTGGCGGTGCTAAAAGCACCAGTTGATTTAACCTCTGCCTTCCGTCAAAAACGACCGACTCTCTTGCTTTGGTCCAGGCTGTGGCCCCGGCGTGCATCAATAAAATCACCGTCCCAAGTGAATGCCCAACCCCGGTTATCGAGGCATAGCGGTTGCAAAAGTTGTTCTCGGCTAAGGCGAGCCTTTGGCTACGTTCCAGCAATTCAGCCCTGGAGGGAAAGGGAGAGGTCAGGCGTTCAAAATGTGGCGCGACAACGGAAATACCCTGCCGGGTAAAGGTTTGCAGAAGCTCAAGATGGCGCATTGGGCTTCCCCCCAGCCCGGCGACAAACAGGATACATCGCGTCGCCTCCTTTACCTGCAACAAGGTGACTTCAACATTTTTGTCTGCGTATTTAACGATGGAGGTTTCCACCCCAATGCGTTTAATCATGAAGATGGCACCCTGCTGAACGTCTGTCGGGACAGCCTAACAAGTTATCACAGGCGATGGAATGAATGTTTTATGCCCTGCCTCGCAAACTAAAAACGACGCTCTGCACGAGGAGATGTGCCGGGCGAAAATCCTTGAACGACCCAAAAATAAGGGCCCATGGCGTGCCTGAGCCGGAGCGACAGGGGCTTACTCAGACAAAGCGCCATTCAAACCCGTTTGCGGTTTTATTCAGATAACCCGCAGACGACTGGGCGAAGTGCGAACTGAAACATAATGCCTGATGATCGGCGGCCCATTCCATTGCCCACCGGCGTTGCACTTCCGCCTGGTCGGCATCTGCACAAAAGCGAGAGGCCAGATGGGGTTGCCTGACCTGAAGTTCGTTATGCATAAGATCGCCGGTAAATAAGGCATATTCTCCCGCGCTGTGCAGAATAATTGACGCGTGATCGTGGCTGTGACCGGGCGTAGGCACAAAGCGTAATAATTCAGCAAGGATCGGTTTTGTTGTCATATCCAGCGTTTCAAGTAAGCCAGCCTCGATAACCGGATTGATGCTGTCCTCTAACAGGGTTTGTCTTGCAGGATCGTTTTGCCAGTTTTTCAGACCGATATCGGAACAGTAATAGCGCGCATTCCTGAAAAACGGCGTCCACTTGCCTTCCACCTGGTGGGTGTTCCAGCCCACATGATCGCCGTGCAAGTGGGTGATCAAAACAAAATCCACCTCATCGGGATCGATGCCCGTCTCGCGGAAACGATGTTCATAAGGTGTATCCAGTTGATGAGAAAGCGGAGATCCGGGACGCTCACGCCCGTTGCCACTGGCTGTATCAATGACAAGGGTGGCGCCCGGTGTCCGGACAATCCAGCTATGCACCGAAAGCGAGATGTTTTCAGGGGAAAGGCTATCCAGTGGCTGGTCAGGATAGAGCATACTTACCGATAAAGAGGCCTCAAGTTCAGGCACTTTAAAAACCTCACAGTCACCCACGCGATAGATCGATTTGTGTTTCATAGGGCCCCTTAAAAACAGAATGGAGTGATGCGTCCGGTTTGCATCATAGAATCATGCCATCCACTACGCATGTAAACAAACAGCAGAAGTACAGTTGTCCTGACGTTTATACGGCGATCAGCACCTCTGTACCTTCCACTCTCCCCAAATACGCGATTAGCAGCGGGCTTCTTTGTCTACCGCATCGGCGTCGGTCAGGGTTGCCCTGACATGAGGCAAACTCTGCGGATAATTTTGCTGAATAAACTCAATCATTTTTTCCCGTACGTAACAGCGTAAATCCCAGGCTGTGGGGGAATTCTGTGCCGTCATCAATAACCTGATGGTCATGGTTCTTTCGGTCGTATCGGTCACCTGAAGCACCTGGGTCTGTTGATCCCAGAGTTTTGTTTCGCTCAGCACTTTTTCAAAATGTCTGCGGAGCGGCTCCAACGGCATGGAGTAATCCACATAAAGAAACACCGATCCTAATATTTGTGCGTTATTACGCGTCCAGTTCTGGAAGGCATTTTCTGTAAAATAGGTAATGGGCAGCACCAGTCGGCGCAGATCCCAGATACGCACAACGACATAGGTCAGATTTATCTCCTCAATCCATCCCCATTCTTTTTCAACGACCACGGCATCGTCAATTTTTATTGGTTGCGTAAAGGCGATCTGGATGCCAGCAAACAGGTTGACCAGCGACTTCTGCAGGGCAAAACCAATGATGATCCCTGCTACTCCGGCACCGGCCAGAATTGTCGTGCCGAATTTACGCACACCCGGAAAACTGAGCAGAATCATCGACAAACAGAATGACACAAGGATGACGATTGCCACTTTTTTTACATAGATTAACTGCGTGCGAATTTTACGGGCACGAAGGTTATTTGAAAGATTAATGTCATAGCGTATAAAAAGCATATCCTGTGCGACATTCGTCAATCGAATCAAAATAGAGCAGACGGATAAAATAATAAATATATTGGCGGTAGCCGTTATGAAATTAAGGGATTGCGGGGGGATATTGATATAATTCACCCCGATATTGATTAACACTAAAGGGATAAAAAGAAACAGGGACCCACGAAGGTGCTTTTCAAGGGATTTGAATAACTTTCTGTCGCGACTTTGCCAGTAACGGATAAACCTGAGAAGAATAAATCGAGCAAGAAACCCCACTATTAATGAGAGAATAACGAGTAATACTGCAGGTACCCAGGCTGGCGCACCCGATAACTCACCAAAAATCAAAGACATCATATTCCCTTCCATTCCACCGACAACATTCAGTTGCCAGACAAGTCACTAAAATCAGTAACCGTTGTTCTCTCGGTTATCTGCGAACGACGTGATCACGTTTAATAGTTTATGAAAAATTTGACCCACTGCATTCTTAAGCGGGTAAAAAACCGCTATGCGGAGCGAGCAGCCTATCGGCAAGCTGCCGCTAACCTTATGAATATGATGTATTTAATTACCCTGCCAGCCAGTACAATTAAGACATGTATTGTTACCTTCTTATTAAAACAGTGATGTTTGCATAGCCTGTTTGTGGCACAAAACGGACCGGCGCGTTGAGCAATAGCAAACTTCCGTTATACCAGGCGATTTTGCTCAAGATCGGCAAGTAAACCTGGCCCTTGCGGCTTCCAGGCCAGTTCCCGTTGAGTGATTGTCGCAGAAGCAGACATGTCCTGAGTGACAAATTTGCTTAACCAGCCAAAATGTTCAGGTGCTTCGGCAGGCTCAATATTCACCACCGGCACATTGAGCATGTGGCCAATCGTTTCGGCAATCCTGTGCATCGCGATGCCTTCTTCTGCAACGGCATGATAGCGATCACCCGCGCGGTTTTTTTCAAGTGCCAGTCGATAAAGATGAGCAGCATCACTGATGTGCACCGCCGACCAGCGGTTCTGGCCCTCTCCAACACAGGCAGAAAAACCTTTTTGCCGGGCCGTCTCAATCAGTGCGGTTACCAGGCCTTGCTTCAGAGGATTGTGTACCTGCGAAAGCCTGATGACAGAAACATTAACCCCCTGTTGTAAGGCAGTTATTGCGCCCAGCTCTGACGCCTTGCGCGGATTAGGATGTTGAGGGTTAAAGTGGTTTTCAACCGCCATGCTGTCCGGGCTGGGAGAGCCCAGCGCCACAGCGGATGTAACAATCAGCGGCCGCTGCGTTCCCACCAGCGCTTCGCCCATCGTCTGAATCGCCAGTCTGTCCTTTTCGCAATTAGAGATGAAAGTGGAAAAATCGTGATTGAACGCCGTATGAATGACGCCGTCGCTCAATAGCGCTCCGCTTCGCAGGCAGGCATGATCGTCAACGTCGCCAAAAAAGGGTTCGACACCTGCAGCAGTCAGGACATCAGCCCCCTTCCGACTTCGGGTAAGGCCTGAAACCTGGTAGCCTGATGCAATGAGCTGAGCGGCAACGGCAGTGCCAATAAACCCCGTTGCACCTGTAAGAAAAATTCGCATCTTATTACTCCTTTATGAACCATGAATTATTTTGCCACCCGATGCGGCTAATTTAGACGTGGGACGTAATACAATCTATGCTGCAACGTCGCTGTTTTATGTCCAATCGTCCGGAGCAGATTATGGATCCCCTTTCACAACTGTTATCGCTACTCAAACCTGAAAGTTATGCTTCGGGCGGCGTTGTGCTGAATCCGACGCTGGCGGTTCAGTGGCCCGCTCACGATGGCGTTAAATGCTACGCCGTGGTATCAGGCGAGTGCTGGCTGTCGGTAGAGGGCATTGCAGAGCCCGTAAGGCTCACCGCCGGAGAGTGTTATCTCTTACCGCCCGGCCCGCCTTTCAGACTGGCGACAGACCTGGGATTAACGCCCGTCGACTTTCGGGAGGTTCGTTCTGAAATGATTTCAGATATCGCCGCAAGGACGCATGAGACGGCAGGTTGTTTTCTGGTCGGTGGCCATTTTCTGTTGGCTGGCCAGGCTGCGCGCATGCTTCTGAATCCACTGTCACCCGTTGTGCATCTTCGTCAGGAGACAGATAAAAAGGCGATGCACTGGGCGCTTGAACGGATGGCGCAGGAGGTCCGCAATCCTCTGCCGGGCAGCGGACTTATCGTGCAGCAACTGGCTTTTATGCTGTTAATACAGGCACTGCGATTGCATGCGGATGACAACGCAGCCGCCAGCGCGGGCTGGCTTTTTGCGCTTCGGGATAAAAAACTGAGCACGGCGATAGCCTGTATACATGACGCGCCCGGATATGGCTGGACACTGGAAAAGCTTGCCATAAAAGTGGCCATGTCGCGTTCAGCGTTTGCACAGCATTTCAGGCAAACCGTGGGAACATCCCCCATTGAATATCTTACGCAGTGGAGAATGCTGTTAGCCTGCGACCGGTTACACCGCACCGATGACTCTGTCCTGCATATTGCAACCTCCCTGGGATACGTATCAGAAAGCGCCTTCAGGAAAGCTTTTAAACGCGTTATCGGTTGTTCGCCAGGCAAATTACCGGCAAGGGAGAGCAATGACCCTGCAACCCACCCTCTTTTTACCTGAGTGTAGTTTTCCCCTTCGCTTTAGGGCTATGCCCGCCGAAGCCAGGAGTGGCGCACAGCACGCGTTAAAAAAATCACCGGGAGGAGGCGCGATAATCATCACAGCCGCGCCGCCTGGTGACCGGCACACTGTTATTCGTGCGGAAAGACTGAAGATTCGAGTTTACCCCGGCGATCCCATCGGCTGGCGATCAGCCATAGCAGTGCCGTCACCAACCAGCCAATAATCCACGAGATGTCATTGCCGGCAAAAACCCAGGTAAGAGAACCATGATGTAACGGGTTATCGATAAAGGGCAACTGCACCATCACCCCCAGGCAGTAGACCGTAATACCGGCCCAGTTCCAGCGGCCATAGCGTCCGTCTGGCGTTGACAGTGCCGGGACATCCACTTTGCCTTTCGTGATGAGATAGAAATCAGTCAGGCTTATCGCGCTCCAGGGGACAAAGAAGGCCAGCAGGAACAGCAGGAAATGCGTGAAGGATTTCAGGAAGGCCGGTTCACTGAGCAGTGCAATGATGCAGGCAACGGTGACCATCAAGACCACAAACAGAACGCGTGCCCCCCGACTGAGCGAAGTTTGCTGGCGGAAGCCCGATACAATTGTCGTCAGCGACATAAAGCTGCCGTAGGCATTCAGGGTGGTAAAGGTGATTTTCCCAAAGCAGATCGCAAAATAGATCACCATCGCCATCGTTGCGGTGCTGCCTAAGCTCACAATATAGCCGACCTCATTGCCTGAAAACGCCTTCCCGGCAATCGCGGCAACAATAACTCCCAGGCTCATCGAAGCCTGGGTGCCAGACAGGCTGCCAAAGAACACCGAACTGAACAGCTTCACCGCAGAGACATTGGCGGGCAGATAGCGCGAATAGTCGGAGACGTAAGGACAAAAAGCAATTTGCCAGGAGGAGGAAAGCGACACCGCCAACAGGAAGTTAGCCAGGGTGAAATGCCGGTTCTGCCATACCGCTGTTAAGTCATGGGTCGAGAGCAGCGTAATAAACAGATAGGCAAAAGCCAAAACGCCAATCACGCTCGCCAGTTTTCCTAGCTGATGAATCACGCGATAACCCAGTACGGCAATGACCACAATGAGGACGCTAAACAGGATCATCCCGGCAGCGTTACTGACACTGATAAGCTTAGCCAGCGCCTGTCCTGCCAACACCGTACCGCTGGCAGAAAAGCCCACGTACATGATGCACACCAGCACCAGGGGAATGACCGCGCCAAAAACGCCGAACTGCATGCGGCTGGTAATCATCTGCGGTAAACCGAGTCGCGGCCCCTGGATCGCATGTAAGGACATGATACCCGCACCGACGATCTGCCCGACCAGCAACCCCACAAGCGACCAGACGACATCGCCCCCCAGAACGACAGCCAGCGCACCTGTGACAATCGCCGTGATTTGAAGATTGCCGCCAAACCAGAGCGTGAACTGGCTGAAAGGATGACCATGACGTTCGCGCAACGGGATGTAATCAATAGAACGGGTTTCAGACAGGCGCTGTTTCTCTGCGCCTGAATAATCTGCTGCAGATGGTTCGGCTGACATCGTTACCTCGCTGGACCCTGTTCGGGGTAAGTTGGGGTTTTATTGTTGATCGGGTGTTACTGCAATTGGAAATACATGTATATACATGTGGCGATATTGTCATGCGAGACAGGAAGTTACAAGGCAGTCGGTCATTGGAAAATGTGATGGTGCTGGCAAGCCTGACAGATGTTCGTAGCGGAATGCACTCCCTTGCTGCCGTGTCGTCTCGCGATCTATGCCGGTGGCTCAGATCTTCATGCGCTGTTGTTCCCCCCTGCCTGAGCGCCTTCGGCTAGCAGGGAAGACAGGCAAAAACGAATACTGGAGAACCTTACACGCGAGCGCTTTGCAGTTTATCTGCCGGAACGATTTCGTTCACCACGCCCCACGCTTTCGCCGTTTGTGCATCCAGAATCTGGCGGGTTAGCAGGAAATAACGTCGCGGATGGAGCCAATCACTTCAGGCCAGAGCACCAGGCCGCCCTTCCCTGAATCGCCTTACCAGAATAGGGGGCAATCCATTCTTGTCAGGCAAAAAAAGCGGCTCCAGAGAGCCGCCTTGATTTCATGACCCGGTCAACTCAGCCGTTTCACCGGCGCGTTCCGTTGGCGATCCCACATAACGGTTAGCAGACGCTGCAGTGCGATAAACGCAAACAGCAAAATGCCAATAGCAATCTTGGTCCACCAGGAACTGAGCGTGCCGTCAAAGTTGATCCAGGTTTGAATAAGCCCCTGAATTAACACGCCGAACAAGGTGCCCAGCACCG
>Ga0308171_1001899_pt1 | contig 24935 bp, 20 predicted proteins | sample PhyGR1_FD_202135 | JGI IMG/M metagenome (GOLD analysis project Ga0308171, IMG submission 202135) | Phyllosphere microbial communities from UC Gill Tract Community Farm, Albany, California, United States - DLSLSG.R1 | ecosystem: Host-associated > Plants > Phyllosphere > Unclassified | place: USA...
CACGCTGCAAGCCGTGGTCGACCATGGCGGCTTCGCCCAGGCGGCCGAAGCGCTGCACCGTTCGCAGTCTTCGGTGAGCTACACCGTAGCCCGCATGCAGGACCAGCTCGGCGTGCCGCTGCTGCGCATCGACGGGCGCAAGGCTGTACTCACCGACGCCGGTGAAGTGCTGTTGCGCCGCTCGCGGCAACTGGTGAAAAACGCCAGCCAGTTGGAAGACCTCGCCCACCATATGGAGCAAGGCTGGGAAGCCGAAGTGCGCCTGGTGGTGGACGCCGCCTACCCCAACGCACGCCTGGTGCGCGCCTTGAGTGCGTTTATGCCGCAAAGCCGCGGTTGCCGCGTGCGCTTGCGTGAGGAAGTGCTGTCCGGCGTCGAGGAGCTGCTGATCGAAGGCGTGGCCGACCTGGCGATTTGCGGTTTCAGTATCCCCGGCTACCTGGGCACCGAGATGAGCGATGTGGAATTTGTCGCCGTGGCCCACCCCGAGCACACCCTGCACCGCATGAATCGCGCGCTGAGCTTCCAGGACCTGGAAAGCCAGATGCAAGTGGTGATCCGCGACTCCGGCCGCCAGCAGCCGCGGGATGTGGGCTGGCTCGGCGCCGAACAGCGCTGGACCGTCGGCAGCCTGGCCACGGCAGCGTCCTTTGTGGGCAGCGGCTTGGGCTTTGCCTGGTTGCCACGGCACATGATCGAACGCGAACTCGCCGAGGGCGTGCTCAAGCAGCTACCTTTGGAACAGGGCGGCAGCCGCCATCCCACGTTCTACCTCTATTCGAACAAAGACAAACCTTTGGGGCCGGCCACGCAGATCCTCGTGGAATTGCTGCGCACTTTCGACACCGCCCCGTTGGACGCCCCTTTCGCCGCCCCTCGACAAGCCTGAAACGGAGTTCAAGCATGCCCTGGTTCGACCATGACGACTGCAGCCTGCACTACGAGGAATACGGCCACGGCACCCCACTGATCTTGATTCATGGCCTGGGCTCCAGCAGCCAGGACTGGGAGCTGCAGCTGCCGGTGCTGTCCCGGCACTACCGCCTGATCGTGGTAGATGTACGCGGCCATGGGCGCTCCGACAAACCCCGCGAACGCTACAGCATCCCTGGCTTCAGCGCCGATCTGAGCGCACTGATAGAACACCTCGACCTGCCGCCGGCCCATGTGGTGGGGTTGTCCATGGGTGGCATGATTGCGTTTCAGTTGGCGGTGGACGAGCCCGGCAGCGTCCGCAGCCTGTGCATCGTCAACAGCGCGCCTGAGGTCAAGGTGCGCAGCGCCAATGACTATTGGCAATGGACCAAACGCTGGACGCTGGCCCGGGTGCTCAGCCTGAACACCATCGGCAAGGCTCTCGGTAACCGGCTGTTTCCCAAACCGCAGCAGGCCGACCTGCGGCGCAAGATGGCCGAACGCTGGGCAAAAAACGACAAACGTGCTTATCTCGCCAGCTTCGACGCCATTGTGGGCTGGGGCGTGCAGGAACGACTGTCCAGCATCGCCTGTCCAACGCTGGTCATCAGCGCCGACCACGACTACACCCCTGTGGCGCAAAAACAAATCTATGTAAAACTGCTGCCCGATGCGCGCCTGGTGGTCATCGAAGATTCCCGCCATGCCACGCCCTTGGATCAACCCGAGGTCTTTAACGCAACCCTGCTCGAATTTCTAAAGACCGTCGACACCACTGCTCAGGATCACTGACCCATGCTGAAAAAAATCGCCTTCTTTGCCGGTTCCGTTCTGTTCGCTGCCAACCTGATGGCGGCCCAGCCGGCCAAGGCGCCACACGTATTGATCTCCACCACCAATGGTGACATTGAAGTCGAACTGGACCCGGTCAAGGCGCCGATCAGTACCAAAAACTTCCTGGCCTACGTAGACAAAGGCTTTTACACCAACACCATTTTCCATCGCGTGATTCCGGGTTTCATGGTTCAGGGCGGGGGGTTCACTCCACAAATGCAGCAGAAAGACACCCAGCCGCCGATCAAGAACGAAGCCAGCAACGGCCTGCACAACGTGCGTGGCACGCTGTCGATGGCACGCACCTCCAACCCGGATTCGGCCACCAGCCAATTCTTCATCAACGTGGCTGACAATGCGTTCCTCGACCCAGGCCGTGACGCCGGTTACGCGGTATTCGCCAAAGTGGTCAAGGGCATGGACGTGGTCGACATCATCGTCAACTCCCAGACCACCACCAAGCAAGGCATGCAAAACGTGCCGATCGACCCTGTCGTGATCAAGTCGGCCAAGCGCATCGACTGACGTCTGCAGGATGCTCCGCGCACAGCCCACAAGGCTGTGCGCGCACCTGAAAGGAGAGCCCGCTCGGCGGGCGTCAACCCCAATGCTCTATCGTCGTTTCGAACAACTGATCGATATTTTCCGCGACGCGCCCAGCGCCGCACCACCTGACAAAGTCCTACCCTTCTACCTCTACTACCTGCGCCAAGTGTGGCCGCATTTTGCCGCCCTGCTGGTGGTGGGCCTGATCGGTGCGCTGATCGAAGTCGCGCTGTTCAGCTACCTGAGCCGCATCATCGATCTGGCCCAGGGCACGCCGCCGGCGAATTTTTTCCAGGAGCACAGCAGCGAGCTGATCTGGATGGCCGTGGTCGCCCTGTTGCTGCGCCCGATCTTCGGCGCCCTGCATGACCTGCTGGTGCATCAAACGATCAGCCCCGGCATGACCAGCCTGATCCGCTGGCAGAACCACAGCTACGTGCTCAAACAGAGCCTGAATTTCTTCCAGAACGACTTCGCCGGGCGGATCGCCCAGCGCATCATGCAAACCGGCAACTCGCTGCGCGATTCCGCCGTGGCGGCGGTGGATGCGATCTGGCACGTCGCGATTTATGCCATCAGCTCTCTGGTGCTGTTTGCCGAGGCGGACTGGCGCCTGATGATCCCACTGGTGACGTGGATCATCTGCTACAGCCTGGCGCTGCGGTATTTCGTGCCGCGGGTCAAAGAGCGCTCGGTGATTTCCTCCGAGGCGCGCTCCAAACTGATGGGGCGCATCGTGGATGGCTACACCAATATCACCACCTTGAAGCTGTTCGCGCACACCCAGTACGAGCAGCAATACGCCAAGGAAGCGATCATCGAGCAGACTGAAAAAACCCAGCTGGCCAGCCGTGTGGTCACCAGCATGGACATCGCGATTACCACCATGAACGGCCTGTTGATCGTCACTACCACGGGCCTGGCCCTGTGGTTATGGACGCAGTCGCTGATCTCGGTGGGCGCCATCGCCCTGGCCACGGGCCTGGTGATCCGCATCGTCAACATGTCCGGCTGGATCATGTGGGTGGTCAACGGTATTTTCGAAAACATCGGCATGGTGCAGGACGGGCTGAAAACCATCGCCCAACCGCTGGCCGTGGTCGACCGTGAAAACGCCCCGCGCCTGAGCGTGCCCCATGGCGAAGTGCGCTTCGAACAGGTGGACTTTCACTACGGCAAACAGAGCGGGATCATTGGCGGCCTGAATCTGACCATCAAGGCCGGGGAGAAAATCGGCCTGATCGGGCCGTCCGGCGCGGGCAAATCGACCTTGGTCAACCTGCTGCTGCGCCTGTACGACCTGCAAGGTGGGCGCATCCTGATCGACGGCCAGAACATCGCCGAGGTGGCCCAGGAAACCTTGCGCGAGCAGATCGGCATGATCACCCAGGACACCTCGCTGCTGCACCGTTCGATCCGCGACAACCTGCTCTACGGCAAGCCTGACGCCACCGATGAAGAACTCTGGAGCGCGATCCACAAAGCCCGCGCCGATGAATTCATCCCGCTGCTGTCGGACGCCGAAGGCCGTACCGGGTTGGACGCTCACGTCGGCGAGCGCGGGGTGAAACTCTCCGGTGGGCAGCGCCAGCGCATCGCCATTGCGCGGGTCCTGCTCAAGGATGCACCGATCCTGATCATGGACGAGGCCACCTCGGCGCTGGACTCGGAAGTAGAAGCAGCGATCCAGGAAAGCCTGGAAACCCTGATGCAAGGCAAAACGGTGATCGCGATTGCCCACCGCCTGTCGACCATCGCCCGCATGGACCGCTTGGTGGTGCTGGAAAAAGGCCGGATCGCCGAGAGCGGCAGCCATGCCGAACTGTTGGCCCATGGCGGGCTGTATGCGCGGCTGTGGCAGCATCAAACCGGCGGCTTCGTCGGTATCGACTGAACACAACGCTGGTTGCACCGTCCGCCTGGCACTTTGCGCTGACCATGCTGTAATTCAGTGCAGTGCCCAGACGGGCGCTGAAGTAAATCTGCAGGGAGCATCACTGATTTACTGATTCGGTAGAGCGATCTATCAAGGACGGGTTTCATGTCTTTGTTCAAGCGTTCAGTCACAGAGGGGCTGGGTACGTTTTGGCTGGTGTTGGGTGGATGCGGCAGCGCGGTATTGGCCGCAGCGTTCCCAGCGGTTGGGATCGGGTTGCTGGGGGTGTCCCTGGCGTTCGGGCTGACGGTGTTGACCATGGCCGTCGCCATCGGCCATATCAGCGGTTGTCACCTCAACCCGGCCGTGACGGTGGGCTTGGTGGTCGGCGGGAGGTTTCCGGCCAAGGAGTTACCGGCCTATATCATCGCCCAGGTCATAGGTGGCGTAGTCGCGGCGGCATTGTTGTATATGATCGCCAGCGGCAAGCCGGGCTTCGAATTGGCGTCGGGGCTGGCTGCCAACGGGTATGGCGACCACTCACCCGGCGGCTATTCGCTGGCGGCGGGGTTCGTCAGTGAGCTGGTGATGACGGCGATGTTCCTGGTTATCATCCTCGGCGCCACCGACCCACGTGCCCCCAAGGGCCTGGCGCCCATCGCCATCGGCCTGGCGTTGACCCTGATCCACCTGATCTCCATTCCCGTGACCAACACCTCGGTCAACCCGGCGCGCAGCACAGGCCCGGCGCTGATCGTGGGTGGGTGGGCGATCCAGCAGTTGTGGTTGTTCTGGCTGGCGCCGTTGCTGGGTGCGGCGATCGGCGGTTTTATTTACGGATGGTTGGGTAAGGAGCCTCCAGCCTGACGCCCCAATACCACGATGGGCCGGTGCAGCCCTGCCGATACAGGGCAGGGCTGCATTCAACAGAGGCTGACTTAACCCTGATGGGCCTGCATGTATTGACGCAACAATTGGTTGATCCGTGTCTGGTAGCCCGTACCCTGACCTTTGAACCACTCAAGAACGTCAGCATCCAGCCGAATAGTCACCGCCTGTTTTACAGGCACACGTAACTCCGCACGTCGGAAAAATTCGGCGTCCAGCTCAGGGATGTCGCTGGTATCGATTTCTTTATCTTTCATCTTGGCCAGGCGCTCCCAATCAGTTTTGGATGTTTGCGTCATAGTATTTGGCCTCCTTCTTAGTTGCCTTTCGGGCGGAGATGATACGAATCACATCACCACACCGCTCGGTGTATACGACTACACCCATTAACCGTTTTATCCAGCCAATACAGATCCAACGCTCTTCCCCCATAATCCGCTCGATCATCGCGCAAGGCCAGCATCGGATGGCGAAAAATATCGGGTACGTCATTGAAATCGATTCCGTGCTTGGAAATATTGACCTTGTTTTTTGATTCATCCCATTCAAAACGCATGGCAATGCCTGTATGTACTTTTGTACATACAAAATAGCCAATTTTACAGTTCGTTTGCCGCGACGCGGACGAACGGTCTACGCCTGCCGATACGGCAGCGCCGCCCTCGCCTCTTCGGCATAGGCCAAAACGCCTACCCGTTCGCGCTCGAGAAAATCCTCCACCGCCTTTTTCAAGCCCGGATGCCGCAGGTAGTGCCATGACCGCGTGATCACCGGCTCGAACCCACGGATCAGTTTGTGCTCACCCTGGGCACCGGCGTCGAAACGTTGCAGGCCTTGGGCGATGGCGTAGTCCATGCCCTGGTAGAAACAGGTTTCGAAATGCAGGCGGTCGAATTCCGCCAGGCAGCCCCAATAGCGGCCGTAGAAGCTGTCGCCGCCGATCAGACTGAAAGCCATGGCCACCGGGCGTGTGCCCTGCTTGGCCAATACCACGCGGATTGCCTCGGGCATACGTTCGGCCAGCAGGCTGAAAAAGGCGCGGGTCAGGTACGGCGCCTGGCGACGGACCGCATAGGTGTTGGCGTAACAGGCGTAGACAAAATCCCACTGCGCCTCGCTCAGTTCGTGGCCTTGCAGCCATTCGAACTCGATGCCCTGCCCCGCCACTTGCTCGCGCTCCTTACGCATCTGCTTGCGTTTGCGCGAGCTCAGGGCGTCGAGGAAATCCTGAAAGTCGCGGTAGCCGCGGTTCTGCCAGTGGAATTGACAACCCAGGCGCTGCAACCAGCCCGGTTGGCCGGCCAAGGCCTCATCAGCCAACCCGTCGGTAAAGTTGATATGCGCGCTGGAAAGCCCTTCGATTTCCAGGTAACCGGGCAGGCTGTTGAGCAGCTCGAAACCATCCTCGACGCTGGCGGCCAGCAAACGCGGGCCGCTTACCGGGCTGAACGGCACGCCAACCAGCAGTTTGGGGTAGTAATCGATACCGGCGCGCTCACAGGCATCGGCCCAGCCGTGATCGAACACGTACTCGCCATAGGAATGCCATTTGCGATAACCGGGCAGCGCCGCCACCAGTCGATCGCCTTCCCAGTGCAGCAAATGCTCCGCTTGCCAGCCTGACTGCGGGCCCAGGCTGGCACTGTCTTCCAAAGCGCTGAGGAAGGCATGTCGCACAAAGGGCTGGGCGCTCGGTAGCAGCGCATCCCATGTCTGCGGGGCGATTTCGGACAGGCTGTCCAGGCGTTGCAACGGCATCGGCATCCTCACTACATCATGGCGTGAAAGCTTCGCGAGTATCGCTTATCGCCGCGACCAGCACACCCTCGAATCGCCGGACAAGGCTCTAAACCAATAGTTCCACGCCCGAACAATTTGTCACCGACATGACATTACTTTGCCACTGTTCCGTCATAAACCACCGCGATACTGACGCCTGTTTTTAGAGCGCCTGGTTCTAGCAGGCGGTTATTTTTTCCGTCCGTCAACGGTCGGTTGTGTCCTGGATGGTTTGCCATCCCTCCCCACTTTCGGAGATTGATATGCGTCTTGCTTCCACTAAAACTGCGGCGGTCCTGTGTGGCGGCCTGTTGCTGGCCCTGAGCGTTCCGGCCAGCGCCGCAGTCGACGCTAAATTGCTCGACATGCTCAAGGCCAACGGCCAGATCACTGCGGCGCAGTACACCGAACTGCAAAACGAGTTGGCCAAAGACCAGAAAGAACAGCAGATCGCACGGCAAGCTCAACAAGAGACCAACGAACAGATCGCGGCCACCGCCAAGAAAGCCAACGAACTGAGCATGTTCGACCAGAAGCTGGCCTGGGCCGCCAAGACGCAGTTCAAGGGTGATGTACGCTTCCGCCAGGAAACCATCAAGATCGACGGCGAACCCAACAACGGCGGGCGTGACAAGGATCGTCAGCGCATCCGTGCGCGTCTGGGCGCTTACACTGAAATCAACCCGCAAGTGGACACCGGCATCCGTATCGCCACCGGCGGCGGCGACGACGCGCGCTCCACCAACCAGGATCAGGATGGCTACTTCGACAAGAAGTCGATCTGGCTGGACCTGGGCTACATCGACTACCACCCCGACCAGATCAAGAACCTGCACGTGATCGGCGGCAAGATGCTGCAACCGTGGGTCAACATGGGCGATGTGATCTGGGATAGCGATATCAACCCTGAAGGCCTGGCCCTGACCTACAAGTACCCGCTGGGCAGCAGCGCCGAGCTGTTCGGCAGCATTGGTAACTACAACCTCAAAGACAACGTCGACGGCGACGGCGTGCAATTCCGCCACGACCTTCGCCTGACCGCCGGCCAGTTGGGCTCGCGTTTCTCGCTGACCGACAACCTGAAACTGACCGTGGGCGGCAGCGTCTACGCCTATCAGAACGATGAGGACAGCCGCTGCACCACGACCACCACGCCGTGCGCGCTTGCGGTCAACGGTAACTCGGCCAACGAAGAGTTCCGCCTGTACGAAGGTTTCAGCCAACTGGACATCGGCGGCTTGGCCGTACCGCTGTCGCTGTACGGTCAATACGTGAAAAACAACGACGCCTCCACCGATCAAGACACCGCCTGGTTGCTGGGCGCCAAGTCCAAGGTGTTCGGTTTCAACCTGGACTACAACTACCGCGACACCCAGCGTAACGCCGTGGTCGGCGCCTTCACCGACTCGGACTTCGCCAACGGCACCACCGGTTCGCGCGGTCACAAGTTCAAAGTGGGTTACGACATCGACAAGAACTTCGCGGTCGGTGCCACGTACTTCCTGACCAAGGCGGATTTCTCCAGCCGTACCCAGCGCGACGCCGACACCAACACCCTGCAGTTGGATGCCGAAGCCAAGTTCTGAAGCTAGGCGTTGTAAGCCTTGGGCCAGGAAGGCCCAAGGTGGTTGTCACAGTCTGGCGTGGGAGGGGCGATCCCCATCATCCGTTCGGCTCACCCACGCGAGCCTGTTTATTTCCCGTCTTTGCGATCCTTGCGCCGCTCGTCAGCGAGCCGCTGCGCCAAGGCATCCACATTCTTGACCGGCGCGTCGGGCATCATCTTCAAGGTGGCTTGCATCAGGCGCATCTGGCGGATAAACCGGCGGCAGTTCGCGCAGAACATCAAGTGATGACGCACCATCAGGCGCTCGCGAAAGGTCAATTGCCCATCGAGATAATCACTGGAACGTGCCACTTGTTCTTTACAGGTCAGCATTCGCCGGTTTCCTCAAAATGCTCCACCGTGGCGAAGACTTTAAGCCGTGCCCGATGCAACAGCACTCGCACATTGGAGAGCGAGAGGGTCAGCAGATTACAGATTTCTTCCAACGCCAGGCCCTGGCGTTCGCGCAAGACCAACACACTGCTTTGCAGCTCGGACAAGCTCAGCAACGTATGTTCCAGGCAGTCGCGCAGTTCGTCCTCGGTGAGTAACGCCTCCGGCGTGTCCTGGTGCCAGGCATAAGGGGCGACGGCCCAGTGACCGTCATCGGGGCTGAAACGGTCGTCGCCGATGGTGCCGTGGGGCGAAGGCAAATCGTCGAGCAGCACCTCCCGACGATTCTGCTTGTAACGCCCCTTGGCGGCATTGGCGGTGATGGTCAGCAACCAGGTCTTGAGGCTGGAACGCCCCTCGAACTTCGCCAGGTTGCGCACCACCGACAGCCAGGCGTCCTGTACCACTTCATCGGCATGGCGCTGGCCGACGATGGCATAAGCCACCGCCCGCATCGCGCTCTGATAGGTGCTGACCAGTTCTTTGTAAGCCTGCTGCTCGCCCTTGAGCAGGCGTTCAAGCAGGTGCGCGTCGTCCGCTGCCGCCATTAAAGACTCCGGTTATTCAGCGCTTGCGCAGGATGACACTGCCGATCGAATAACCCGCGCCGAACGAACTGAGCACGGCAACCGAGCCCTTGGGCAAGTCGTCCTGGTAAGTGTGAAACGCAATCACGGAACCGGCCGAACTGGTGTTGGCGTAGGTATCGAGAATCACCGGCGCCTCTTGCACCGTGGCTTCGCGGCCCAGCAGTTTTTTCACGATCAGGTGGTTCATGCTCAGGTTGGCCTGGTGCAGCCAGAAGCGCTTCACATCCGCCACATTCAGCTGGTTTTCTTGCAGGTGCACGCCAATCAGTTCAGCGACCATCGGGCATACGTCGCGGAACACCTTGCGGCCTTCCTGCACGAACAGCTTGTCCGGAGCACCGATGCCTTCCGGCGCCGCGCGATTGAGAAAGCCGAAGTTGTTGCGGATGTTGTTGGAGAACTTGGTCAGCAGCTTGGTGCTGACCACGTCGAATTGATGCTCGGAGGTGGCCAGGTCGGCACGCTCCAGGATCACCGCCGTGGCAGCATCGCCGAAGATGAAATGGCTGTCGCGGTCACGAAAGTTCAGGTGACCGGTGCAAACTTCCGGGTTGACCATCAGGATCGCCCGGGCCTGGCCCAGCTGGATGCTGTTGGCGGCATTCTGGATGCCGAACGTAGCGGAAGAACAGGCCACGTTCATATCGAAACCAAAGCCTGCGATACCCAGGGCTTCCTGGACTTCAATGGCGATGGCCGGGTAAGCGCGCTGCAGGTTGGAGCAGGCGACGATCACACCGTCGATGTCGGCGGCGGTCTTACCGGCGCGTTGCAGGGCCTGTTCAGCGGCACCGACGGCCATCTGGCAGAGCACCGACCATTCGTCGTTACTGCGCTCCGGCAGGCTCGGGGTCATGCGCTGGGGGTCGAGAATGCCGTCCTTGTCCATCACGAAGCGGCTTTTGATACCCGATGCTTTCTCGATAAAGGCCGCGCTGGACTCGGTCAGCGCTTGCACATCGCCGCGCTCGATGGCGGCGGCGTTGTCGCTGTTGAACTGATGCACGTAGGTATTGAAAGACTGCACCAGCTCTTCGTTGGAGATGCTGTTGGCCGGGGTGTACAGGCCAGTGCCGCTGATGACGACGTTATGCACGGTCGTTCCTCTAAATCTGTCAGGCAGAAGATATTGGTACCGTCGTACCAAACTGTAAGTAGTCCGATTCCGCACCGCGGACACCAAACTGGCATCGCTTTATTCCATCGCGCCGCAGACTTCTGCGACGATCCCGGCATTTATAGCGGCGAAGTTTGCCACAAACACCGGGATTTGGCGCCATCTGCCAGCGGGTTTCAATAGGAGAGGCGCCACGCCCCCTCTCCTATTTTAATCTGCCTGCCTGGCTGACCGAAAAAGCGATCAGGCCTCGACCAGGCTCCACTGCTTGCTCAATCGCTTGTCGGAAATCGGCACCTTGGTTCCAAGCTGTTGGGCAAACAGTGACACGCGGTATTCCTCCAGCCACCAGCGGTAAAGCTCCAGTTGCGGGTCGCGCTTGCCTTCTTGGGTGTGTTTGTTCAGGCGGTTCTGGTACTGCGTCCACAGGCCGCTGAGTTCACCGCTCCACACTCGATCTTTCTGTACCTGGCTCGGCAGCTTCTCCAGACGCAATTCGATGGCCTTGAGATAGCGCGGCAGTTCCTTGAACCATTGCGCCGGCGTTTCACGTACGAAGCCTGGGTACACCAGGTTGCTCAGTTGCTGCTTGATGTCGTTCAACGCCACGGCCTGGGCCAGGTCGATCTTGCCTTTAAAGCGCTTTTGCAGGCCGTGCCAGAGTTTCAGCACATCCAGGGTCAGGCGCGCCAGGCGCTCGGCGTGTTCGGTCCAGCCGCTGCGCTTGCGCTCGGCCAGGGCCGCCAGGCCGGCGCCGTCGCGCGGCAGGCTTGCTTCACCTTCCAACACACAGCTGTCGAGGCTGGCCAACAGGATGTCTTCGACCAGCGCATCGATACGCCCCAGTTCGCGGTACATCAGCCCCAGTTCGGTAAGACCGGGCAACTTGCCACGCAGGAATTTCGCCGGTTCCGCCAGTTGCTGCATCAACAGGCGCTGCAAAGCGCGACGGTGCTGGAACTCGGCCTCGGCGGCGGTTGAGAAACGCCCCTCCTTGACCGTGCCGTTCTCTTCCACCAGCGCCGGGTACACCGTCATGGACAGCCCGGCGATGTTCTGCTGGGTCTTCTCGGCCACCGCCGCGAACACCTTGGCCTCCACCGGTTGCTGGCTTTTCGCGGTCTGCGGCACGGCGAGCGCGGCTTGGCTGGCTTCGGCGAAGCGTGCGGTCAGTTCGGCCAGGTCGCGGCCTTCGCCGAGGAACTTGCCCTGGCCGTCGACCACCTCCAGATTCATCTTCAGGTGGTTTTCCACCTGCTGCGCCGCTTCGGCCCAGGCTTCGTCACTGACCCGCGCACCGGTCATGCGCAGCAGTTCGCGCCCCAGCGCCTGGGGCAGCGAGCCCTGGCCGAACTCGATACGTTGCAGCGCGGCCTTGACGAAGTCCGGCACCGGCACAAAGTTCTTGCGCAACGCTTTGGGCAGGTTGCGCACCAGCGCGATGCACTTGGCTTCGATCAACCCTGGCACCAGCCATTCCAGGCGCTCGGCGGGCAACGCCGGCAACAGCGGCGCCGGTACGCGCAAGGTCACACCGTCGCGCGGGTGGTTGGGTTCGAAGTGGTAACTCAAGGCCAGGGCCAGATCGCCCAAGTGCAAGGTGTCGGGGTAATGCGCGGCGGTGACTTCACTGGCCTCGCGGGCCAGCACGTCCTCCTCGCGCATGATCAGCAATTGCGGATCTTTCTGGCTGTTGATCTTGTACCAGCTATCGAAGGTCGCGGCCTGGTGGATTTCCGCCGGCAAGCGCGCGTCGTAGAAGGCGTACAGGGTTTCTTCGTCGGCCAGGATATCGCGACGGCGGGCCTTGGCTTCCAGTTCGTCGAGCTGCTCCAGCAAGCGCTGGTTGGCGCTGAGGCACCTGGCGCGGGATTGAATCTCGCCGCGCACCAGACCTTCGCGAATAAACAATTCCCGTGAGACGACCGGGTCGACCGGGCCGTAATGCACCGGCCGGCGACCGACCACAATCAGCCCGAACAGGGTGATTTGCTCAAAGGCCACGACCTGGCCGCGCTTCTTCTCCCAATGGGGCTCGAAGTGGTTCTTCTTGATCAAGTGCCCGGCCAGCGGCTCGATCCAGTCGGCGTCGATCTTGGCCACCATGCGCGCATAGAGCTTGGTGGTTTCCACCAGTTCGGCGGTCATCAGCCATTGCGGGCGCTTTTTGCCGATGCCCGAGGACGGGTGGATCCAGAAGCGCCGCTGACGCGCCCCCAGGTAATCGCCGTCTTCGGTCTTCTGGCCGATCTGGCTGAGCAGGCCGGACAGCACGGCTTTGTGCAGTTTCGGGTAGTCCGCCGGGTCTTTATTGATGGCCAACTGCATATCGCGGCAAATCAGGCTCAACTGCCGATGGGAATCGCGCCACTCGCGCAGGCGCAAATAGTTGAGGAAGTTTTTGCGGCACCAGTTGCGCAGCGGGCTGGCGGTCAGTTCCTGACGCTGCTCTTCAAAGCCGCGCCACAGATTGACCAAGCCGGCGAAGTCCGAATCCGGGTCTTTCCACTGCGCGTGGGCCTGGTCGGCGGCCTGTTGGCGCTCCGGTGGGCGCTCGCGCGGGTCCTGGATCGACATGGCGCTGGCGACGATCAGCACTTCCTGCAAACTGCCGAGCTTGGCCGCTTCCAGCAGCATGCGGCCCATACGTGGGTCCACGGGCAGGCGCGCCAACTGGCGGCCCAGTGGGGTCAACTGGCTGTTTCGGTCCACCGCCGACAGCTCTTGCAGCAGATTGAAACCGTCACTGATGGCCTTGCCGTCCGGCGGTTCGATAAACGGGAAGTCGGTGATTTCGCCCAGGCGCAGGTGCAGCATTTGCAGGATCACGGCGGCGAGGTTGGTGCGCAGGATTTCCGGGTCGGTGAATTCCGGACGGCCGATAAAATCCTCTTCGCTGTACAAACGCACGCAGATGCCCGGCTCAACCCGGCCGCAGCGGCCCTTACGCTGGTTGGCGCTGGCCTGGGAAATCGCTTCGATGGGCAGGCGCTGCACCTTGGCGCGGTAGCTGTAGCGACTGATGCGCGCCGTGCCGCTGTCGATCACATAGCGAATGCCCGGCACCGTCAGCGAGGTCTCCGCGACGTTGGTCGCCAGCACCACGCGACGGCCCGGATGGGATTGGAAGATCCGCTGCTGCTCGGCAGGCGACAGGCGCGCATACAACGGCAGAATCTCGGTGTGCTTGAGCTGGGCCTTGCGCAGCATGTCGGCGGCGTCGCGAATCTCGCGCTCGCCCGGCAGGAACACCAACACGTCGCCGGGGCTACGCCGTTCGCTGCGCTCGTAGGCGGCGATTTCATCGAGGGTGGCGAGGATCGCCTGGTCGACGGTGAGGTCGTCCTCGACACGGTTGCCCTCCTCGTCCTGCTCCAGGGTCAGCGGGCGGTACCAGGTCTCCACCGGGAACGTACGACCCGAGACCTCCACGATGGGCGCATCGTCGAAGTGCTTGGAGAAGCGCTCCAGGTCGATGGTGGCCGAAGTGATGATTACTTTGAGGTCCGGGCGACGCGGCAACAGGGTCTTGAGGTAGCCGAGCAGGAAGTCGATGTTCAGGCTGCGTTCGTGGGCTTCGTCGACGATGATCGTGTCGTAGCGTTCCAGATAACGGTCGTTCTGGGTTTCCGCCAGCAGGATGCCGTCGGTCATCAGCTTGATCAGGGTGTTGGCGTCGCTCTGGTCTTCGAAACGGACCTGGTAACCGACCAGCGCGCCGAGGGGCGTGGCCAGTTCTTCGGCGACGCGGCTGGCCACGCTGCGCGCGGCAATCCGGCGTGGCTGGGTATGGCCGATCAGGCCGTACTGGCCGCGACCGATTTCCAGGCAGATCTTCGGCAACTGGGTGGTCTTACCCGAGCCGGTTTCGCCGGCAATGATCAACACCTGGTGCTTGCTCAGCGCGGCCTTGATCTCATCGCGCTTGGCGGCGATGGGCAGGCTGTCGTCATAGCGGATCACTGGCAGGCTGGCGCGCCGCGCCGTCACCTGGGCACAGGAGGCCTGCATGCGCGCGACCCACTGCGCCAACTTTTCCTCGTCGGGTTTCTTGCGCAGCTCAAGCAACTGCCGGCGCAAGCGGTGGCGGTCTGCGAGCATGGCGTGATCGAGGTTTCTGAGCAGTTGGTCGATAGTGGGCGCTTGGTCAGTCATCAGGGCGGCAAGGGTCTTTTGGGTGAGGCAGGTGAGGCCTGCGCAGCGTAAGTCATCAGAGAGGGCGGGATTGTCGCAGATTTCGACCTGTATGGAGACGGTCAGTCAATCACGACTGCGCTGACTTACCGCCGACGACGATATTTACTACGCCACTGAGTAGATCACTCTGTCGTCTTAATGGCAGAAGTCCGATGGGATAGATGGCATGCGAACGGTTCAATGAACCTTCCAGACACCTCTGGCCAACCTTCATTTTTCAACGTGAACCGGAGTTTCCATGCCGCTAAGTCCGTCCACTACGCGCTCACACAACCCGCCCTCCTACGCCGAAGCAACAAATCCTCGGAACCCGCCGCCCTACGAGCATCCTCCGAGCTATGCACAAGCAACAGGTACCCAACCTTCGGCCAGTAATAGCCGTGCTCCATCCACACCGGCCACCAACCTGACGGCAAATAGAATCTCGCAGTATCACTCTATAAGCCAGGCCAATCGAGGCGTGAATTTCATGAGTGACCATTAACAAACGAAAGCCAAGAAGACTCACCTTTCCATTCAATACTTTTAATACCCCATTAAAAACACAGCGTTTTATTTAGTTAAATAAATAAAGAAGCATTTTATGCTTTTGTGAAAAAACACTAATGCACTGATGCAATCTCGAAACTATATTCGACGCGTTATTTACCAGTTACCAACAACAGTCATCGGAGTTTTTATGCCTATAGATCGCATGTCTTCATCTCGTGTCGGAGGCTATGGACATTCATTTGCGGAAAAGCACCAACGCACGCCCGACAGCATGCCACAAGGCGCCTCGGCATCGTCCTCCAGTTCGTGGAAAACCATAGAAACTTTAAAAAGTCTCCCCACCGACTTCCCTACGTCCAAATTCGGTCAAAGTCATGTTGACAAGCCTATAGGTTTGCTACAGAGAAAAATTGAACTACAGGACAAAGGGTATTCGACCAAGAATGTCGACAACGCATATAAAGAGTCGATGAATGACCTCTACCAGGCAACGGCTAAAGGCCAGAGCAGTTCGTCCAACGAAGTGGACAGAAATCGTTTGACTAACTGGAGCGACAGGGTACTGGAAACTAACAAAGACGTACCATTCCTGAAGTAAACTCAAGCGAACCGTTAGATATATCGACTTATAACTTGCATCACCTTGCTACTGGCATTTTTATAATTGCCAGTAGCTTTATTCAGTGGGAACACTTCAGGGTGCGCTAAACCACAGTCATTGAGCGGTTCAAGACACCTCTCCTCACTTGCGTCGATACGGAAACACATCAATCACCTTCCCCGCCCGAATCGCCTCCTGCAGGCCCTTCCAATAATCCGCGTTGTACAACTCGCCATGCAGTTCGTTGAATAGCTTGCGCTGGCCGATGTCGGCAAACAGGAACGGCGGGAATTCCTCCGGGAACACGTCCAGCGGGCCGATGGAGTACCAGGGCTCGGAGGCCATTTCATCCTCGGGTGTACGCGGGGCGGGAATGTGGCGGAAGTTGGCCTCGGTGAGAAAGCAGATTTCGTCGTAGTCGTAGAACACCACGCGGCCGTGACGGGTGACGCCGAAGTTCTTGAGCAGCATGTCACCGGGGAAGATATTCGCCGCCGCCAACTGTTTGATGGCCAGGCCGTAATCTTCCAGGGCTTCGCGTACCTGTGCGGGGTTGGCGTTTTCCAGGTAGAGGTTGAGCGGGGTCATGCGCCGTTCGGTCCAGCAGTGGCGGATCAGCACGGTATCGCCTTCGACTTCGACAGTCCCGGCGGCCACGTCCAGCAGTTCGGCCAGGCAATCAGGGTCGAACTTGCTCAAGGGAAAGCGAAAATCGGCGAATTCCTGGGTATCGGCCATGCGCCCCACACGGTCGACGCTTTTAACCAGGCGGTACTTTTCGATCACGGTGGCGCGGTTGACGTTTTTCGACGGTGAGAAACGGTCCTTGATGATCTTGAACACGGTGTTGAAGCCCGGCAGGGTGAACACGCTCATGACCATGCCGCGCACGCCGGGGGCCATGATGAACCGGTCGTCCGTGGTAGCCAGGTGGTTGATCAGCGCGCGGTAGAACTCCGACTTGCCGTGCTTATAGAAACCGATGGAAGTGTACAACTCGGCAATATGCTTGCCCGGCAGGATGCGCTTGAGAAACCCGATGAACTCCGCCGGCACCGGCACATCCACCATGAAGTAGGAACGGGTGAACGAGAAGATGATCGACACCTCGGCCTCATCGGTGATCAGCGCATCAATGCGGATACCCTGCCCTTCGCGGTGCAGCAGCGGAATCACCAGCGGCCATTGCTCGTCGCGGGTATAGATGCGCCCGACCAGGTAGGCCCCTTTATTGCGGTAGAGCACCGAGGAAAACAGCTCGACTTTGAGGTCCGGGTCTTTGCACACCCAGTCCGGCAGGTTTTCCCGCAGTTGGGCTTCGAGCCGGCGCAAGTCGGCCGCCAGGTCGGCGTAGGGCTCGCTGAAGCGGTAGTCCTCGACGATCTGCGCGAGCATCTCGGCAATCTGCCCGGCCGGCGCGTAGACACGGGTTTGCGCCGCCCGCGCGCGACGCAGACTGGGCCGGGTGGTGTGAATAAACATACAGCCGTCGCTGATCAGGTCGTGGCTGAACAGGTCGCAGAAGATCGAGTTGTACCAGGTCTCGGACAATTCATCGTCGAAACGCAGGTCGATCAGGCCGATATAGGCGCTTTTCACCAAAGGCCATAGGTCGATGTCCAGCAAATCGGCGGCCTCGAACCCCGCGCGCAGCCGCGTGGTGACTTCGCCGACCTTTTCTTCATACAGGTTGATCCGCGCCGCCGATGCTGCTTGGCCCAGCTGCCATTGGGCCTTTTCGAAACGCTCGCGCGCACCATCGGTGATCTGGCGAAAGTGTTCGCGGTAGTCATCGAAGCCCTCAAGGATGGTGCGGGCGATGGCAAGGGCGGACGTGGGCTGCGACATGCGGGAAACCTCGAACGGGCATCGGGAAGCCCTGAGCTTAGCCAGTGCGGGAACCCAGGAGAAGAAGGATTTTCGCCGCGCCGTTCTACAGCCTTGTCAACTTTGTACATTAATTTGCAATTTTTATAAGTCGACCGGATGGTCAACTAACGCACTAGAAACGTGCAACGCGTCATTCGCCTGAGCCTCTCACAGCGTGGCCTGGCGCTTGAATCCAAGAAAAAGGCGCCTATCGCCAGCCCCCGACACAAAATTCGATTTTGGATCCAACTAAGGGAAACCCTGATTACCACCTTGATGGCACTTTGATATACAGCGCGCCCTTTCCCACCCTGACAAGGCCATAGGCCGATGCGGGAAGAGGTTCTAATCGTCCAAGGAGCATTGAGATGTCATTGAGGAACATGAGAATCGGTATGCGCGCCGGTCTGAGTTTTGCCGCGTTGGCCAGTTTGCTGGTGATGGTGGGGCTGTTTGGCCTGGGCCAGATGGCCAAGCTGCGTGAAAGCGCGCTGGTGATTGAGCAAACGTGGATGCCCAGCATCGAGAACATTCACGACAGTGCGGCCCTGGTGGCCACTATCCGCTTGGAGTCCCTGCGCCTGGTAAGCACCGACGAATCTCGCGTGCGTGACACCAGCAGAGCAGTGATCAGCCGCACCAGCGATGAACTGCAAAAGCTGCTCGACCGGCATGAAACCCTGCTGAGCAACGACGCCGAACGCGACCTGCTCAAGACCCTCAAAGGCCACGTAACCACCTACCTCGCCATCGTCGCGCAAATGATCGCGCTGGTGGACCAGGACCAACAGCAGGAAGCCCTCGACTTGCTAGTCGGTCGCCTCGCGCCCCAGGGCGGCGTGCTGAGCCAGAGCCTGGAAAACCTGATTGTGTTCAACCAGAACGGCGTCGAAGCCGCTGCCGATTCGGCCGCGCAGCTGTATGGGAGCGCGCAGTGGGTGGTCGGCCTGATTATCGTGGTCGCACTGATCGCTACCCTCCTGCTGGCGTGGTTGCTCACCCGCAGCATCACCGTGCCGATCGGCCAGGCGCTGGGGGTGGCCCGCACCATCGCCAACGGCGACCTGAGCCAGCCCATCACCGTCAGCGGCAAGGACGAAGCAGCTCAGCTACTGACCGCCCTGGCCAGTATGCAAGCACAGTTGCAGGGCACCATTCGTGGAATCAGCGAATCGGCCCGGCAACTGGCCTCGGCCGCCGAGGAGATGAGCTCGGTGATGGATCAGAGCACACGCGGCTTGCAGGCCCAGAACGACGAAATCGAGCAAGCCGCGACCGCCGTCAACCAAATGAGCGCGGCCGTCGACGAGGTAGCGGGCAATGCGGTGTCCAGCGCCGAGGCGTCCCAGGCCTCCGACGAAGACAGCAAACATGGCCACTACCAGATCAGTGAAACCATCAGCTCAATCCAGAACCTAGTGGACGAAGTGCTCGGCGCCTCGAATAAAGCCGAGGGCTTGGCGCTACAGGCCCAGGACATCAGCAAGGTGCTTGAGGTGATACGGGGCATTGCCGGGCAGACCAACTTGCTGGCGCTGAATGCGGCGATTGAAGCGGCGCGCGCAGGCGAGGCCGGGCGGGGCTTTGCGGTGGTCGCCGATGAGGTGCGTTCATTGGCGCAGCGCACCCAGGACTCCACCGAAGAAATCGAGCAGATGATCAGCGGCATCCAGCAAGGCACCCAAGCCACCGTTGACGCACTCAACAGCAGCGCCGAGCACGCCGGCCAGACTCTGCAGCGGGCCAACAGCGCCGGCAGCGCGCTGGAAAAGATCACCGCCGCCATTTCGCAGATCAGCCAGCGCAATCTGGTGATCGCCAGCGCCGCCGAGCAGCAGGCGCTGGTGGCGCGCGAGGTCGACCGCAGCCTGGTCAATATCCGCGACCTGTCCACCCAGACCGCCGCCGGTGCCACCCAGACATCGGCCGCCAGCCAAGAGCTGTCGCGCCTGGCGGTGGACCTCAATGGCATGGTGCTGCGCTTCGTCGTGTAATCAGGGATTGTGTCGCGCAGGGCGCTGGGCAACACTCGCCGGCTTATTCGCGTAGGAAGTTTTCCGTGAGACCTGTCGACACCCTCTACCTGCTGGGACTGGCCGCTATCTGGGGCGCGAGTTTCTTGTTTATGCGCATCATTGCGCCGGAAATAGGTACGCTGCCCACCGCGTTCTTCCGCGTATCGATCGCCGCCGCCGGCTTGCTGGTGATGCTGGCCGTGATGCGGGTGAAATGGGATTTCCAGGGTAAATTCAGAACCGTCCTGCTGCTGGGGGTGATCAATTCCGGAATCCCCGCCACCATGTATTCGGTGGCCGCCCAAGTGCTGCCGGCCGGCTATTCGGCGATTTTCAACGCCACCACGCCGCTGATGGGCGTGTTGATCGGCGGGTTGTTCTTCAGCGAACGCCTGACCCCCTCGAAAATCGCCGGCGTGTGCCTGGGCCTGCTGGGCGTGGCCGTGCTGACCCGCGCCGGGCCGGTGGCATTCGACCTGCCCCTGCTGATGGGTGCCCTCGCCTGCCTGCTGGCCACCACCTGCTATGGCTTTGCCGGGTTCCTGGCACGCCGCTGGCTGGATCGACGCGGCGGCCTGGACAGCCGCCTCGCCGCTCTAGGCAGCATGCTCGGCGCGACCTTGTTTCTACTGCCATTCTTCGCCGTCAGTGCCCTATATCAGCCACCGGCCAGTTGGGGCGGTTGGCAGGTCTGGGCATCGCTGCTGGGGCTCGGGTTGGTGTGTACGGCGTTTGCCTACGTGTTGTACTTCCGCTTGTTGACGGCCATCGGACCGGTGCGCTCGATGACCACCACATTCCTGATCCCGCCGTTTGGCGTGCTGTGGGGCGCCTTATTGCTGGATGAGCCGCTGTCCATGGCTCATCTATATGGTGGGGTGTTGATCGCGGGCGCGCTATGGCTGGTATTACGGGTAGGGAAACTGGCCAAGACCTTGTAGGCAGGTTTCATGCGGGGAGCCAGGGACGGTCGTTATACTGCCGCCCGGTATTTTCAAGGATTCCCCCCATGCTGACCCTGCCCTGGCTGTACCTGGCACTGCTTTCCATCGGCTATGTAATGGCCCTGGTTTACGGACAATTGGGTGCACTGGCGTTGGTGTCAGTCGCCCTGCTGCTGGTCGCCGGCTATGCCGTGCGCCAACAACACACACCCTGGGCGCGCTACCTGGGCCACGGCTTGTTTATCGTATTGGCGCTGGGCCTGGCGATGCATTGGTTGCCGGGCTTCTATAACGGCCGCGGGATCGACCCGCAACGCTTCACCCCCGATGCAGTGCCGTTCTCGATGTACCTGAATCAGGACAAACCTCTGATCGGCTTCTGGCTGCTGCTGGCCTGCCCCTGGATCGTGGCGCGGCGCGCGTTGCGCCTGTCGATCTGTGTCACCGCCCTGGCCTTGACCCTCACCGCCATCGCGGCACTGGGCGGCGCGGCGCTGCTTGGCATCATCAGTTGGGCACCGAAATGGCCGGATCCGGCGTGGCTGTGGGTGCTCAATAATCTGCTGTTGGTCACGCTGGTGGAAGAAGCGCTGTTCCGTGGCTACATTCAAGGCGGCTTGAGCCGGCGCTTCAAGCACCTGCCCTATGGCGACAACCTCGCACTGTTGTTGGCGTCGCTGCTATTTGGCCTTGTGCACCTGGGGGCGGGGTGGCACTGGGTGCTGCTGGCGAGCATTGCCGGGGTCGGTTACGGCTTGGCATACCGGTTTGGCGGCCTGGGGGCGGCGATTGCCACGCACTTTGGCTTGAACCTGCTTCACTTCGGCTTGTTTACGTATCCGATGCTGGCCGGTTGATTGTTGCAAAAATAAGTTAAATAAACCCCCGTGCCGGTCGATACCCCCTGAAAGCCTTGCGGATTGAACAATCATGCGTAATAACCAGCCCGTTACCCAGCGCGAACGTACCTTCCCCGCTCAGCAACGGTTGATCTCCACCACGGATGCCAAGGGCGTGATCACTTACTGCAACGACGCGTTTGTCGAGATCAGTGGGTTCAGCCGTGAAGAACTGCTGCGCGCCCCGCACAACCTGGTACGTCACCCGGATGTTCCGGCGGCAGTGTTCGCGCACATGTGGACGACGCTCAAACAAGGCTTGCCATGGATGGGCATTGTCAAGAACCGCTGCAAGACCGGCGATCATTACTGGGTGAACGCCTATGTAACGCCGATTTTCGATGGCAACCAGGTGGTCGGCTACGAATCGGTGCGGGTCAAACCCACCGCCGAGCAGATCCGCCGGGCCGAAGCGCTCTACCAACGCATCAACCAGGGCAAGTCGGCGATTCCACGGCGCGACAAGTGGCTACCGGTGCTACAGGACTGGGTGCCTTTTATTCTGGTGAGCCAGTTGAGCTTTATGATCGGGGCCTGGCTTAACTCCCACTGGGGTTTTGCCTTGGCCGCGGCGCTGTCGGTGCCTTTGGGCCTGCTGGGCCTGAGCTGGCAACAGCGCGGCCTCAAGCGCCTGCTGCGCCTGGCCGAGCAGACCACGTCCGACCCGTTGATCGCGCAGATGTACACCGACAGCCGTGGCGCCCAGGCGCGTCTGGAGATGTCGATCCTCAGCCAGGAGGCGCGTCTGAGGACGTGTCTGACCCGCTTGCAGGACACTGCCGAGCACCTCAACGATCAGGCGTCGCAGTCCAATACCCTGGCGCATAACAGCTCCAGCAGCCTGGAACGCCAGCGCGTCGAAACCGAGCAAGTGGCCACCGCCGTCAACCAGATGGCCGCGACCACCCAGGAAGTGGCCAGCCACGTGCAGCGCACCGCCGATGCCACCCAGGAAGCCAATCGCCTGACCGGTCGCGGCCGCGATATCGCCGGGGAAACCCGCGAGGCAATTCAGCGCTTGTCCACCGCCGTGGGTGAAACCGGTGTCACCGTGACCCAACTGGCCAAGGACAGCGATGAAATCGGTGGCGTGGTCGATGTGATCAAAGGCATTGCCGACCAGACCAACCTGCTGGCACTGAACGCCGCCATTGAAGCGGCGCGTGCCGGTGAAATGGGTCGAGGCTTTGCCGTAGTGGCCGACGAGGTTCGCCAACTGGCGCAACGTACCGCCGAGTCTACCGGGCAGATCCATACCTTGATCGCCAAGCTGCAACAAACCGCCAGCGCGGCCGTGCAGACCATGGATGCCGGGCATCGCCAGGCCGAAGAAGGCGTGGCACGGGTAATGGAAGCGGATCAGGCGCTGGTGGGCATCAGCGAAGCGGTGGCGCACATCACCGATATGACCAGCCAGATCGCCGCCGCGACCGAGGAGCAAAGCTCGGTGGCTGAGGAGATCAGCCGCAATATCAGCACCATTGCACTGCTGGCCGATCAAACCTCTGAACAGGCGTTGAACTCGGCACAACTGAGTGAAGACCTGACCCACACAGCTAATAGCCAGTATTCCTTGGTCGAACGTTTCAACCGTTAGACCGCTATCGGGAGCAAGCCCCCTCCCACAGTTAACCGCGTACATCCCTTGGAATGCGGTCGAATGTGGGAGGGGGCTTGCTCCCGATTGGCCCTAACAGACGCTGAGAAACTCAGCCACCTGCACGGCCGCAGCCTCCAAATGCTGCTCATGCCTAAACCCCGAAGCCTTCAACGGCTTCAAGTCGTGATCCCCCGCCACCAGCCACATCACCTCGATGCTCGGCGATAACGCATAACGCTCCACCGCGGCCCGATTGCCCAGGGCATCGCGCTCACCTTGCACGATCAAGGCCGGGGTCTTCAGCTCGGCCAAATGTTCGACCCGAGGCTTCTGCGGCTTGCCCACCGCATAAAACGGATACCCCAGGCACACCAACCCATCGGCGCCCAGTTCGTCGGCCACCAGACTGGCCATGCGCCCGCCCATGGACTTGCCACCGATGGCCACAGACCCAGCGACATGACGCCGCACCTCGGCATACACCTCACGCCAGGCCTGCAGCAGTTTCGGTGCCGGGTTGGGTGGGCGTTTGCCGCCGTCGAGCCGGCGCTGAGCCATATAGGGAAACTCGAAGCGCAAGACGTTCACGCCTTGTGCGGCAAGGCGTGCAGCCATGTCGTTCATAAAGGTCGAGTCCATTGGCGCGCCGGCGCCGTGGGCCAGGATAAGCGTGATCGGCCCGCCCGAAGGCGCGTTGGACGCGACATCCCACAACCAGCCATGTTCCCGCGCACACTGCGCCCATTGATCCCCGTCAATACTGGCCTTGTGCTCTTTGCCCATGCTTGCCTCGCTATTTAGTCTGCCTATAACTCCAGCCCAAGTGCCGCTCGGCTTGGGTTGAACCGTGGATGGGGAACCATGAACACTACATTAAGTACCGCCTATAACTACAAGGTGGTCCGCCAATTCGCCATTATGACGGTGGTGTGGGGCATCGTCGGCATGGGGCTCGGGGTTTTTCTCGCCGCCCAATTGGTTTGGCCCGCGCTCAACTTCGATTTGCCCTGGACCAGCTTTGGCCGTTTACGCCCACTGCATACCAACGCGGTGATCTTCGCGTTCGGTGGCTGTGCGCTATTCGCCAGCTCCTTCTACTCGGTGCAGCGCACCTGCCAGACCCAGCTGTTCGCGCCGAAACTCGCCGCGTTCTGCTTCTGGGGCTGGCAACTGGTGATCCTGCTCGCCGCAATCACCTTGCCGCTGGGCTACACCAGTTCCAAGGAATACGCCGAGCTGGAATGGCCGATCGACATCTTGATCACCATCGTCTGGGTGGCCTACGCCATTGTGTTCTTCGGCACCGTGGCCAAGCGCAACACCAAGCACATCTACGTCGGTAACTGGTTCTTCGGTGCGTTCATCATCACCGTGGCCATCCTGCATATCGTCAACAACCTGGAAATCCCGGTCAGCCTGACCAAGTCCTACTCGCTATACGGCGGTGCGACGGATGCCATGGTGCAGTGGTGGTATGGGCACAACGCGGTAGGCTTTTTCCTCACCGCCGGTTTCCTCGGCATGATGTATTACTTCGTGCCCAAGCAAGCCGAGCGTCCGGTGTACTCCTATCGCCTGTCCATCGTGCACTTCTGGGCGCTGATCACCCTGTACATCTGGGCCGGTCCGCACCACCTGCACTACACCGCACTGCCGGACTGGGCACAGTCCCTGGGCATGGTGATGTCGCTGGTTCTGCTGGCGCCAAGCTGGGGCGGCATGATCAACGGCATGATGACCCTCTCGGGCGCCTGGCATAAATTGCGCAGCGACC
>Ga0308171_1001903_pt1 | contig 24857 bp, 15 predicted proteins | sample PhyGR1_FD_202135 | JGI IMG/M metagenome (GOLD analysis project Ga0308171, IMG submission 202135) | Phyllosphere microbial communities from UC Gill Tract Community Farm, Albany, California, United States - DLSLSG.R1 | ecosystem: Host-associated > Plants > Phyllosphere > Unclassified | place: USA...
AATCGGACCTGAGCCTGGCGCGCGGTACCCAAGCCAAGGTCGACAGCTACCATCTCGGTGTCTACAGCACTTGGCTGGAACCTGAGAGCGGGTACTACATCGATGCCGTAGCGCGACTCAATCAATTCAAGAACCAGTCCGATGTGCGCTTGAGCGATGGCACCAAGACCAAGGGCAGCTACGACAACCTCGGTGTCGGCGCAGCGTTGGAGATAGGCCGCCACATCAGCCTCGATGAAGGCTGGTTCGTTGAGCCCCATGCCCAATTGGCCGGCTTGATCGTGCAGGGCAAGGACTACACCCTGGACAATGGCATGCGCGCCGAAGGTGGGCGCACGCATTCCCTGCAAACCAAGCTCGGTGCCACCGTCGGGCGCAAACTGGAAGTGGGGGACGGGCGAATGATCCAGCCCTATGTAAGGGTTGCCGCCGTGCATGAATTCGCCAATGACAACCACGTCAAGGTCAATGGTAACGGCTTCAACAACGACCTCTCTGGCTCTCGCGGGGAAGTGGGCACCGGCATCGCGGTAGCCTGGGCCGATAAATGGCGTGCTCATGCCGACTTCGAATACGCCCACGGCAGCAAGCTTGAACAGCCCTGGGGCGTGAACCTGGGGGTACGCTACAACTGGTGAGTTTACGAAGGGAGAGCCGTTGAGGTTCTCCTTTTTTTTGCTTTGGCGCATCACGCGATCATGGAGAACAGGCTATGCCAACCTCAAAGCATTCGACCCAAAACACCTCGGCCGCGCTTGCAAACCGCTTCGAGCAGGTAGCGTTCTATGTACCGCCTGTCGTCCCCGACCTGCTGCCCAATGAGCCAGATTCCCTGCTCAATCTGTTGCCGTTCAAAGCCGTGTTCTTGCCATTGCGGGTCGAGTTCGCCCAGTGGGGCAATTCGGACCCTACCGAAGAAGACCCGGAAACACTAACCCTGTACTGGAACGGCCGTGAAGTCCGCACCCTGATCTGGACGGCACCGGTACAGCCCGATGAACTGTTCATCGAGGTGCCGGTGGGGTTTCTGAGCGAAGGCCAGCACCGGCTGCACTACCAGGTCAAGCTGTTCAACGGCATGCGCAGCGACTCAGAAGCCCTTGAGATCAACATCGACAAGACGCCCCCGTTGCTCGCCGATGACGATGAGCTGATTTTTCCGCCAGACGTGATAAGCAATGGCGTCACCGACCGCTACCTTAAAGAACACGGCGAACTGACGGCGCAAGTACCGCCCTATTTAGGCGCCGATGTGGGCGATACCGTGAGCTGGTACTGGAGTGACAGCCCCGTCGGCAAGCAACTGGTCGACCGCCTCACCCTGACCAAGGCCGAAGTGGGCATGCCCTTGCACGTCAAGATACCGGCCGACTTCATCTTACAGCTCAGCGACGGCCTGCGTTTTGCCCGTTATGAGGTCCAGGACCGCGCAGGCACCGCCCTTCAACGCTCGTTGGCCGTGGCGTTGCACGCGGCGGTCACGCCACCGCCCCGGCAGCTACCCCCACCGTTCGTGCGCCAGGCCAGTGGCTCCGATTATTTCAGCGATTTGCTGCCAGCTGATGCCGTGGCAGGAGCGACGTTGACGATACCGGCCAGCGCCTCACTCGAACCGGATGATCAAGTGACCGTATTCTGGGGCGAGCCAGGCGCCCCGGGTGCTTATCAGACCGACACACCGATAAGCCCAGGCTCAAGGGAGTACACCGTACCTGCCAAGTACATTGCCATGAACCTGAACAGCCGCATTCCCCTGCACTATCAGGTCAAGGCGTACGATGGCCAGCTTCACGACTCAGCGCCGCACCAGGTCAGCATTGGCCGCCTGCACGGGCTACCCCTGATACACAGCGACGCGATTCGGGACAACCAACTGAACCTGGCGAAACTGGGTGCCCAAGCGGCGTTTTCGCTACCTGGGTGGCAGTTCATGGACGCGGGGCAATTCATCACGGTATACATCGAAGGGGTCAAGCGCGGAGCGATCGACCAGAAGATCACGCTGCCGGTGGTCACCGACATGGCAGTGCCTGGTGCAGTGACGGAACTCGCGGTGGGGTCGGTTACCAAGAGCGCGCTGCGGGCGTTGGAAGTGGACTATCAGTTCTACGTACGGGTCAAGGTCAGCTTTGACGATAAACGCACGTGGGTTGAGTTTCCGATGATCACGCCGACGTTGATCGATCAACCCTGAGCTGGCGGGTGGCAGGAGCGCTGGTATTCGCAGACGCATGATGCCTGTCAGTCACCTGATCGCTTCGGCCGCGCGGCGCCCCACCTGGAGTACCCTGTACTTAAAGAAGGGTTGCTTACCCTTTGCCACACGTTTCCAGTTCAACGCCACCGGCGCGGTCAGGGTGGCCGCCTGGACGTTGGAACAGTCCAGCACAACGCAAGCCTGAAGCAGCATCGCAATCTCGCTACGGGCACCGTCGATGATCATGGCTGCAATTCGATCCTCAGAGTAGCCAAAGCCGTCACGGCCCCCGCTTGGGATCAGGTTGAACGGAAGCATCCGAAACGTCTTCAGCTGGCTCACCGACACGCCCGCACCGACAATGCCCTCAGACGCCACCCGTGTGACCGGGCAAGCCTCCCTTAGAACCTAATCAGTGACCTCGTTTTATCACCCCAGCCGATAGGGATCACCAACAAGCCTCGCCCGGCCTCGTCCAGAAATACCTCAACCCCAGGGACACGCTGGGCAAGCTCAGCAGTCAGCGTCATGCACGATGCGATGCGTCATGTTGAACGTTCGCCGGTCAACGTATTGCTGGGTGAACCCTGAGGAAGATCCCACGCCGCTTCAAACGCGACCATGGGATAAGGCAAGCGCGCCATGTCCACATGGGCCTGGCGCAGCTCACTCATATCGATCAGCCCCGCGCAGGTCGGCAAGCTGAACTTGATGCTCTCCGAGAGCAGTTCGAGAACCGTGTCGTATAAGGCACCCAGTTCCGGGTTTGTCAGTATCGTCCTCTGCTGGTCCGAGCTCAATTGTTCTATTGCGTGCGTGCCGTAGTTCAATGGCTGCACCAAGTGCTTTCCATCTCTTGTTCTGGACCACTCTTCACTGACCGACAAGCAACCGGACCGACAGCTCGGAAAGTGTGTTGACGCACGGTGCCGAACAGCACGCCGTACAATCAACACACCCGAACATCCCACGCACCACACATAGGTTGCACATGGAAAAGCTACTGCCTGCGAACTAGAGCAGCAATCAACTTTTCGCAAACATCCGCTTACATTTCGCACCTCGACCAGAAGCCTCTCCATACTGCAAGGTCATTCTTTTGGAAACATACCCCGTGATGCGATCTGTTTTACAACTTCGATTCAGGCGGTAACTATTCCTACAAGTTCGCCTATATAAGCCACCCTCTATCTACCAACTGGGGATTTGACATGGACGATGAATCAGAAGAATCCAAAGTCCGTAACAAAGCGGATCTCATAACGCAGGATGCCCACCGGTATTCGTACTTCCAGCTTCTGGAGCTGATGCACCAGCTCTATGGGGATGACCTTGAGCAACGTCCGCTTTCCGATGAGGCACGGCGAAGGTTACGCCTGGAAGTCTCTCCAAGCTTGTCCTTTCCCGTCGCTGATGTGCTGAGCGCCAGCCGTCTGAAGGATGATCGCTACCGTATCCAAGCATCGTTCTTGGGGTTACATGGCACCGACTCGCCGCTACCGGGCTATTACCTCGACCAACTGGCCTATGAGCACGCGCAAGACGTCGGCATTCGCCCGGCGTACTTCAATTTTTTCAACCACCGCTTGCATACCCTGCTGCATCAGGGCTGGCGTAAGTACCGCTACTACCGGCGCTTCCAACCCGGTGCCACAGATGGGTTCTCGCGCTACATCTTCGCCTTGATCGGCCTGGAGGACGCAGAGTTGCGCGGCGCGACACCGCTACCGTGGAGCCGGCTGCTCAGTTTCGTGGGGATGATCGCCAGTCGCAGCCGGTCCCCCGGCATGGTGGCCGGCATGATTGCGCACTGCTTCGACCTCAAGCAGGTCTCCATTCGTGAATTCGAAAAGCGCACGGTGCTGATTCCTCAGTCCCAACGCAACCGGCTTGGCACCGACAACTGTGCCCTTGGCGAAAACTTCCTCGTGGGCGGCAGTACAGAATCACGCAGCAGCAAGTTCACCATCGTGATCGCGGATCTGGATCAAAAGCAGTTTCGCGACCTCCTCCCCAGCGGCAACAACTACCACCGGCTGATCAAGCTGGTGGACTTTCTGCTGCGGGATGTGGGCGCCTATGACCTTGAGCTGCGCATGCGCGCCGAGGAGGCGCCGCCTTTCAGCCTACGGGCCGCACACGGCACTCACCTGGGCTGGACCAGCTTCATCGCTGACCGCAACGACTCCACCCCGCCACCCGTTCGCATCATGGTACGTGCATGAGTACAAATGTTCTCTCGCCCAGCATCACGCTGGTCATACTGAATCCGGAAAAACTGCACCACGGCACAGAACCACAGCACCGTTTCGACAGTGCCGGAGGCACCCTTGGCCGCCAAGGCGCCTGGCAGCTGCATGACCGGGAATCGCGCATCCTGCCTGCCCATTGTGAGATCCGCTGGCACGAAGGCCACTTCTGCCTGATCGACCACAGCGGCAGCAGCTTCATGAACGGCAATGACACTGCGTTGATATCCGGCACCCCGATCCGGCTCAGGCATAACGACAGACTTCAGATCGGCGACTACCAAATAGCGATCCACCTACTTGGCCACGACGAAACGAAAAGAATGCCGCAGTTGCACACCGCCTATGACAAAGATCCTCTGTCGGAGCAACGAATGATGCATCAACACTGCCCTCTTCAAGTCTTGGGAGTACCCACCAACGGGCTGTTCAATTCAGTCCATACCCGAGAGCCAAAGCCGCTGGATGAGCTTGACCCCCTGGCCTACCTGGACAGGGCCGCTCAAGCTCGAATCGACCCGGAGATTGCACGCATCTTCGGCAAGGAGGCGCAATGAACAGGCCCTTTGCACTGCTGTTGATCTGCCTGACGCTCGGTGGCTGCAGCACAATGAAACGCGTATACCAAGTTTTGAAAGATCCAACACTTCCGGTCGGCGGGCCCAGCAATGACATCAGCCGAGTAGCGCTCAGTCTCTACGCAGCCGACGCGCACGTTGCCGCAGGGCCGGAACAGGCGAATCTTGAGTCCCCGTCAATACCACCTCCTTCAGGGCACTTGTCAGCCAACCTCAGCGCGGCCGATGCCACTGCGTTGTCTGACAAAGTCAACGCGCTGGCGCAACAGCTGCACCAGAACTACCCAGGCTCCGCGGACGATGACAAGACCCGAGCGCCTGCCGACCTGGCCAGTTATGCCTCCGCTCGATCCGAGCCCCCACCCGCCCCCGATCAAGCACCACAACGCCAAGGGTCTTCGTCCATCGCTTTCAAGATCCTGCAACTGCGCGACGACTCGCTGTTGCTCGATGCCACCTATGAGCAGGTAGAAGAGAACTTGGACGAGGCGCTGGGCACCACATTGATCAGCGTCGACGACTTCCGCCTGGTGCCAGGCCATTTCAAGTTCATCGAGCCCGAAGAGATCAATGAACGGACTCGCTACATCGCGGTGATTGCGCGCCTCAGTGACAGCCCTGACGGCAAATGGAAGGACACCCTGCGTATTCAGCCTCGCGGTTACGACCATACCGTCCATGTCCACTTCGAAAACAATGGCGTTGAACTTCGGCACGACCGTGAGTACCGCCGCGATCAATAACATCATCTGTTGAAGGAAGCACTTATGAGTTCACGCAATTCCGTACTCTGGAAAGAGGGTTTGTTCGTCAAACCCCAACACTTCCAACAAATGGCCCATGCGGCGGAATCGACACTTCACCAACGCGTTTCCAGCCTGAACGATGCGTTTTACGGTTTCAGCGAGTTGGAGCTGAATGCCGAATACTTGAGCTTCGGCAAGATCGCAATCATCCGGGCGCGTGGCGTGATGCCGGACGGCACGGTGTTCGATATCCCTGGCGACATGCCACCACCGGCGCCCTTGGAAATCCCCCAAGGTGTCTCGAACAAAGCCGTCTACCTCGCGCTGCCTTTGCATGCGCCTGGGGCTCCTGAAGTCCGCTGGCCCGACAGCGAGGGGGTAGATGGTCGCTTCATCGCCAAGGGCGTTCCAATCATGGACAACCATGGCGGGAGTGGCGATTCGATGATTCTTGATGTCGCCATTCCAAATTTGCAGATCAAGCTGCAGGACGACGACAACAGGGACTACAGCTGCCTGGCCCTGACCAAAGTCATGGATAAACGCCCGGACGGCAGCTTGCTACTGGACCCTCGCTTCTATCCGACCTGCATCTCGATCAAGGCTGCCCCCGCGCTGCTGGGCTTTCTGGAAGAGGCCTCACAGCTGATACGCGAACGGGCGCGCAATCTCGCGGCTCGTATATGCTCGCCTGGCCAGTCGGGGATAGCCGACGTGACCGATTTCTCACTACTACAAGTGCTGAACCGTCTGCACCCCTACTTCCATCATCTGGCACGCCGCCGCAATGTGCACCCGGAGCAACTGCATATCGCCCTGGGCCAGGCATGTGGTGAGCTGGTGACCTTCACCGATGACGGGCGATTGCCCCTGGACTACCCGGCCTATCAACATGACGGCCTGGCCGAGTCTTTCCATATGCTGGAAGAAACCCTGCGTCGGTCACTGAGCACCATTCTGCAGCCCAGGGCCGTTTCGCTGCCTATTCAAGAGCAGCAGTACGGTGTGCTCACGGCGACCCTGCATGAGCGCCGATTGCTTGAAGATGCCACCTTCATTCTGGCCGTGCGGGCCGACCTGCCGGGCGAAGAACTGCGCAGGAAGTTCCAACAGCAGGGCAAGGTCACCTCCATAGAGCAACTGCACCAGTTCGTACACCTGCAGATGCCCGGCGTAGCGCTCATTCCCCAACTCGTTACCCCACGGCATCTCCCCCATCACACCGGCTTCGTCTACTTCGAACTGGATCGCCAGCACGAAAGCTGGAAACAGCAGCTCAAGAACGCCAGCGGCTTCGGCTTCCATATCGCCGGTGAATTCCCCAACCTGGAGATGCAGTTCTGGGCCATCAGGCCTGACTGACCCACTCTCAGGCCGATAAAAAAATCCCGATCCAGATGGCGGGTGTCGGGATTTTTTGCGCCGACTGCCCGCCTATCGTTCAGCCACCTCATCGCGTGTGCGCTCACGCAAAAGCTGCTGCGGCAGTGCGAAGCCAGCGAACAGCGTCCGTGTGAAAGGGTTGTTGGCGCCGGTTGCGTGAAACTTGTAGCGCGCCATATCGCCGGCAATCTTGAAACTCAGGTCAACGCTGGTGGGGGTACGGGCATTCAACCCACCACGGCTAAGCAATCGATAAAATGACCAAGGCCCCTGATAGCTCAGGCTGACAGTGGTTCCGGCCGCCTGCACCAAGGTGATACGGCTATGGCTGCTCTCCCCCGCAGACCCTGGCCAGGTCATTCCAATCGGCTCCTTGCCCCGCTGGGCAAACGCATGCAATTGCCCATCCAGGCCGAAGACACTGCCGCGCAACCCGTTACTGAGAGCGACCGGTTCCAGCCCAAAGCTCACATTCAACTCGCCGCGGTTATCGAAGAACGCATTGCGAATGGCCTCGGCCTGCTTGAGCTGAACCATGACCTCGGGGCGTATCAGGTAACCCTCATCGGCATTGGAGTACAGGGCATTGAGATTGTCCTTGAGGAACACCGTGAGGTACGCGTCTTCAAATCGCTTGAGCTGCCCTTGGGGCCCAAAGAAGGCTTCAAAGTCCTTGAGCGACAGGTCCGGTCCGGTCCGGTCGATGGGATAGCGCGAGGCAAGCCGTTCCTCATAGAGACTGTACACCTCCGAGTTCCAGCGCTGCTCCAACTCGCGCAGCGCCGTGACCATCAGCACCCGAGAGGTCTGGTCCGCCAACTGGCGCACATGCCGGTTCAGCGGCTCTGGCAACCCGGTGGCGACCCGTTGCAAGTTGCGAATAGGGTCGGGCTCCTTCTCCGAAAAGCGACTCAGTGCCAGCGCCAGGGCCGCTTTGCCCTGATTGGGGTTGTCCTGCACCGCTTTCACATAGTCATAGACAGCGGCGATGGCCTGTTGCGTCTCATCGTAGAACGACGGCTTGTCACCCTGCACATCGAGCATCCCGGAAAGGCCCGCGAAGGATCGGTAGACTCCCATCGCCTGCAACCGGCCCTGCTGATCGGACGCAGAGTCTTTGTCACCCTCGGCAGCCAGCGGGTAGATCAAGGTATTGCCACGCACCGTCTCCAGGAGCCGGCGCATCGGTGCAGCCGGCCCAGTCACCTGTTCCAGCACGCTCAACCCATGCGCGAGGTCGGTGAACGGGGTGACCGAGAACTGGTTCAGCACCCGTCGCCAGCTGTCGATGTAATCGGCACTGTACAAGGCGCGCAAGCGCTCTGTCAGGGCCTGGCGGTCCACCTCGGAATAGTCGAGCGTGCGCCGCTCCCCCAACACCCACTGATCGATCAGGGCGAGGTCGGCCACGTTCTGGCTGTACTGCTCGAAGTAGTCCCTAAAGCCGCTCGCGGTCAACAGAGGCGGCAGGGACAGGTTGCCATCGATGGCCGCCTGATGGTTCCGCTCAGCCAGCGGAACGTAGACGATATCGAAGGCTGGGCCAATCTCGTTGCGCAGGTCCAGCTCCCCGTGCAATTTCTCTTGAGCTTGTTGCTTCAAGCTGATGTACACACGCTGGGCCAACGGTAACTTGCGCAACTGCTGCTGCGCTTGCGCCACTACCTTCTGGTACTGCGGCAGCTCAACATCGGCGTAGGCCAGTGCGTACTTGAGGTGGCGCATCAGGGCGGCCTGCAATTGGCCTTGACCCGGATAGGCCTTTTGCCATTCTCGGGCCATCCATTGCTCCACCAGTTCGGGCCGGCGATTGGCGCGGTCTTCAATCATGCGGTACACGCGCAGTGCTGCTAGCTGATCCTCGCTGCCTGGCGTAGCGTGCTGGACGCTCGCCGCCACACCGCCCGCGATCGCCGGCAGAAAGCGCGTCGCCAGGGCATGCAGGTAGGCCTGGTCCACCTGCGGACTGATGGCCTTGCCCTGGTACAGCCCCATGTCGGTGAACACAGTCCACCCTGATCGGTAATCGCCATACAGGCTCACCGCATCGCGGATCTCGTCCAACGGGGCCAACAAGCTGCGCCCGGTCAGGTCCTCTTCGGTATCCGCGCCGGTACTGCTGAACGCTTGGCTCTTTTCCAGAACATGCTCGGCCTTGTCGCGGTTGACGCTGTAGAAGTACAGCCAGCCGCCGATCATTGCCACCCCACAGATGCCAGCGGCCACCGTGCCGCCTCGCAACAGGCGGGCCTTGTGCTGGGCGACCTTCTGGTTGTCACCTGCCAAGCCCGCTTCGGGGTAGACCACCCGTTGCAGTAACTGCTGGGCGAAATACACCACCGACGTGCCTTGTGGCTTGGTGGACAGTGCCGGCGGCGTGAACGCAAATGCCCGAGCTGAGGCGTCCGCAAGCAGGTTGTGGACCTCCCCGCGCTGGTACACCGACGAGAAATACACACCCCGCACCAGGGGCGGCGTGGTGTAACGGTCGCTGCCCAGTACGTCACCGAGAAAGTCCAGCAGCATCGAATGAGCGCCGCTCAGCTCCCGCAGTAGGGAGTAAGCGCTCTTGCGCACCGCTGCCGGCATCCGCTCGGTCGCGGCGAGCAGCTGGCTACCGAGCTGTTCGATAAACCGCTCATAAGCCGCGTCCATTTCCTCCAGCCAGGCATCAACGTCCTTGACCGAATCCAGCGTGAAGGTAAAACCTTGTACCTCTTCCCGCTCGCGGGCCGGCAGCTTGGCGAACAGTTCCTCGAAACCGGCCAGCAGGTCGAACTTGCTCATGACCACATATAACGGCAAGCGCGTGCCCAGTTCGGCGCCCAGCTCCGTCAGGCGCGCACGCAGCACGAATGCAAGGTCACGACGCTCCTTTTCAGAGCGGCCGAACAGGTTGACCATATCCACCAGCAAGACCACGCCGTTGAGCGGGCGCCGGCTGCGGTTCTGGGCAAGCCAGCCAATCATGTGCCGCCACAGGCGCCGTTCAACCCCGGCAGGCAAACCGGTGGCTTCAGCCGGCTTGGCAACCTGGGCCGTGGCCTCTTCAGCTTCGCCATCCCCCTCTTCTTCACTTGCTGAAGATGACTGCAGGGCCTCGACCAGCTGCACCGGGCGTTCAGGCTGGCTGATGAATTCGCCCGGTGGGTCGATGACTACCGCTTCGTCACCGATCCACCAGTCGATACCGAACGCCAGGTCTGGGTCGGCGCTGGACCGCTGCAAGACACCGCGCTCGGTCCGGGTGAGCGCGAAGCGTTGATCCGAGCGGCTGATAAAACTCGACTTGCCTGCGTTCTCCTCGCCGAGCATGAGGTACCACGGCACAGCGTAGCGATGCCCTCGCCCACCTCGGCTATCGTGCAAGCGCGCCACACTGGCGTCGAGGGAGCGCTGCTGAGCGTGTAGAAAAGGCAAGCAAGGGTCCGCCATCTCGCGCCGCTGTTGTTGCTGTTGTTGCTGTTCGCGGATGATCGCGCGGTTGCGCCGATGCACCTGCACCGTCCAGATCACCCCTGGCAGGACCAGCAACAGCACGCTCAACGCAACCCGTACCGGTACATCAGCGAACGGCTGATGATCACGCCACTGCCATTGAGGCCCCCACCACCACAACCAGACCACGGCTGCGGCTAGTACCAGCAACATCACGATAGCGATTAGGGGCATTGCCTGACACTGCACCAGCGATATACCACGCAGCCATCCGTCCTTGTTTAATTTCATAGCGGCAAACCTTACCGACTGCACTCATGAATGAACCATCACCCCTCAGGGCATATCACCCCGGACAGTAACAGTGTTGAAAAACATTATTCAATGATGTGCAGAAAGAAATAACCGTTTACATCTTTTGTGCAGCCAAGGCGGAAAAATCTGCATTACTAATTAGGAGAAGCTGTGAGGCAGAAGCCGTAATTACCTGCAACTTGTAAGAAGTTTCCTATAGAAAAAGACTGACTCTTTTTCATTAATCCTGGCCTATCCCGCCAGCCAGAGCAGGCGACGCATTTAACATGAAGTTTAAAGATTGGTTCAGGCTGGAGCAGCAGCACCTCCAAACGCTGGGCGATGATTTTGTAGAGGACGAGCCGCGCCTTGCACCCTTCCTTGGCCGTACCACCTCGGATGCAGACGCCCAGCGCGTGATGGAGCACTTCGCCTTCCTGACCGCGCGCCTGACCATGAAGGTCGAGGACCACCTGCCGGAGTTGACCCACCCTCTGCTGCAACTGGTCTACCCGAACGTCCTGCGGCCACTGCCCAGCATGACGCTGATGCAGTTCACCCCGGCCGACCATGCGTTGAGCGAGACCCAGGTACTGCCCAAAGGAACCTCCTTGTTCGCCCGCCCATTCGAGGGCGTGAGCTGCGAGTTCCGCACCTGTGCGGACCTGGCCCTGCCACCCTTGGAAGTCAGCAGCATCACCACTCGGCCCAGCGCTGAAGCGCCAGTCATGTACATCGACCTGGATACCCTGACCGAGCAGCCGCTGCGGCGTATGCGGTGCGAGCGGCTGCACTTCCATCTGGCGGGCGGCAACCGCAATGCACTGATGCTGTATCAGTGGCTCGCGGTACACCTGGACAAGCTCTATCTGCACGTTGGCGAGCACCGCTTTGCGCTCCCGCCCTTGGTAACGTTCATCGGCTTCGATCCCGATGAAGCGCTGCTACCCAGCCCTGGAGAGCAATTGGATGGCTATCGCGTCCTGCAGGAATTCTTCTGCTTCCCTGAACGCTTTCATGGCTTTCGCATCGACGGCCTGCAGCATGTCTGGCCGGATGAGGCGGCCACGCACGTCCAGTTGGAATTCCGCTTCAACGCCCCACTACCGCCTGACCTGCGAGTTGACCGGACCACCGTGCTGCTCAACTGCGTCCCGGCCATTAACCTGTTCTCCCGCTTGGCTGACCCCATTGCCTTGAATGGGCAGACCGTCAGTGAACTGATACGTCTGAGCCGGCAGGACGGTGCGCAAGACGAGATCTTCAGCGTTGATCGTGTCAGCAGCCTGCACCAGAAATCCCATCGACTTGTCCAGGATTTCAAACCGTTCGAGGCACTGGACTCGCGCTTTCCCCTGGCCGAGCCCACGCCGCCACGCTACTACAAGCTCGACATCGAGCAGGAGCCCGTGAATGACAAGGTGCAGCACCGTGTGAGCCTGGTGCAGCGAAACCTCACGCCCTACCTTGCCCAGCAGGAACGCCTGAGCATCGAGTTGACCTGCAGCAACGGCACACGGGCGCAGCAGCTCAAGGTGGGCGATGTCGATGTGACGACCCAGGACACTCCGTCCTTCGTCACCTACCGCAATCTGACCCGTCCTTCCCGTTGCTACCCTCCGATGCTGCAAAGCGGTGGCTATGGCGACCGCCATTGGGCACTGATATCCAACCTGTCCTTGAACAACCTGTCGCTGTCTTCCCCGGCTGCGTTGGCGTCGGTCCTGCGCGCTTATGACTTTGTGGGCACGCACGACATACAGCAACAGCGCAGAACGCAACAACGCCTGAACGCCATCAAGCAGGTAGACAGCGAACCCTACGACTGGCTGATCAAAGGCATACCCATGCGCGGACTGCGCACCACCCTGCACATCGACCCTGCAGGCTTCGAATGCGAAGGCGAGGTGCAGCTGTTCGGCAACGTGCTGTCGCACTTCATGGCGCTGTACGCCAGCAGCAATTCCTTCCATCAACTGCAGATCGTCAACACCGCCGACGCAACCCGCCAGCTGTGGCCAGCCCGTACCGGGCAGCAGCCGGTCATGTGACCAGGAGGTCCATTCCATGAGCATTTCATCCTGTTCGACGTATGACAAAGACCAGAGGGATACCCTTGAGTCGACTCCATCCAGCGCATTGTTCCCCCAGGTAGATGCGCTTGGCTTCAGCACCCGCTCAAATACCATGAACCCGATTCTCGACATCGCCTCGCCGCTGCTTGGCCTGGTCGTCCGCCTGGAAGGCACTGAACACTACGAGCACGCCGAGCAGTTGTATGCCCACGTGAAGACCATGATCCTCGGCATGGTCGAAGAAGTACGGCAGCTTGAGCAGTGCGACGAAGGTGACCGCGTGGTGTTCTCTTACTGCTTGTGCTGCGTGATCGATGAAGCCGTGATGACCACGCCGTGGGGCCGTGACTCGCCCTGGAAAGCCGAATCGCTGCTCAGCGCCATCCATCAGGAAACCTGGGGAGGCGAGAAGTTCTTCAGCGTGCTCGAACGCCTGCTCAACGCGCCCGAAGAGCGCTACGACCTGTTCGTGTTCCTGTTCTGGTGCCTGGCACTGGGTTACCGCGGCAAGTACGCCAGCCGGACCAATGGCGATGCCGAGCTGGAGATCTGGATTGATCGGCTGCGCAAACGGGTCATGAAGCTGCGCGAAAGTCGGGTCAAGACCGAGCGCCTGACCGATCCGCTCAGCAACGTCGCACCAAGACGCTACCGCATGAACCGCCAACTGCCCTGGTGGACGCCCTGGGTGGTCATGGTCGTGATCTGCACGAGCGTCTACCTCTACTTATCGAGCAAGTTGAACGGTATTACCCAGCAAGTACTGAACTCGCTGCAGACGATGCTCCAACAATAAATTCGGCCTCACCGGATTGATTTGACTCAATAATCACTGCGCTGATCAGCGCAGCAAGTACGGTTTTGCCCATTAAAAGTGCAACACCGCACTTGGAGAAACTTCCTACACCATATAAAGAAGTTTCACCGAAGACATGGAACGGATTCCGCACTACGGTCTTTCGTGCACTTTATTGCCGCGCGCCCCAGTACGCGCCTGGCTTCTTTGAACCTGCCCGAAGGAATGACAGCAGGAGTCCGCATGAGCAGTTTGAACGATGTGAGATTTACCTTCAGCACACCGGCCGATGAGTCTATCCAGTTTGATGTCGTCTCTTTCGAATTGACCGAAGCCGTCAGCCAGCTGTACCGCCTGGAGGTGGAGCTGACCAGTTTTACCGACGATGCCGGTTTTGCCGCCCTGCTCGACCAGCCCGCGGTGCTGACCATCTGGCAGCAGAAACAACCGATACGCCATGTCCATGGCCTGATCAGCAGCTTTGAACAGGGTAAGACCGGCCATCGCCGCACCCGCTACCGCGCCGTGATCGAGCCGCAGTTGGCACGCGCCGGCTTGCAGTCGGACTGGCGCATCTTCCAGCATCGCCCGGTGCCGCAACTGATCGAAGAACTGTTCCGTGAACGGCTGTGGGGAACGCTGACCCAGTATGTGGTTGATCCGCACCAAAGCCGCGAATTCTGCGTCCAGGCGGGTGACCTGGACCTCGACTTCTTCTGGCGCCTCTCGGCCGAGGAAGGCCTGATTTCGATCTTCGAGCACAGCGAAGGCAGCCACACGGTGGTCCAGGCCGACCAGATCCGTCAGTTCGGCACGCTGGAAGGCGAGCCGGTGCTGTACGTCGCCAACTGCGGCGGCTCCCAGGATCAGCCCTGCTTGCAACGCTTCAGCTACCGCGAGCAGGTACGCAGCAACAGGCAGACCCAGCGCGACTACACGTTTACCCATCCGCGCTACAACCTGCAACAGACCCAATTCCCACGACAGTCCGGCAACCAGCAAAACGACTACGAACGCTACGACTACCCCGGCCGCTTCAAGCACGACAACGCCGGCAAGCCGTTCACCCAAGCCCGCGTCAACGCCCTGTTCGGCGATGCCCGCGTGGCCGAGGTCGCCGGCGACGATGCACGACTGCAACCGGGTATTGCTTTCCAGCTGACAGGCCATGCCCGCGAAGACATGAACATCCTCTGGCGGCCGCTGCGCATCAAGCATGAAGGGCGCCAGTTCACCGCACTGGAAGAAGAGGCCGCCGAATCCGAGCACGGCACCTCCTACCGCTACACCGCCACCCTGATTCCCGCCGAGGTCGAATGGCAAGCGCCGGCGCGTGCAAAACCCGTCATCGAAGGCCCGCAGATGGCCAAGGTGGTCGGGCCTCCCGGCGAGGAAATCTACTGCGACGAGCATGGCCGCGTGCGCGTGCAATTCCCCTGGGACCGCCTGGGCCAGGAGGACGACAAGAGCTCATGCTGGGTCCGAGTGACCCAGGCCTGGGCCGGTGCTACCTGGGGCCATATGGCCATTCCGCGCATCGGCCAGGAAGTAGTGGTGAGCTTTCTAAACGGTGACCCCGACCAGCCGATGATCACCGGGCGCAGCTACCACGTGGTCAACCGCACACCGTATCGCCTGCCCGAGTTCAAGGCCGTGAGCCCGATCCGCAGCAAGGAACACCACGGCCAGCGCCATAACGAACTGCGCCTGGACGACACCACCGGGCAGATCAGCGCCGCATTGATGAGCGATCACGATCACTCGGCGCTGAACCTCGGCTACCTCACCCATCCACGTCACTTTGGTGGCAAGGGCCGGGGCCAAGGCTTCGAGCTGCGCACCGATACCCACGGCGTGGTCCGGGCTGGCGGCGGCTTGCTGCTGACCACCGAACTGCGAGCACGCGCAAGCGAGCACCACACGGACCTGGTGGAAACCGCCGAACGCCTGAAAACCGCGCAGGAATATCACACCACCTTCGCCAGTGAGGCCCGCGATCATCTGGCCCAGGAAAGTGGCGATCAGGATGAGGTTGGGGACGCGCTCAAGGCTCAGCACACCGCCATCCGCGGTAGCGGCGGCAACCCCGAGGCCAACCGCTTCCCCGAACTGGCCGACCCGCAATTGGTACTCGCCAGCCCGACTGGCATCGCCACCAGCACTCCGGAATCCACCCACATCGCCAGCGGCGAACACTTGGGCCTGAGCACGGGTGGGCACACCAGCATGGCCATCGGCAAGCGCCTGCTGATCAGTGCCAGTCGAGGGGTGCGGCAGTTCGTGCAGAGCATGGGCTGGCGACTGGTCGCCGCCTCCGGCGATATCGACCTCAAAGCGCTTAAGGACAACATCAACCTGCTGGCCAAGCTCAAGGTCAGCGTCACGGCCGAGCGGATCACGCTCAGTGCCAAGGAAGAAGTGGTGATCCAGGCCGGTGGTAGCAGCACTACCTATAACGCCAGCGGCATCGTGCATGCCACGGCCGGCGAATACACCGCGCATGCGACTGACTTCATCTACAAGGGTTCGAAAAGCCAGGCGGCGGCGTTTCCTGAAGACCTCAAGACCGGTACAGGCAACCTGGAACTGCTGCAGCAGTACGCCAACGCAATGCCCTTCAAGAAGGGCCAATACGAGGTAGAGGACGCTCTCGGCGAAGTCTTCAAAGGAGCGCTCGATGGTGATGGAAAAGCCAGTATCGCTGGTCTCGCTCCCGGCCCGGTCAAGGTGCGATTCAGCGACGACGACGTGGATGTCTGGCACGACCCAGGATTCCCTGGCCCCCATGAGCAAATCTCGGGTGAGCTGAGCCTGCGCTCACCAGCTGAGTTGAGTGAACAGGCCGGCGCCATTCTCAAGCAGCTCGCATCCAGCCCAACAGCGCAAGGTCTGAAAAGCGGAACTCACCAAGTCGGATCAAAGAAGCTGACTGATGTGGCCAAAGGAGTCCTTGAACGCACTGGCGTTCCCGAGACGCTAAGCAAACTCTCGGAGAAAGCACGATGACAGCCTCCATGCGTCCAGTTCAGCAGGCCACGGGGCCCACCAATACCGCGTCTGTCAATGACATTGAAGCAGGCAAGGAAAAGCTCGATCAGTGGATCCGCAAGATAACCCGCGGAGCCATAGGATGGACGGCCGTGAATGCCGCTGGCTCAGTCATTCCCGGCGTTGGCACGGTATTCGCCGCCGTTGATGCTATCGGCGACCTGCTTACGCTGATCGATGGAAATCAGAACGATTTTCTTACATGGGTGAGCTTCGGCATCAATGTGGTTGGCCTTGTCTCGTTTCCCGGTGTTGGCCCGGCGCGGCTGACAATACGTACAACGCTAGCTGCTGTTCGGCGCAACGGTATCGCCCTGATATCCGACGCTCTGCTCAGCGCACTTGAGAAAAATTTGAACGATAAAACGCGGGGGTCACTGGAGGCCTTTGCACAAGCAATCGAGAGTCGACTCAACGAACTGCTGACCAAGATCGCAGCAGAGATCAAGAAAGCATGCACATCGTTTGCTCAAATGCTCCGAGGTGTCGCCAGTGAGCAGGGACAGAAGGCACTCGCAAAGAAAACCAAGAAAGCCTCCATCCTCTTCGGGCCTGTAGTGGCGATCGGGGCCCACTTCCTGATCGAGGACAGACTGCTGTCACCGGACACGTGCCAACAGTTGCTTAAGGCCGCCAGCCTTGCAGAGCAGATTGGCCGTAACGCATCAGCCAAGATCCTTGGCATGGCTGACCCCGGTACCGTCGGGAGCATCGGGTATCTGGTACTGTCCCTGGCAAACGCGCTCAGGAACAGGAAGCGTCGTGGTCCCGTAGCCGCCGTTTCACACAACGACAAACCCAGCCGAGCTCAACATGTTCAGGGGCAAGGTGGACTGACAACACGAGGAACCGAACGGCCACCAGTCAAGGATTCCAATTGCCGAAATGTTGCCCCGAACGGCACCGGTTCCAACATCAGCTTCGCCACCGGGAGCGAATCATTTACCCATACCGACTTTTCATTGCCTGGGTGCTTCCCGATTGAGTGGGCAAGGACCTATCGCTCCAGCCTGTCGGCACTGGACGAAGGTCCCCTTGGTGCCCGTTGGATGCTCCCTTACTCCATCTTCATGGAGTGCGTAGGCGAAAGTGGGATTGCCTACCGCGACGCTGACGGCCGAAGCCATCACTACCCAAACCCCGCCGTTGGCAAACATAACTACGATGCGGTTGAAGACATATTGCTGATCCGTCCATCGGACTGCGAGCTGATAGTCGCCCGCGGTCATGACATCCAAGAGCACTTTCACAAGCAAGGCGAAACCTATCGCTTGACCACCATCAAGCATCGCAATGGCGCCTGCGTTGCACTGCACTACGAGCACCTGTTCAACGGTAAGCCCGTCCTGTCAGATCTGTTGACGTATCAAGAGGAACGCCAACAGCACCACATTCATCTTGAACCTAGCGGCACGGGGCATATCCGCTCGGTGTGGCTCATGAAGGACGGGGCGCCACTGCGCCAATTGGCTGCTTACGAACATGACAACAACGGGGATCTGGTCAGCGCCCAAGACGAAAATGCTGCGCAATGGGCGTATACCTACCACAACCACTTGATCACGCGTTACACCGACCGCACAGGGCGCGGGCTGAACCTGGGGTGGAACGGTGAAGGCCCCGATGCGAAGGCAATACGGGAGTGGGGCGACGACGGAAGCTTTGAAACACGCCTTGAGTGGGACCCGAACATTCGACTGACCTATGTCACCGACGCGCAAGGACAAGAGACTTGGCATTACTACGACATCCTCGGCTTCACCTATCGCATCGTCTACCCCGATGGCAACGAAGAATGGTTCTACCGCGATGAGGCCAAGAATGTAGTTCAGCACATCCATACCGATGGCAGCACGGAGCAGTTCGCTTACGATGAACGCGGCAACCTCCTACAGCATACTCGGGCAGATGGAACATCCGTTCACCATGCCTACGATGATCAAGGCCAACGCTTCAAGACACGTGACGCAGAGGGCGGCCTATGGAAGTATGACTACGACCAGCGCGGCAACATCATCGAAACTCAAGACCCGCTGGAGAACAAGACCCAGTACGCCTACAACAACGACAACCTCCCCATCGCCATCGTCGACGCCAATGGCGGCGAACGGAAGCTGGCCTACAACCGCGATAGCCAGTTGGTCAGCTATACGGACTGTTCGGGCAAAACGACCCAATGGCAGTACGACAACCACGGAAAACTGAACAAGCTCATCAACGCCGCCGGCGAAGTCACCGAGTATCTGTACGAAGCCGGGCAATTGACCCAGCTTGTCCATCCGGACAAAACCAAAGAACGGTTCGAGCGCGATGCCGAAGGCCGCTTGCTCAAACACACTGACGCCCTTCATCGAAGTACCTCCTGGACCTACAACGAAGCCGGTCTGATCCATCAGCGCCTCAATGCCAACGACACCACCCTTACCTACCACTGGGACAAGCTCGGCCAATTGGTCCGTCTGCGCAACGAGAATAACAGCGAAGCCAGCTTCAAGTACGACCCCGTAGGTCGGTTACTCAAGGAAACAGGGTTCGACAAGGAAACCATCCATTATCTCTACGACCATGGCAGTCACCTGCCCACTCGACGCGTGGACGGTGACAGGACCACGCATTTCGAATACGACCCCATGGGTCGACTCATTGAGCGCAAAGCGGGTCGGCGCGGCGGAGAAAAGTGGGAAATTGAAACCTTTGCCTATGACGGTAACGGTAGCCTGATCTGGGCCGAGAATGGCATGTGCGCGCTGCAGTGGTTCTACGACGCGGCAGGGAACAACATTCGCGAACACCAGTTCCTCAACTATCTGGCAAAGCCCCAGCTTGCGATCTTCAAGCATGAGTACGATGCGCTCAACCAACGCGTCGCAACTACCCGCCCAGACGGTCACCGCGTCAGCTGGCTCACGTACGGCAGCGGTCATCTGCTCGCGCTCAAGCTCGATGACATGGAGTTGCTGAGCTATGAGCGGGACGACCTGCACCGAGAGATTGGCCGTGTGCAAGGCAATGGTCTAATCCAGCGGCAGTCCTGGAGCCCTAACGGGCAGCTACTGGAACAGACCTTGGTTCGACAGGGTGAAACACGCCGCCTGGTTGCCCGCAAATACCGCTACGACGAAGCCGGTCAACTTACGCATATCAATGACCTCAATCGCGGTGACACCCGCTATCGCTATGACCCCGTGGGACGGTTGCTGGAGGCCGATGTCAACTACGTCAAGGAGACCTTTGCCTTCGACCCCGCGAGCAACCTGCTCGATCCTGATGCTCCTCCCGGCCCTAACCCCCATTCACCGCGCAAGCTGATGGACAACGTGGTGCGCAGCTATTGCGGCACCCAGTACCGGTATGACGAACGCGGCAACTTGTTGGAGCGGATCGAAGACGGCAAAAGCGGCAAATTCACTTGGGATCTGTACGACCGACTGCGGCGTTACGAAGATGACCGACTGGTTGTCGAGTTTGGCTATGACGCCTTAGGCCGACGGGTCTACAAAGACTCGCATTCAAAGCACCGTAACCGCGTTCAAGCCGGGCCGGTGTGGAACGAGAACGCCAAGCGTGCGCTGGACGAGCAGCTGGGTTGTGATCTGACGCTGTTCATCTGGGATGGTGACACGCTGGCCTTTGAGCAAAAGGGCCGGGATGGCAAGGGGCAGACTACGCATTATGTGTTTGAGCCTGGGACTTTCGTTCCGGTGGCGCAAGGTGTGATGAATCATATCGAGGAAATGCTGGATCAGTCGGACTATCTTTCTGAGATAAGTAGGGATTCGGCCTGGAAACATAACCCATTGCCAAGGTCATTTGATAGGTTCGCTGCATACCAGTGCGATAACCTTGGTACGCCAATAGAAATTATCAACGATGGTAGAATAGTCTTATGGATGGGAGTATACAACGCCTTGGGGCGCAGCATCAACAAGCCCCACAACAACGAAAAATATAAAGAATGGCACTACCCAATTCGGTTCCAAGGGCAGTATTACGACGTAGAAACGCAGCTCCACTATAACCGATACCGATATTACAATAATAGCATCAGTCGATTTATTAGCAAAGATCCAATCGGTATGATAGGCGGCTTAAACCTTTACAGCTACGCTCCCAACCCAATCAACTGGATCGATCCTCTTGGACTAAAAAGTAGAAAATGTCCCGATTTTAGCGCCGCAGAATGCCAATCCCTGCTTGAAAAAATAACTCAAAAAGCTAGTGGAAAGAAAGACATCAACGGTAGCCGCGGCTTACTCGAGCGAGTCGAGCACTTAGCACTTGACGAGCACGAACTTTACAACAATGCTTACTCCACGCCTGCTACCTCTGGATCTGCAATGGGCAAAGGGACATATAAAGGACATATTGATGCTGCAAACGATTTGAAGCGCGGACTGAACAGGGACATCGACGCCTATCACCGCGCCAACTGCAAGGGCTTCGCAAAATTACCAATGAGCGCTTTAAAAGCGTCAACCACACTAATACCTCATAAACCTGCCGGAGTAATGTGACATGCTCGACAAATTTTTGTTCTCATTAAGCTTGGAGCACCTTGTAGCTTGCCTATTACCTAAAACAACCAAAACACTGCGCAGAAAAATCACAATCTGTGCAAGACAAGAAATATCAACAATACTAGAGGAGAGCGCAAACTACTACCACATAGACGTCAGCATAGAACGAAAAAACCTGTCAAAATCACGACTAATTAAATGCATGCAGAAGAACTCAGTACACACAACGGCCATCACGTATATAGCTACATTGCTTAAACTGTTCGATGACGAACAATACAGATTTAATTCCATCAATGAGTTCTTTGTTGAACCAATCGATCAAACCCTATCACTGGACAACATAACAAAAAACTCGGAAATTTATAGCGCCATAGAGAAGCTACATGCACACCATATATATGCACATACTTCGATTAACAATCGCTGGGCATGGGAGGAAATTCTTGAAAAGACGTCGAGCTGGACAACAAAATTACGCAACCCACTTTTATTTGACGGAATTGAAGATGCACTTGAGAATATCATATATGACATCCTTGATCGCTTCCCACTACTAAGCCTTATTGGTAAGGCGCACTCGATATGCAGCAAGCAAGAAGTCGTCGCACTCATTGACTGCCTAACATTAAAAGCTCGCCAAGCAACCCTTAATCATTCGAATATAATTAACCAGATTACAAAATGCCTCAATTTAGAAGACGCATGGGAGCAGTGACTACAGGCGATCGCCAAGACAATGGATGCTTACAAAAAATCCAGCTGCCTTCAGAACTGTTGGGCTAAGACAAAATTCGTATAGCCACACCCAGCAACCGGAACGATCGACAGCTTCAAAACGGCAAACGGCAACAACGGCACGTTCACTTGGGACCTGTACGACCGACTGCGGCGTTACGAAGATGACCGACTGGTTGTCGAGTTTGGCTTTGATGCATTAGGCCGACGGGTCTATAAAGACTCGCATTCCAAGTACCGTAACCGCGTTCAAGCCGGGCCGGTGTGGAACGAGAACGCCAAGCGTGCGCTGGACGAGCAGCTGGGTTGTGATCTGACGCTGTTCATCTGGGATGGTGACACGCTGGCCGTTGAGCAAAAGGGCCGGGATGGCAAGGGGCAGACTACGCATTATGTGTTTGAGCCTGGGACTTTCGTTCCGGTGGCGCAAGGTGTGATGAATCATATCGAGGAAATGCTGGATCAGTCGGACTATGCTTCTGAAATGAGCAGAGATTGGCTCTGGCAGCATACGCCATCGCCAAAGCCGCTCGATAGGATTGCCTGGTATAAGTGCAATCACCTTGGAACTCCCTTAGAAATCATGGACGAACATGGAAATAAAATCTGGATCGGCACCTATAAAGCTTGGGGACTGGCAAAAGAAGCAATAACACTCTGCGGACCATCGATCAACAACCAAAATCCTATAAGACTACAAGGGCAATACTTCGACCCCGAAACGGCATTGCATTATAATCGGCACCGATATTATTCTCCTCAGACAACTAAATTCATAAGTAAAGACCCAATTGGATTTGATGGCGGCATTAACGTTTATGAATATGCTCCAAATCCAATCGAGTGGATCGACCCACTCGGTCTAACCAAATCCCCCAACCCTTGCAAAACCAAAAATAAAGATATAGATGAGAAAGAGAAACATAGGCTTGAGCGAAGATGTGACGAATTACATGATGATTTCAACCGAGCCATGAATAGTGCTTTAAAGCACTCTCAAATAACGTCACATGATACCATGCCTAATCCCGCCAAATTTATACAGCAGCCTTACAATGGACGGCGCGCGACTAATGAGCACAGGGGGTTTCGGGTTGAATATGACGATCGACACAAAGCCCACATAAATACTTTTAACAGAAAAATCGAGAAAACAATATGCTTCGAAGCAAATCAGAAAACAGTTGGAAAAATCATCAGGAGGTTCAATCGATGAACTTTAGCCCTGAATGCCAAACCTACATCAACGAACATCTCTACATACATCAAGATGAGCTTCTGAGGTCAGTTGGAAAATTACTACCATCGGGACCTTCTAATATTTTTTGGGAGAAAATATCTAATAAAATAGAGATTCCCTCGGTCCATAGAGACGAACTTAAAGCCAAGTTATATGAAATTGCCGACAGCGTTTTCTTAAAAAAAACGAACCGATATTTATTGTGAATATCGATGATGCATTCCCCGCCATCGAAACCAATCTCAATGACTGGGGGGCATTTGCCCATGAACTAGATTATGTCAACACAATCTTCTTAAGCAGAGAAGGCAGTAAAATTATTCACTGGGACTTTTATAAAGATCTTCACGCAACAAATCTAGACTCAAAGTCTGTATAATTTGCAAAAGGCAGACCGCCAAGCAATGATCATATCAGGCAAGACTGGGTGGGTGAGTTAGATAATTAATAATATAATACTCCGACAATTCTCCAGCACAGCATGGCCATTAATCTTGTAACTAACCTAAAAATTTAGCATACGGATAAAGCCTTCCCCCCTAAAACCGGTAATGCCTCGCCTATGAACGTGCGTTAGAGCCGCGAGGTATAAAAATACAAGGGAACTTATGAAACCGATTGTTCGAATAGGCGATACAACCAACCACGGTGGAAAAGTGATTGATGCTATATCGCACACAATTCTCAATGGCCGCGCGATAGCCGGGAAAGGATGTATGGTTTTTTGCCCCCTATGCAGAGGGGCTTTCCCAATCATGGAGGGCAGTACCACCTACCGAGTCAACGGCGTGCCCGTTGCCCTTGATGGCATGAAGACCGCATGCGGGGCAACTTTGATTGCCAGTGCGTCACACGGCAGCGTCCATAGCTGAGTCAATCCGGCAACTTGCCGGATACGCGAACCTCGGTACCTTTGCCACTCACGCTTGGGGCCAATGTCATCAAGATCTTGGCTCGCTTGCCCAGCCAATAGAAACGAGGTGCCCCTGCCTGGCACACACGAACAGTGCCGGCCCATTGGTGCTTGTGGGGGTGCGGTGCTTGCCAGTGGATTACGCCTGGCGGACAGCGGTGTCGATCAATGGCGCGCGCACATCTTCATGTCTCGCAAGACCGAGTAGACGTACATTGATGCCAGCGCCCTAGCCCCGCCCCGCCATCAATGCGCTAGGCCAAATACCCACAATCGCTATACTCAAAAACGTACTTAGCATTCGTGGCTTTTGATGGACTCAGGCAGGCTGCACTGAAACGAAAAAAGACGCCGAAGCGTCTTTTTTCGATAATCTACGAGCCCAAAGGATGCTGTAGACCGATATTTGGAGCGGGAAACGAGACTCGAACTCGCGACCCCGACCTTGGCAAGGTCGTGCTCTACCAACTGAGCTATTCCCGCAAAGTGAAGCATTACAACCCTTGGCGTGAAGCGCCATACGACCTTCACCACCACTGCACCGCATAGACGCCACAGTATTCAAACTGGAGCGGGAAACGAGACTCGAACTCGCGACCCCGACCTTGGCAAGGTCGTGCTCTACCAACTGAGCTATTCCCGCAA
>Ga0308171_1001904_pt1 | contig 24848 bp, 21 predicted proteins | sample PhyGR1_FD_202135 | JGI IMG/M metagenome (GOLD analysis project Ga0308171, IMG submission 202135) | Phyllosphere microbial communities from UC Gill Tract Community Farm, Albany, California, United States - DLSLSG.R1 | ecosystem: Host-associated > Plants > Phyllosphere > Unclassified | place: USA...
CAGCAAAAACGCCAATAGCCTGCATCGCGGCATTGAGTCCGATATAGCTTTCGCTGAAACCATTATCCTGCAATCGTGTGGCGATCAACGGTGCGCTAAGGCCGTAAGTCAGGCCAAAGATTGCCACACAAATAATGACAGAAATGAGATCTTTTTTGTTCATTACGCTCCAGGTCACTTACAGGCTGCGGTTGCCTTGTTTCCAATTGCCTTTAACAAATTAAAAAAACATTATGCGATCATGCCTGAGAATAATTTTGTGTTGCATAACGGAATAGCCCAGTCCCAACGCCCCGATCCGTTCAGAAACAGAATGACACCTCGAAGGAAGATGCATAATTTCCGCCTCCCTTGCCAGACAGAAACCGGCTAAAGAAAAAGATTCAAAAGTGCTTTTACTCTTCAGGAATATCAACGGATTCTAGCGTAAGTGAGACAAAATGCGTGCATTTGTGAAATAACGTTGGCCGTTAGGTTTCTTGTGCATTAAGGGCCGAATTACCTGCATCTGACGCTTGTGTTCACTGTGCAAAGAGTGGACACGCTGAATCACGAAAAATGATTCAGACACGATGGAACCTTGATGATATCGGCTTTTAGATTCAGCAGATGCCATCCGATTGCCCGAGCCATCCCAACACCTGCAGTTTTACAACATTCCCATGTAATCAAAAACAGCACTGTGATTACTTTCCGTGTTGCTTAGGCTTGTTCATCCGCTCGCGTTTCAGCAGTTGGGAAAAGCGTTCTGTAAACGCTTTATCGCAACAATCAACGCGACTCACGCTGGCCGCGTGGTGTTATCGCCACTCATGGGGTGATGTCCTGACAGCCCTGCTCCCAACTGAACCGCCCCGTGACCGATACTCAGCCTCTCCCCACTAAATGCTCAACAAGATGCTGGGGCGACGCGCTTTCACTCACGATCTGCCGTTTTCTGCTGCAGGCCGGGCCATAAAAAACCTATAGATAAGAAATATTAACAGACCCGCGAGAGGGGTTTTTCCTGTAAAAGTTTATGTCGTGATTGCTTACATTTTAATTATCACGGCCGGGATAAAGATTGCCGGGTCTGCGCCGAAAGATCGTCGTCTCCCCTCCCTTCTTCAGGAAAGATTTATGAAAATCTCAACACGGCTCGGCTCGGGTTTTGGTACGTTAATCGTCTTCTTTTCCCTGTGCATAGTGGTTGCCATTCATTCTTTGTATCAGTCCAAAAACGCCCTTGAATCCATCGTTCAGGGAGATATGAAAAAAACGAAACTGATAACAGACCTGACGCTAATCCAGCGCGACATGGCCATTACAGTCAGGAATCTGTCGTTATTTACCGATGAAAAAGGCATCGAGGAGCAATCCGCGCGGCTTGGAAAATTAAAGACCCGCTTTGTCGACAGCAGCACTCAACTGGGGCAGATGATTGATCAGTCTGGCAGCAATGAGGAAAAAAAAGCGTTCGACGCGATTAAAAACAGTGAAAAAGAAGCACTGGAATCATTCAGTAATACGGTTCCACTCGCACTGGGAAAAAACAACGCCGTGACCGTGAAGTTTCTTTTGGATACCGTCAGGCCCGCCCAAAATCCCCTGATTGACGGACTGACAGCGATGGGTCAGGTGCTCACTCAGCGGTCTGATGACGCCGTCAGTGCAAATAGTAAAACGACAGAACAGGCTTACGTCATTTTACTGGTACTGCTCGCTGTCGCGGTCATTTTTGGCCTGTCCACGGGCATCTATCTGATTCGTAAGCTGATGAGTGAACTCGGTGGTGAACCCGCTACCGCACAGCGCCTTGCCTATGCAATTTCTCAGGGAGATTTAACCTCAGCCGTTCAGCTACGCAAAAATGACACACGTAGCCTGATGGCCTCTTTGTCCAGTATGCAGTCGCGGCTCCGCGGGGTGGTATCCGACATTAAATCTGGCTCGGCTTCCGTTGCACTTTCAGCAAACGAAATCTCACAGGGTAACAACGAACTGGCTTCCCGCACTGAAGAGCAGGCAGCAGCACTCCAGCAGACAGCGGCAAGTATGGAACAGCTGACGGCCACCGTGCAGAGTAACAGCGCCATGGCCAGACAGACGGCCAACGCCGCGAGGGATACGGCTTTACACGTAAAAAATGGTGAAAACGATGTCCGCCGTATGTCTGGCACCATGGGCGAAATTTCACAAAGCGCGTCTAAGGTCAGAGACATTACCTCTGTCATCGAAAGTATTGCATTTCAGACGAATATTCTGGCGCTTAACGCGGCAGTAGAAGCGGCACGCGCGGGTGAAAGCGGACGTGGATTTGCCGTGGTGGCAGCGGAAGTCAGGACGTTGGCACAGCGAAGCGCCACGGCGGCAAAAGACATTAAATCACTTATTGAGCAGGCGGTGGGTCAGGTGGAATCTGGCGTCACGGTGGCGAATGAAACAGGCCAAAATATTCTTAAAGTGATCGATCTGGTTGACGAACTGGCCACATCAATGGATACCATCGCCCTGTCGTCCGCTGAGCAGATGCAGGGGATCTCTCAGGTGAGCGTGGCGGTAAGCCAGATGGATGGTGTAACGCAGAACAACTCTGCATTGGTTGAAGAGTCTTCAACCGCCTCACAGTCGCTTTCTGAACAGGCTCAGACGTTGCGTCTCGCCGTAGAGACATTCAAAGTCTGAATGTAAAAACACTGCCGATGACAGGCGTATTCGCGCTCGGCAGTGATCACTTTTATTCTGCACCCCGCTGACGGCATGGTCAGCGGTAACGGCTCCCTCCCCTGAATGGGCTGACCCGCAGCGCAGTGGCAGTACGATGTTTTGGTGCAACCTGTGCACTGACCGGCGCGATGATATTTAGCCTGTATGCGCTGATTTTGGCCTCGCAAACCGCAGAGAAAGACCTCAATCGGGCACGGCGTTGTGATCTATCTGTGCGGAGGTTTATGGGTGGGTGGCGGTGGGGTTTTTGGTGTCGCTGCAATAAAGCCGTTCAAAGGCCTTTTTTATATTTTTTTCACCTGAATAAATTTATAGGGCTGTACCACCATCGCCGCATAGCGCGCGCCGAAAAGTTCCCAGCCAGGAACCCATGTGGCAGACATTACCAGCCCGACGTTGGAGAGCTTATTTTTCCCTCCGGCGATTTTCGCCGTATCACCGCTGCCGTTTCGCACGACGCCGGTTTCATAGGTGGATGTCATTGACAGATACAGCCCGTCGGGCGGAAGCGCGCCTGTATGGGTACCGGTGGTGGCGCCGGGCTGTAACGGCGTGAATACTTCGGCAGCAAAGAGTGGGCAAGGAACAACCAGAGAAGCGGTAAGGGTCAGGGTAAGAGGTAGCGTTCTGATTTTCATTTTAATCGTCCATTTTATGACCAGTGCCGGAACGATTAAAAGCAAAAATCACGCGACCTGGAATAGCATAAATAAGAACGTCTTTTCGGAATTTGCAAAAGCAGTTGGAAATGTTAATCCAGACTGTTTTCAGCCTTAATGCCGGCAACGCTGCTGCAAAACCTGTAGGGGCAACGACCGTTTTCATCGTGAGATGTGAGAGGATTTTGGGGGCGAGGTTTGGTGACGCGGTGAAAGTATCGAAGGCGGTTTAGGCAAGGGCAACAGAATAGCGGATTGAGGCTGAGGACGGGTAAAATGCGTCGGGTATTTTCCTTCTTTACGCCATTATCAGAATTTAGATCTGCGACGAAAACTGATGGATTTCGTTGAGATTTGCGCGGAATTTCTGCGCACGCTTTCGCAGTTTGCTATTTTCACTCTCGCTGCGTTTTCCCCTGGCTGATTAAATGACCCGGTCATTTAGCGCGATACGAATGTGTTGCCCCACATCCGCATCGCTGATCACAATCACTATTTATCAAGGAATAGTAATCATGACTGCCTTCGATTGTATTTCAGGCCACGCTGAACCTGAAGCACCAAACTATACCCAGCGCTATGCGACCGTGGGTTATGTGACCCGCACTCCAAATTACCGCCGCGTTCCAGCGATTACCCTGAAGGGCTGCTGGCTAAAAGAAGCGGGGTTTCCGATTGGTGTGCAACTGGATGTAAAAGTCACTTGGTGCCAGATTATTATCAGCTTTAAACCCAGGGACGTGATAAACGGGACGCGGGTGGGAACGATTGAGGAACTGGCGTCATTGCCTGTGCATATGAGAAAGCGGGTGATGAAGGCGATTGGCTTGACTGACTGGTAAGGGTTGATGGGGCTTGCCCCTGCGGAGGCGGGGGCAAGTGGGGTTATGAGTAAGTTTTTATTGTTTAATCTTAAAATTTTCATTATTAAACTATTAAATATATAAAAAAGGAAAAATTATTTTATAAATTCATATTGCAAGCAAGGTATAAATATGAATAGAATAAACGAAAACATAGTGTTATAACTAGCATAAGGATTTTTTAAAATGGTCATACCTTTCGTGGCTTTAATTGGAGCAACAGCTGCATTATGCGCCATTCTATTTAAAGAAAAAGATTCCAAAATAAATGAAATAATTGAATTTGAAAGAATGCCTGAGGAAAAGATAAAAACGTCACCTCAATTGCAATTAGTCAAAGATGAGTTAAATGCTCACATAACAGGCGTTACAGATAGAGAATTTCATCCGTTTCTCTTAAAAATAATGGTAGCGGAAAACAAACCCATTGGATACTTTTCAAGAGTTGATGGTAAACTCATCATCGAAAGAGATAGAATAAAAATTAAGAATAGAAATTTTTTTAGTCTATCTTTCTTAAAAGAGTATATCAAAGAGAAATACAATACTGCCTCTAACCTCTCAATTTTCATAACCTTCTACTTAACAGTTTACTTCTTAATCGCTCCACCTCAAGATGAGGCATACCCCTCAATTGCAGCCATGCAATTAATACTAACAGTAATTGCTGGTTTTTTGTTATACAATTGGCTTATGATTATCTCAAAAATATGGAAAGAAAAAGCAAATGGAAAAGACATATTGGAATATAAGGAAATATTTGATAAATATCCATTAGACAACTAGAGCCATAACTCATTTATCTATAATAATCACATCTTAATATACTGTAGATTTCCCAAAAATACATGAAAAGTTAGATAACCGCCAAGACTTAAAATTAATCATGACGATAATGAAGATAAAATAGCTTTGGTCAAAATTAAAAATTTTTATTAGGAAAATGAAACCGTAATGAATTATTCGGATGACCTGATCCCCGTTTATTCACAGCATATGTTATGAGCTCCCCCCTAATTTCGAAGTACTGCGGGATCTCATTTACAACTTGTAAGCGTGTGCTTTGTGGCAGAGATCTTACTTATGACGCTTGGCTACAATCACATGCTTGGTAAGATAGGTTATAAAACAGCACATTGGCTATCTTGTAAGAAATGTGACAGCAAAGGAATAGTTACGATGAATCTTGTGGACAGTATTGAAGCAGGCAAGCTGACGATCAGTGAATTGATTGATTCCCTGGCGAAAGATAAAAATTACTCAGCTTCCAAGTGGGATCAGCGATACCGTGAATTTACGACCTTGCTACAACAAACCTCAACTTTTGCTGAGCCTGAAACGGATGATTTAGTTAAGAGGCTCTGGTATGAACGTGATAACGGTATTGCCAGTATTCGTCAGGGCGTTCCATCATTAGCAGAATATCAGCAAAGCCTCCCATTGCTTAGAGAACTCACTGAACGTGTTCGTCAGCAACCGAATGAAGCTACCTACCAATATGTAGGCAGTGCGCTGCAGCAGGCCAAAGAGACCGGAGAGCTTAAGCGCATGTATTGGAGTTTAAGAAATCGTGTCTTTGCCGCGTTCTCGCCAGAAAACTACACCAGTACTGTGGATGAGAATGCTTTCAATAAAGCAGCAGAATTCCTAAATCAACACTTCCATCTCGGTTTGGTACTGACCGGAAATTGGTTACAGAAAAACTATGAATTGAAACAAGCCATACACGCCCAATCTCCTAACACAGATCCTTATTACGTGAATATGGCCATCTGGCATCTCTATGAATTGCTCCGTGAACGCGATAATGAACAAAAGCAGGAGAAAGTAGCTAGCACAACATCAACAACCTGCAGTGAGCCCATCGAGAACAAGACCATTCCACATTCACCAACTAACGTGATCTTCTTTGGCCCCCCAGGCACTGGCAAGACCTTCACGTTGCAGCAAAAAATGAAAGAGTACACTTCTCATGCAGTTCCTGCTGATCGTGATGCCTGGCTGGATTCTCGCCTTGAATCGTTGAACTGGATGCAGGTTATAACGCTGGTGCTGCTCGATCTTGGGAAACGAGCGAAAGTTCGCCAAATTATTGAACATATGTGGTTTCAACGTAAGGCATTATTAAACGGTCGTAATGGCAACCTATCGAATACTGCTTGGGCAGCTTTGCAATCCTATACAGTTCCCGAGTCGTTAACCGTTGATTATAAGAATCGGCGTGAGCCTGCCGTATTTAACAAAACAGATAACAGTGAATGGTTGATAGTTGATTCACAGCTCGAGCAGGTGGAGGATTTGGTAGAACTCTACGCCGAACTTAAACGTGGTCCAAAATCTGCCGAAGCCATTCAACGATTTTCGGTGGTTACGTTCCACCAATCATACGGCTATGAAGAATTTATTGAGGGTATCCGCGCTCGCTCTGACGAAAGTGGCAACATCTCTTACCCTATTGAGCCGGGTATCTTTATGCGGCTGTGTCAGCGTGCCAATGCCGATCCAGCACATCGCTACGCCATTTTCATTGATGAGATCAATCGCGGAAACATATCCAAGATCTTTGGTGAACTAATCTCACTCATTGAAGTAGACAAGCGTACGGATATGTCCAATGCAATGAGCCTGCAACTGTCTTATAGCGGTGATCACTTCAGCGTACCCGCCAATGTCGACATCATCGGAGCCATGAATACCGCAGACCGTTCTTTAGCTCTGATGGACACGGCTTTGCGCCGTCGCTTTGACTTTGTCGAAATGATGCCAGATCTCTCTTTACTGAGTGGAGCTAAGGTGAAAGGCATAGAGCTCGAGCCGTTGTTAGAGAAACTCAATAGCCGCATCGAAGCGCTTTACGATCGCGAACATACACTGGGGCATGCGTTCTTTATGCCGGTAAAAAATGCACTCGATGCCGGTGATGAAGAAGCTGCGTTTAAACAATTGAAGATCGCATTCCAGAAAAAGATCATTCCGCTTTTACAGGAATACTTTTTCGATGACTGGAACAAGATCAGGTTGGTGCTGGCTGACAACCAAAAGCAAGACGACAGCCTGCAATTCGTGATTGAGAAAACCGACGATCTCGATGCGCTTTTTGGTAACAACCATGATTTACAACGCCATGATCAGCAATCGACAGCTTACGAGCTCGAAGATTTCGATCAAGAGATCTGGAATATGCCACAAGCTTATCGTTCAATTTATCAGCCCCAGCAGACCACTCCTGATGAGCAGGCTGTAAACCATGGGTGAAGTTATCTCAGTTTTTGAATATGACCTGCTGGGGAGTGGAAAAGCGGCTTCAGTTGGCGCAAAGCTGGTACCTCAACAGGTCTTCAATTATTTAGAAGCACTTAGCCTGGCAAGTATACAAGGGAGCCAGTTTCTCAAACTCACCTCTCGCTCAGGCTTCAAATTGCTTCAAGTGCAAAACTACGCGGGGATGCTTTCTTCACCTCACGGTTTCCAACTTGAGATACTGCCCAAGGTTGGTAAAAACCTCACGACTGCGAGTGCGCGAGAAACATTGTTGACGATGTTAAGCCATCTGCCTAGTTTTCGGCATATTCAAACCCAACAGGCAACTCTGCAGGCTCAGCGCATGCCTTTACTTGAGATTTTTATCAGTCAGTTTTTGCTTAGCGTCAGCCAATTGCTTAAAAAAGGATTACGCTCCGACTATGTGAGCGAGCAAGGTAATCTGCCTTTTATGAAGGGCAAGCTGATGCTTTCTGCACAGCTGCGACATAACGCGGTGAATCGCCATAATTTTTGTGTCGATTATGATGACTATATGCCTAATTGTGCAGCCAATCGCCTCCTACACTCCGCACTTGATAAGTTACTTAGCCTGCAGCTATCATCAGAGAATCAACGCTGGCTTTACGAACTGCGCTTTGCGTTTGACGGTATCCCACTTAGCCGGGATATTGAAAGTGATATAAACAGCTTACGCCTCGAGCGTGGTATGGCTCATTACAACGAGCCAATGGCGTGGGCGCAATTGCTCCTGAGAGGAATAAGCCCGAGTGCCTTGCAGGGAAATACCAAAGCGATATCCCTCTTGTTCCCTATGGAAGCGGTATTTGAATCCTTTGTTGCACAAACCCTCCCCTACGAGCTTCCTCCTCACCTTGAAGTTCAGCCACAGATTTCCACTTATTCCCTTGTTAAACATGGACTTAAAGATTTCTTTAAGCTTCGCCCAGACTTGTTGATTCAGTCACGTCAACCGGTTCAAACCAAAATGGTGATGGATACGAAATGGAAGCTGGTGAATAGCAGCCAGCAAACAAACTCACTATATGGACTGGCACAAGCTGACTTCTATCAAATGTTTGCCTACGGCCAGAAATACCTCGGTGGAAAAGGCGAGATGTATCTGATTTATCCCGCACATGATGACTTTAACCAACCGATACAGCAGCATTTTGCTTTTTCAGAGAACTTAAAATTATGGGTTGTGCCATACCAGATAACAGCAAAGCGCGGGGAGAGGATGATGTGGGCAGGAGATGTGCTTAAGGTATAGAACGACTCAAATGTTCAGCTTAAGTGCCTGCAGTCAGGTACATTGCCATGTAGGATAGTAGATATTTTCAACACTTTCCTAATGCTTTCCTTAACCACACTACAAACTCCTTTCTCAAAAAACTGTTAACTGCTCGTAACTTATCAATAACATCATCATCACCTTAATCATTCTTTCTTAAGAGTTGCCTAACTTCGGAAGGCAAACCTGTCAAGTGAGCAGCAGATTCAAAGCCAACATAGTGATATTATTTGATAAAAATCACCACCACCTCATGATGAAACCAATACATCAGAAACAATGATGCTTACCGGTTTGGAGTAAAAAGCTTAATAGTTTGTAAGAACTGCTTGTAGCTGCGAACCTTATGTAAGTTGAATGACGTCGGAACCTCAGAATCCAGCGTTAATAGCATTAAGTAAAAGGAACGAACAAGATGGCACTCAGTAGTTCAAACAATAACGATAAAGGCGGAGACCTCGGCTTCGAGGCAGAGCTCTTCAAGACCGCCGATAAACTTCGCGGTAACATGGAGCCATCAGACTATAAACATGTTGCGCTCGGACTTATTTTCCTCAAGTACATCTCGGACGCCTTTGAAGCGAAGCGCCAAGAGCTTTTGAACGAAGACGTTCAGGCCGCCGAGGACAAAGACGAGTATCTCGCGGATAATGTATTCTGGGTGCCGAAAGAGGCTCGCTGGTCGCATTTGCAGGCAAATGCCAAACGACCCACTATTGGTACCTTGATTGATGATGCGATGCGTGCTATTGAAAAGGATAATGACTCGCTCAAGGGCGTACTGTCCAAGGATTACTCCCGTCCAGCACTCAATAAAGTGATGCTAGGTGAGCTGATTGACCTTATCTCCTGCATTGCACTCAATGAGGAAGGTGACCGTTCCAAGGACATCCTTGGACGAGTATATGAATATTTCCTCGGTCAGTTTGCCGGAGCAGAAGGTAAACGTGGCGGCGAATTCTACACCCCACGTTCTGTTGTGCGTGTTTTGGTTGAAATGCTCGAACCCTATTCAGGCCGTGTGTACGATCCTTGTTGCGGTTCGGGTGGTATGTTCGTGCAATCGGAAAAATTTGTACAGGAGCATGGCGGCCGTATCGGCGATATTGCGATTTATGGGCAAGAGTCTAACTACACCACATGGCGGCTAGCCAAGATGAACCTGGCCGTGCGCGGCATAGACTCCGATATCCGTTGGAATAACGAAGGCAGCTTCCATAAGGATGAACTACGCGACCTTAAGGCAGATTTTATCCTCGCCAACCCGCCGTTTAATATTTCCGACTGGGGAGGTGACCGCCTCCGTGAAGATGTGCGTTGGAAATTTGGCATTCCGCCTGTGGGAAATGCCAACTATGCCTGGCTACAGCACATCTACCATCATCTAGCGCCCAACGGCACAGCGGGTGTTGTGCTGGCCAACGGCTCAATGAGCTCCAACCAGTCCGGCGAAGGCGAGATCCGCAAAGCGATGCTCGAAGCCGACACTATCGATTGTATGGTGGCGCTACCGGGGCAACTTTTTTATTCGACACAAATTCCTGCTTGCCTGTGGTTCCTGACCCGCAATAAGAATCTTAATGGGCTTCGTGACCGACGCGGGCAAGTACTGTTCATCGATGCACGTAGACTGGGTGTGCTAGTAGATCGTACCCGTCGCGAACTCACCGATGAGGAAATCCAGAAGATCTCAGACATATACCACGCTTGGCGCGGGGAAAAAGGTGCAGGTGAGTACGCAGACATAGCAGGCTTCTGCAAATCGGCATCCATGGATGAGATCCGCATACACGGCCATATACTGACGCCAGGACGCTACGTAGGAACTGCGGAACAGGAAGATGATGGTGAGCCCTTTGGGGAAAAGATGTTGCGGCTTTCCGCACAGTGGCGCGAACAAAGACTTGTTGCTGCCAAACTGGATACCGCGATCGAAGCCAACCTGAAGGAGCTTGGCTATGGTGAATAAGACTTTGGCCGATGCTTGTGAGATCATAATGGGGCAATCCCCGGCTGGAGAAATGTGCAATACATCTGGAGTTGGTCTACCGCTACTAAATGGGCCTACGGAATACGGTGCCCATCATCCAACTCCGGTGCAGTTCACAACCGATCCCCGCAAAAGGGCAAAGAAAGGTGACCTTCTTTTCTGTGTTCGAGGGTCAACAACTGGTCGAATGAATTGGGCTGATCGTGACTACGCGATTGGTCGTGGCGTTGCTGCGATTCGCCATAAGTCTCATCACAAACTTCAACCGTTAGTTCGTGCTGTCATTGAATACAATCTCCCATTTCTACTGATTCAAGCCACTGGTTCGACTTTTCCTAATGTGTCATCAAGCCTACTTTCAAACTTATCATGGCCAGAACATGAAGAAAATCAGCTGCTTGCTATCTCACACATTCTCGGCACGCTGGATGACAAGATAGAAATCAATCGGAAGCAGAACGAAACTCTGGAGACGATGATCCGTACCTTGTTCAAGGCATGGTTCTTGGATTTCGAGCCAGTGCGCGCCAAGCAGGAAGGTCGCTGGCAGCGTGGTCAATCGCTACCCGGCTTGCCCGCACATCTCTACGATCTCTTTCCTGAGCGGCTGGTTGAATCAGAATCGGGGGAGATTCCAGAGGGAGCAGAAATAACGTCACTTTCGGCATATTCTTCTCTAAATCCAGAATCTTGGACAAAAAGGACGCGTCCTGAGCAGATACGGTATGTCGATCTTTCAAACACAAAATGGGGGCGAATCGAAAGCGTTACTCACTATGAAGCCGATGATGCACCAAGTCGAGCACAACGAGTTTTGCGCCCTCTGGACACGATTGTGGGTACCGTCCGTCCTGGAAATGGTTCCTATGCCCTAATTTCTGACGAAGGTCTTACTGGCAGTACCGGGTTTGCTGTGCTAAGGCCGCTAGAGCGTGAATACTTCGCATTTGTTTATCTCGCAGCCACTTCTCATGAAAACATCGAGAGGCTATCGAATTTAGCTGACGGCGGAGCATATCCTGCTGTTCGTCCAGATGCAGTATCTTCGACACAGGTTATGCGGGCTGGACACGAACTAATTAATGCCTTCTCTAGACAAGTCAACCCAATGCTTTCTGGGATGGCCGACAACGACCGTACATCTCAGTCACTAACTCAACTCCGTAACACTTTGCTCCCCAAACTCATCTCCGGAGATCTGCATATTCCGGATGCTGAGCGCATTCTTGGAGCATCGATATGACTTTGGATTGGTGTCCCGGTATCCGTGAAGCTTGTGGGCATTGGAGGGACGCACCGATGCTTCAGCATACTTTTGAAGCATTGCAGACAAGCATCGAGAACGAGAATGACGCTTCGATTGATGCTGCAAAGGGGATTGTTGAATGTGTTTGTCAAGTCATCGTTGACCAGCTCGATAACGTAACAGCACCACTGAAACCACGGGATGATGCAACAATCACACAGTGGGTTTCTGCAGCAACCAGGCTATTAAGACTTAGCGATATTCGAGATAGACAATTCGCGGACTTGATTAAACACCATAATGGTTTGGCTGAATCTCTTCGTTTGTTGAGAAATAATGCAGGGCCATTGAGTCATGGAAAAGATGGATTCATCCAAGCCCTAACAGTATATCACCGCAGATCTGCAATTTTGGCGGCCGATGCCATTGTGGCTTTTTTACACAAAGCCTATATGGATTTGCAGCTAGATCCGATCAGGTCCCGAGAGCCATGGGAGCGATTTGCAGAAGAAAATGCGTTGATCGACCTGCATGTGGGACTGCTTGTGGACGCCGGAGAGGGCGATCCACCGACATTACGTTTCCAACTGCCTGGCGGTGATGAGTTGCCCATCAATATCGAAATCAGCCGTTTGCTTTACCAGCTGGATCGTGATGCCTACGTTGAGGCATTGAATGCTGCGCGCGGGGCTCAGGCTTTTACTATAGGGCCCGAAGAAAAACAAGGAGAATCCTAATGGCGTTTCTATCTGAGGCCACCGTGGAACAAGCGCTACTGGATCAGATGCGCGCTCTCGAATATAGCATCGAACTCGAGGATGAGATCGGCCCTGATGGGTATAGGCCTGAGCGCGAAAGTCACGATGAGGTCGTGCTTAAGAAGCGGTTTGAGGATGCTGTTGTGCGTCTAAATCCAGGCCTGCCATTGGAAGCATGCCAGGATGCTGTTCGCCGCGTGATACAGTCCGAACTACCATCTTTACTTGAGGAGAACCGCCGCATCCATAAGCTGATGACGGAAGGTGTGGACGTGGAGTATTACGCCGACGACGGCACTCTGACTGCTGGCAAGGTCGCGCTTATCGACTTCGAATACCCAGGAGAGAACGATTGGTTAGCAGTGAGTCAGTTCGTAGTGATTAACGGGCAGAACAAGCGGCGTCCTGATGTGGTGGTATTCGTAAATGGCTTACCACTGGGAGTGATCGAACTGAAAGCACCGGGTAACGCCGGAGCGCACCTTTTGGGTGCTTTTAACCAACTTCAAACTTACAAGCAGAAGATTCCCGCTCTGTTCAACACCAACGCACTGCTGGTGACATCGGACGGCATTGCAGCCCGTGTGGGATCGCTTTCGGCAGATATTGAGCGCTTCATGCCTTGGCGCACCACTGATGGCAAGGAGGTTGCGCCGAAGGGTACCCCTGAACTATCAACATTAATCGAAGGTGTGTTTGAACAACGACGACTACTTTCCTTACTACGCGATTTCACGGTCTTTGGAGAAACAGGCTCAGGGCTCATCAAGATCATTGCGGGTTACCACCAATTTCATGCAGTACAACAGGCTGTCAACAGTACAGTGAAAGCTTCGTCACCAGAGGGTAATCAGCGAGCTGGTGTCATCTGGCATACACAAGGCTCAGGAAAAAGTCTACTAATGGCATTCTACGCCGGTCAGCTTGTTAAACATCCGGCTATGGCTAACCCGACGTTGGTAGTGCTGACTGACCGCAACGATCTCGATGATCAGCTCTTCTCGACTTTCTCAATGTGCCACGATCTGATCCGGCAGACGCCTGTGCAAGCGGAAAGCCGAGAAGATTTGCAGCAGGTTTTGAGTCGGGCATCAGGAGGTGTAATCTTTACAACCTTACAGAAGTTCGGTGAAGTTTCGGAGCCACTAACAACGCGCCGCAATGTAGTTGTCATCGCAGATGAAGCACATCGTAGCCAATACGGTTTCAAGGCCAAGGTAGATGCAAAAACTGGCGAAATTTCCTATGGTTTTGCCAAATACATGCGCGATGCCCTGCCGAATGCATCCTTCATTGGCTTTACCGGCACCCCAATAGAGGCTGGCGATGTCAGCACTCAGGCGGTGTTCGGTAACTATATCGATATTTACGATATTAGCCGAGCAGTTGAGGATGGAGCGACAGTGCCAATCTACTACGAGTCGCGACTGGCGCGCATAGAGCTCAACGAGGAAGAGAAACCGAAGATCGATGCCGAAATAGACGAATTAACCGAGGAAGACTCTGAAGTTGACCAAGAACGCTTAAAGAAAAAGTTGTCATCGATCGAAGCCTTGGTAGGAAGTGATAAACGCCTTGCCTTAGTTGCCAAGGATATAGTTGCACACTTTGAGGATCGGGTATCTGCGCTAAATGGCAAAGCGATGGTAGTGTGTATGAGCCGCCGTATATGCATCAAACTCTACAACGAGATTGTCAAGTTGCGGCCGGACTGGCATAGCACTGATGACAATGAGGGTGCGGTCAAGATTGTGATGACTGGCGTGGCAAGTGACCCGCAGGAATGGCAACAGCACATTGGCACCAAGGCCCGACGCGACCTACTGGCCAAGCGAGCCCGCGACCCCAAAGATCCGCTAAAACTAGTGATCGTCAGAGATATGTGGCTGACTGGCTTTGATGCACCCTGTATGCACACGATGTACGTGGATAAGCAAATGCAGGGGCACGGATTGATGCAGGCAATTGCACGCGTCAATCGTGTGTTCCGCGATAAGCCAGCAGGATTGATTGTCGACTACATTGGCATCGCGCAAAACTTGAAATCGGCCCTACAACAGTATTCCAAAAACGATCAGGATAAAACTGGCGTCGACGAAGCACAGGCCATCGCAGTTATGATGGAGAAGTACGAGGTTGTACGGGACATGTACCACGGCTATGAATACGGTTCTGCTTTAATAGGCACGCCGCAAGAGCGCCTTGTGATGATGGCTGGAGCCATAGAGTGGATTCTCGACCTGCAGCAAAAGTTAGCGGCGAAAGAAAATACCAAAGAGGGAAAGAAGAACGCACATCGTCGATACCAAGACGCCGTACTGGCACTGTCCAAGGCTTTCGCGTTGGCATCAGCATCCGATGAAGCCCGAGAAATTCGAGAGGAGGTAGGCTTCTTCCAAGCAATCCGTGCGGCACTGGTCAAGAGTGGCACTGGGTCAGGTGTGGCTCAGCAAGAGCGCGAATTGGCAATCCAACAAATTGTCAGCCGAGCGGTAGTCTCAACCGAAATTGTGGACATCCTAGCTGCTGCAGGCATCAAGACTCCTGATATATCTATCCTCTCCGACGAATTCCTCGCCGAAGTGCAGCAAATGGATAAAAAAAATCTTGCATTGGAAGCTTTACGCAAGCTACTCAATGATGGTATTCGCTCACGCAGCAAATCCAACATAGTTCAGACTAAAGCCTTTTCGGAGCGATTGGAGGATGCGGTGGCACGCTACCACGCCAACGCTATTACCACAGCCGAGGTGATCCAAGAGCTTATCCTGCTGGCCAAAGACATCCGTACATCACGTCAACGCGGCGAAGAACAAGGTTTGTCTGAGGATGAAATTGCGTTCTATGACGCATTGGCCGAAAACGATAATGCAATTCAAATAATGGGTGATGATAAGCTTAAGCTCATCGCGCATGAGTTGCTGATAAGCCTGCGTGAAAATGTTTCCGTTGACTGGGCACATCGAGAATCTGCGCGAGCTCGGATGCGAGTGCTAGTGAAACGTATTTTGCGCAAGTACGGTTATCCACCTGATTTTCAAGATATTGCTGTACAAACAGTACTTCAACAGGCAGAGGCATTATCGTCTAGTTGGTCTGTAAGGGAATCCAGTAGAGTTCATTAGCCGGATCTCACAATGATATCTCTCACAGGTAACATATTTGAAAACGCTAGCACTTCTTCGCAAGTTCGAGAAGGAGTGCTAACAAATGCCATTAAATAATATCAAATATTTTGTGACGCCATGATACTCAGCGATTCTCGCACTTCCTCATACTCTGGCAACGCCGAACTTGGTGGAATGAGTAGGAATTTTTTCTCTGACACTCCCGTCGAAACTGATACTACTGGGAATCATGATTGGTCTTACGTATACGCCCATTAATCATCGTTTAGCTTCCGAAAGTCAAACGGGCTAACCCCCTTCTCCCGATTCACATCCAGATAATCCGCCCACCACTGCAGCATCAGTCTCCTCTCTCCCAGATGCTCCGCCTTATGGATATAAGCCGCACGCACAGAACTACGCTCCTGATGGCTCATCTGCCGCTCCACTGCATCCCTCGACCACAATCCTGATTCAATAAGTGAACTACACGCCATCGTCCTGAAACCATGCCCACAGACTTCCGTTCTGGTGTCATAGCCCATCACTCGCAAAGCCTTGTTCACCGTGTTTTCACTCATGGGTTTACGCGGATCATGATCACCAGAAAAGATCAGCTCTCGATTTCCATTCATGCTTTTAATCTTTTCCAGAATAGTTAAGGCTTGCCGCGACAAAGGAACAAGATGAGGTGTCCGCATCTTTGAACCACGCTGAGAATGTTTAACACCTTCCAGTGGTTCACGCTCACCTGGAATCGTCCACATGGCCGTTTCAAAATCCACTTCTGACCAACGGGCAAAGCGCAGTTCGCTTGAACGGATGAAAACTAACAACGTGAGTTCGACAGCCAGTCGGGTTAACGGCCTGCCAGAGTAATGATCAATGCGGTGAAGTAATTCAGGTATGCGGTTAAGCTCCAGAGCCGCATGATGCTGTCTTTTAGCAGTAGCAACCGCACCGGCAATTTCTTGCGCAGGGTTGTAGTCGATTAATGCGCTCTGAACGGCAAAGCGCATAATCGCAGTAGTACTCTGCTGTAAACGAGCGGCGACTTCAAGACGCCCGGATGACTCCACCGCTTTGATGGGGACAAGCAGATCTCGTGTCTTCAGTTCCGTAATGTTCCGCTTACCGATGGCAGCAAAGAGATTATCTTCAAGGCTTTTCAATACGCGAGCACTGTGTGACTCAGACCACTTTTGATTGCTGGCGTGCCAGTCCCTAGCTACTATTTCAAACGTTATCTACTCTTGATCCAGCTATACCTTAACGGCTTTCTTGTTCTCACTGGGATCGACGTCGTTAGCCAACAGCTTACGGGCTTCATCCCTGCGTGCCCGGGCATCCGCCAATGACACTTCAGGGTATTTCCCCAGCGCCAGCATCTTTTCTTTACAACCGAAGCGATAACGTAGCCGCCAGTATTTGGAGCCGTTAGGGTGAACCAGCAAAACCAAGCCTTCACTGTCATTCAGCTTATAGGCTTTTGCTTCAGGCTTAGCCGAACGAACCTTCACATCACTCAGAGCCATGATGAGTATCCTTTCAAGGCTCCTGTGTGAGGAAAAAATATTATCGAACCGCTATATCCCCGCAGTTGTACCCGCGTCAGTAAGTCGATGTAGATTGAATAAGGTTGGTTTGGGGTGCGGAAAAACGAGAAAAACCTTGCGAATACCGAATTTTAGACACAAAAAAAGCCGCCCTCAGGCAGCTTCTTAGTCCAGCAACTCACTTCACTTGGTGCCGAAGGCCGGACTCGAACCGGCACATCTTTCGATGGTTGATTTTGAATCAACTGCGTCTCCTAACCCATTGATTTTTATCAATTCGTTAGAATGCACCTGCGGCTAACCATACCAATTTCGCCATGAAATTGCCCCGACAAAATAGCCGGGGTATTTATGATTTACAAGAGAGATCGTTACTTAATTCTTGATCCATGTGGTGTATACATGGTCCGCATCGCGCTACCTGCTTATATGCGGGCATATTTCAGCGGCAAAAAGAACTTTATCAAGTCCACTGGCACAAGAGATATCAGGCATGCACGTCTCATGCGTGATGCTATCGCAGTCGAGTTTTTAAGATTAAGGGAACAACTAAAACCGCAACCCAGCGGCACTAAGATGGAACGGATCATCAATGAACTACGCCAGATATCGTGCATAGCCAAAGAGAACCCTCTTACTGTGGGCGAAGCTGTTTTTACTTGTCCCTCATTGCTCAAGCTTTTAGATATTTATCTTATGCAATTCAAGGACAAACGAAAGCTTACTACTCTATCCAAGACAAACAAGGCCGTAGAGGTGTTACTTGCTCACCTAAAGAAGAAAGATGTTCAGTTAAAGGACGTGAACAGAACAACCGTAACAGGCTGGCTTGATAAGTTAAAAACTGAGAAAGCACCTCAGACCATACAAAACTACATCAGCGCCCTTGCGCAAATCTGGGATTTAGCCCGTAACAGATACCACGATGCACCACAGGATAACCCTTGGCGAGGTCATGCACTGGAAGCTAAAAGTAGTAAGGTTAGCTATGAAGTGTTTGCACAGGGTGAATTAGCTAAAGTCTACATTGAAATGGAAGGTGATGCAGAAATGCAGGCTGTGACGCTAATAGGCATGTACTCAGGAATGCGTCTTAATGAAATTTGTTCTTTGAGAACAGAAAACATACGTGAAATTGAGGGTGTGTTGTGCTTTGAAGTATTGGAAGGTAAGACAAAATCAGCAGCGCGTATCGTTCCAGTTCATAGCAAGATAACAGAGCTTGTAAAATCGTTGCTTAAGAAGCCCTATGACGGCTTCCTGTTATACCATGCATCAATCACTGACCGTGCAGACGGTAAGCACTCTACGTGGCATACACAGCGTTTTACACGTGCTAAACGGCGGGCGCTGGGTGAAGTTGGAACAGAGCGGAAAGTGTTTCATTCACTGCGTCATGAATTTGCCCAGCAACTTGATCGTAACCAGGTTCCAGAAGACAGGATCGCATTATTAATGGGTCATGAGCGCGGGAAAACAGAGACATTCAAAACTTACTCAAAACACGCGGCTTCACCAAAAGAGCTTTCGCGTTATGTAGAGATGGTGCGGTATGGTTTTACATAAGAATTAATTTTTACAAAAACATCTTGATGATTTCATGATTTTGCCTAATGTATCTTTTTGTAACATCAATCATGGAGAAAGTCTTATGGAACGCGAGAACTTCAAAGCATCAGCACAATATAATGATTGGAAGGGAACAGCCGCCGCTGATGATGCCGATCATGATGATTTCAGTGATTATTTACGCAATATAGGGAAGTTAGCAGATCATGAAATAGTAGTGGGAATTAGTTTCTACTCCGCACCTAATTTTGCACATGTTAATGCCTTCATTAGCGATGGTGGCGAAGGTTTACGCCGTATAACTGTCCCAATCGGTGTTGCCGAGTTTTTCGAGAAGTTTAAGCGATTTTCGATCTACATTTCTCGAGATGGTCGCTTTGATGGCGAAGAAATTGAATTTGAAAATGAAGATGAAGAGTAAATTTTCATAGTCATAAAAAAGGCCGGACGTTGCCCGTCCGGCTTTAACTTACCTCTTAAAATTTTTGTAGTGTCGCGCAGTACAAGATCGCAGCTTCAAGGCCATGCGTCGCCACGCGTGATAAAAAGGTACTGCGGTGTCGCCCAGCTTTCTGGCGAGCGCAGTGAATAAAGAACTTGCTGCATCAGTTCTTGCACAAGCGAATAAAGGCCGCAAATAACAAATTGGCGGGGAAACCCGCCTTTTTTACTTATCCCAACTATCAAAGACACCTGCTTAATCCTGCTTTCATCAATCGTAAGACTGACTCTGGTCAAGGCTGAAAGTAGCGTTATCCCAACTGTTGCTGATTCTTGTATCCATTTCAGCGCCGAATAGGTTTGTCAGTTCACCCGCATTGACATTGACCTGAACCTGACCCGCCATTTGCAGTTGTAAATTAGGACGGTTCATTGCAAAGGGATTGCCTGAATTAAACTGGTCAAGGCTTCCTGACTTGGCCCCTGTAAACAGTGATGGGCCAGCATCCTGATTAGCTTGCAACTGATTCCAAGCGTCAGCACCTGCTGAACTTGTGCTACTCCACCTTTTTACTAACCATTTAACAAACGGGTCATTCTGCTGAGAAGCCCATGCAAAATTATCCTGTGAAGCCTGTGTTGCATTCTCATTGTAACTCTTGCTACCTGGAATGTACTGGAGCAAACCAAGCAGCCCTGAAGCCAGTGAACCAAATTCCTTCCCAAGCTCTTGTGCTATGGGTTTCAGTTCTGAAAAGGCATCTTCCAGAGATTTAGAGGAGACTCCTAAATCCTGCATTTGCTTGCCTGCTGCGGCTGCAAACTGGTCCTGCAATGAATCACCTACATTCTGTGCTGTCTGTGAAAGTTTGCCTAAGTACTCAACGGAATTCTGTTGTTGGTCGTTAAGCACAAGACCAGTTCTTGCCAGATCCATCGCACTATTGGCAAAGTTGGAGCCTTGGTCGCCCGCTGCTTTTACAACCCATGAGAAATCATTGATGCTCTCAGCCATATTGGTCAGTTCTGAATCAGTCAGATTAGCCGATTTTTTCAGGTTATTCAGAATGATAGCTAACTCTGCTGGGCCTTTTGCAGATCTTAGTGTGCTAACAGCCTCATCTCTTCCAAATCCACCACGGCTGACCATCATATTCAAAACATTAGAGAGTTCCCCACCGCCTGAATAACTCCACTCTTTTGTTTTGGCGTTCTGTTTCCACTGACCGTTGCTGAGGTCACCTACTTTATCCTGTACGTCTTTGGCAATGTCGCTGTATTTCTCATTGCTCATCTGGAATCCGGTTTGCTGAACAACAGCACGTCTGACCGCTTCACCCTCAAACGGATCAGCACCCTGAGCTAACATCTGTTTTCTGCCCTGCTGTCGTTTAATGGCTCCGCTCAATGCTTCTCTGCTCATGGCTACTGAACCATACGTTAATCCTGCAAGGGATAAGGCTGGCACAAGTCCACCAAAGGCCGCCCCAGAAGTAAGCCAATTGCTATTGCCCTTTTTAGCTGGTCTGCCATCACGTTTAGCCATCTTGCGAGCCTCACGGGCGGTAGCGGAAGTTGTCGCCTTAAGTTGGCGCATTCCCTCATTCATTTCTTTAATATCAAGTGCACCACGCTTGTATTGTTCTGCAAGTTGTCTAGCCAGCTGGATTGCCTGATAACGTTGACCAACGTCCAATCCCTCAAGTCGGTTAATATCAAAGGCATTTCTTCTTAAAGCCATAGTGCCGTTTATGTCACGGTCTAGAGCCTCTTTCCGTTGCTTAGATGCTGCTTTCTGTTGTCTTTCCCGTTGACGCAGACGTTCACTTACACTCTTTTGTGCCAGGTTATTCATCTGTGCCGTTTGACGTGCTACCTTGGCCGCATCATACATGCCAGCATTGCCAACCATGCCAGTGCCACGGCCTTTTCTCTCTTGCTGTTGATGAAACTGGATTACTCTCTTAGCCTGTTTAATCTCTTCATCGGCAGCCGCCTTCGATGCAGCAACTGAGGCTTTAGCCTGAGCTACCGAACTCTTTGATGCGAGGCCCTTAAGGGCTTGTAATTCCTTGCGAATACGTCTCAGGGAGGCTCGATCACTTTCATAAGTGACCCTGTTCACCAACGTTGCGGCATTTACCTTTGTTCCTGCCATATATTTAACTCCTAATATTTTATGCATAAAAAAGCCCCGCCCTCGTTAAAAGGCAGGGCTATATAGCTTTATTTCTTATTCTTCTTCGGTGGCTAAAGCCATCAGAACGGGCCAGCCTCTACGCATTCGGCTCTTTACAGTATCCGGAGATAACCCTTGCAGCTTTGCACAGGCAGTGATATTCAACACTTCTGCAAGCATGTTTTCAGGAACATCCCAGCCTACAACCTGATCAGAATCATCAGATTTAAAGATGATTTTCATATTCTAATCCTTATTCAATAAATTGTTTTAATAATGTAAATAATAAATGAAAGGGTATGTAATGATACCCTGTATTCACTAATCCAAAGTAAACCGCCATTTCAATGACGAAGAGAAATAGCAGGATACTAAAACGCTTCATTAAATTTTGACGGTGGCCTTAAGGATCATATTAGTCACATTATTCACTGGGAGAATAGATGCCTCAAAGTAAATATCCGTCTCTCCAAGGTCTTTTTCGATCATGTAAGAGAAATATTCCTGAGCAACACCAGTCCTTGCTAAACGAGTATTCGTCGATGCTGGCGTATAGATATGACTATATGCATTGGTGCCAGCACGGAAGACAGGAACCAGAATAAGCTCATCATCACCGATATACTTTGTCAGCAGCGGATCAGCCACACTGGCCACATCGAGGCTAAGGCCTGGCACGGTAATCGTTTGAACGTTAGGCAGCAATTCACGGCGTTGAGTAATGATATTTCCGGCATCCAGAGGGCTAACGTACTGGAATGCTGACTTCATACTCGGATGAAAGCGAAGTTTGTTATAAACGTTGCGTCCCGCAAAGGCTACAACACGGGTCATATTGCTATACAAACCTTCTGCACTGTCTGCTACCTGGTCATAGAGTCCTGACAGGATTTCCAGCACGTCTGCACCAGAAGCCGTGAGGTCAACATTAGCAGTCATGAAAGGCGCATCAAAAGATCCTGCATAATCAATCAATTTATCCTCAGTCTCAGGAGTAATAACCTGACCACGGAACAGAGCATTAGCATAATACTGTTCTACAGTGCGACGATGCGCTGTTGCATGCTTCTGAATATAATCAGCGAGGATGTCATCAAAGGTTTCCTCATCATCACGACCTGGACGACGATTGCCACGCTGGAAATCTGCGGCACTAACCTGATCCGAGCGCAGGAAGTAAGGCGCTTCAATCAAGAAATTCGTCGCATCGCCACGGGCTGTTGAGTTGTGTTCAAAGCTGTAACGTTTCTTAGGATCATTAAGCAGTGACTTATTGCTTTCAACAATACGGTCAAACGCAATTTTAATTTGATCTGAAGGTTGAGTCTCGAAAATTCCCAAAGCCTGGAGTAAATAGTTCTGCTGAGACGTTACAGAGAATGCGGGGGTCAAATCGACGAGACCAAAAGCACCATAATCAATAGTTGCCATTTTATTATTATCCTTATAATTAGGTTGTCTGGAAATCAGGTACATCGCTAAAGCGAACTGCTGGGTCTTGGCTCAGCAGTTGCACTGCTTTATCTACGCCTGCCTGATTAGCTGCTTTCAGAGCAAATTTCTTGTACCAGATGTTGGTTCCACCAACGAGAACAGAGACCTGCTCAGTTGAAGCCTGTGCATACTCAAGAACAACGAATGCCTGAGTTGAGCTACCTGTTACCAGATTGCCAGTAGCATCAATTAAATCGCCGGGCTGAACATTTTGTGCAAGAGCAGTTTTTAGCACCTTACGGCTAAATGGGATGATTTCATGGCTTACAACATCTGTAATGTTGTATGGGGTATTCTTTACGCTTGTCAGCATAATATTAAACTCCTTGGATATTTTTAGTTAAACGCTCAATGAGAGTTTCTTTTTTCTTCTCAGGAGCTTCTTTTGATTTTTTCATTTCATCAGCAATAGCTGAAATGCGTTTAAAAATTTCTTCTTGATTTGTTTTATCTGCTGTTTTGGTCACTGTGGACTTTTCAGCTTCTACCACTTCAATATTGGCTTCTTTCGCCATCTTGAATAATGTATTAGCAAGTTCCACATCGGGAACTAAAAGCGTGACGGCGATACGCCCATCAGACATAACCGTTTTGAAAATAGGTTCTTTCATTATTGTTTTTATCCATAAATAAAAAAGCTCCCACCTGTTTAGGGAAGGAGCTTTGAGCTAACTTAAAACGGAGGAAGTTTTAATGTCATTACTTTGGTAATTTAAGCCTATGCGGTAATCAGACGCTTCGAGGAGGAGAGGCCAGAGGCGTGGCCCTTTTTCTGGTTGAGTAACAGTGAAGTTTTACCAGAGGATATTACAGATATTAAAATCAGGAGGAAGAGAAATGCCAATAACTCTTTTTTGATAATCTATCTCTATATTTCTATTATATATCATCCTCAGATTTAATGCAACTAAAAAGGTGCATTATCGGCTATTTATTTTTATTTCAGTGCAAAGCCTTGGCTTTGCTTTCACTATTTTCCGTGGGTTTGATAACTGTTTGCTTAAATAAAGTGTGATCCATACAATTTGATATACTTGAAATACAAGTGCTAATCTGTAACCAGTTAACAAAATCGGGTAAATTAGTCTCTGCCAGATTTTTCATCTGGTCTTGAGTAACTTGGTCATTAAACTCAATCAGTCTGTCTTTAACAAATTGATAATTCGCTGTAAACATCTCCGTTGATTGTTCATCCTGAATCAGGCTCATTGTGATATCTGAAACCGTATCATAAAACTCATCCCATAACTTTTTAATGTCTTCCATCGCCTCTCCTTCTTTATTCATTTTCACCCTGCAAAAATCTATCTTTAACATAAGTATACCCATTGCTATATGGCATGAGTTCTCGCTGTAGCTCTTGAATCGCTCTCAGATGCGTTCTGGCAGCTTTAAATTGCTCAAGCAATAGCTCGACCTCGATCCAGAGCGAACTCTTGTCTGAACCGCTTAGAGAGGTGCTATCGAGGGCTTCTTTAGTTGTATCCTGTAGAAGGTTTAATAGTTCTATAAGGGACGCCAGAACGGCATCGCCATACTTCCACATTTTACGCCTGCACGAGACGGCAAGGTCATTTCGGATATCGAAGATAATCCCCTGGTAATACTTTAAGTCTTTTTTCATTTTTAATAATCATCCCCGTGACCAAAAATAGCGAACAAGTAATCAAGTTCCCCGCCATTGTAATTGCGGTTATCGAGTCTATTCTGATAGCACCATTGCTC